>Ga0065711_1010732_pt1:0-15000 | contig 16136 bp, 11 predicted proteins | sample Hoacrofraction12_FD_59098 | JGI IMG/M metagenome (GOLD analysis project Ga0065711, IMG submission 59098) | Hoatzin crop microbial communities from Cojedes, Venezuela - Epithelial fraction 12 v2 (version 2) | ecosystem: Host-associated > Birds > Digestive system > Esophagus > Crop...
GCTCAGAGCTCCATCCAGCCTGGCCTTGAACACTTCCAGGGAGGGGGCATCCACAGCTTCTCTGGGCAACCTGTTCCAGTGTTTCACTGCCCTCGTAGTAAAGAGTATCTTTTTTATATCTAATCTAAATCTACCTTATTTCAGTTTAATGCCTCTCCCCCTTGTCCTATCACTCCATGCCCTTGTAAAAAGTCCCTCTCCAGCTTTCTTGCAGGCCTCTTCAGGTACTGGTAGGCTAATATAAGGTGTCCCTACAGCCTTCTCTTCTGCATGCTGAACAGCCACAACTCTCTCAACTTTTTCTCATAGGAGAGGTGTTCCATCCTTCTGATCACTGCTGTGCCCTCCTCTGGACCTGCTTCTGCAGGTCCATGTCTTTCCTGTGCGGAAGGCTCCAGAGCTGGACACAGCACTCCAGGTGAGGTCTCACCAGGGCAGAATAAAGGGGCAGAGTCCCCTTCCTCATCCTGCTGGCCACACCTTTTTTGATGCAGCCCAGGACATGGTTGGCTTCTCAGCTGCAGGTGCACATTGCCTGGTCATGTTAAGCTTCTCATCAACCAACACCCGCAAGTACTTCTCCTCAGGGCTATCCCTCAATTCATTCTCTGCCCAGCCTGTCTTTGTGCTTGGCATTACCCCAACCCATGTGCAGGACCTTGCACTTGACCTTGTTGAACTTCATGAGGTTTGCACAGGCCCATGTCTCCAGCTTTTCCAGTTCCTTCTGGATGGCATCGTGTCCTTTCAGCGTGTTGACTGCACCACACAGCTTGGTGTCATCGGCAAACTTGCTGAGGGTGCACTCAATCCCACTGTCCATGTCACCGACAAAGATATTAGACAATACCAGTTCCCCTCAGGAATGCCACTCGTCACTGGTCTCCACTTGGACATTGAACTGTTGACTGCAACTCTTTGAGTGTGACCATCCAGCTAATTCCTTACCCACCGAGTGGTCCACCCATCAAACCCATGTCTTTCCAATTTAGACACAAGGATGTCATACGGGACAGTGTCAAATGCTTTGCACAAGTCCAGGTAGATGATATCAGTTTGCTCTTCCTTTATCCACCAATGCAGTAACCCTGTTGTAGAAGGCCGCCATATTTGTCAGGCACGATTTGCCCTTGGTGAAGCCATGTTGGCTGTCACCAGTCACCTCCTTATTTCCCATGTGCCTTAGCATGGTTTCCAGGAGGATCTGCTCCATGATCTTGCTGGGCACAGAGATGAGACTGACTGGTCTGTAGTTCCCCACATTTTTTCTCCTTTTGAAGAGTGGGGGTTATGTTTCCCCTTTTCCAGTCAGTGGGAACTTCACTGAACTGCCATGACTTCTCAAATATGATAGAGAACAGCTTAGCAACTTCACTTGCCAGTTCCCTCAGGACCTGAGGATGCACCTTATCAGGTCCGAAGGACTTGTGAACCTTCTGGTTCCTTAGGTGGTCTCAAACCTGATCTTCTCTCATATAATGGCCTTCAGTAATACACTTGGATCACAATATATTTGTTTTCACATATTTTTCTTTTTTGGATGTTTCTTGTATTCAGCTGAACAATTACTGTTTTTAATTACTTGTCTTTGTATATATGTATTAGTTTAGAAGTGCATGAATGTGTGCATTTGTAATTTGCCTTTCAAGTATAATTTATAGGTAGATGCACTTTTGTAAAGATAGTTGTTAAATAAAATTATCTTTTGTCCAAAGGTACCTGGGATTGGAATTCTTTCCAACATACTAGTAGGTGCAAAGACCACAAATCTTTGTAGTAAAGGTCTTGTTTTCATTTCAGGTATTTATTAATAATTCAGTCAATATTAACTCAGATTAATTCTCTGGTAGATGCTTAAATCCAGATTCAGACATTGTTTCAATATATGCAATTTGTACAGATTGAAGGCAGAAAAATTCATAGCAATATTAAAACAATCTTATTATGTACATATGTAAGCAATCTGACTGCTGAACTCTGAAGATCAGGTCCGTAATTTTACAAGGGAGCTCTCATACAGGAGGTGGAGGTGTGCATCTGGGGTGGGTTGTTTTTTTTTTTTTCAAATATCAAAAAGCATCTTAACTATATGGAAGTTAGAAATCTTACTGTAAACATTTGTCTAAGCAGTGGTAAACTTTGCCTCAAGTGTTTTTTCAAAGCAAGTTATTTTCATCCTGCAAGGATACCTTACAGTAGAATAAACTGCATACAGCTGTTTGTAAGCTGGACTGTATTCAGGAAGATATTTTGTTGCACGAAGAAGCTCTTAGCTTTGGGTTACTTTCAACTCGCTTCAGTGCAAAAAGTTGTGTACATCTTTTGCTTTCTTTCTTTACTTTACAAACCATACATAAAGTGTTGGTATGTAGGTATGAATTATACCCTTGGCGTCAGGCTCCTTCATGGAGATTGAAATGGCCCTGAAAAAGCCATGAACTTTCAGCACTGGACTATCACGTGTAGATAATAAATAAGAAGGTACAGCTGCAGTCTTGTAATGTATGCTTTTTGCAATTCTTTATGCTTTTGAAGGAAAGTGCAATGCCTCTTATGGTAACTTTGCAGCTGAGACAATGTCTGTGATGCATGTGATGCAGCTCCTTACACTTTAAATTGGCGGTATCTTAAACCACGTTATTTTGAAACAGTAGCTCTTTTTCTGTTGTCAGTGTGTTTTTCAGGCTCATGTAGTGGCTAATTTAATGACACAGCCAGATTAATGTTTTAGGAGGTGCTGTTTTGCTCAACCTTAGTAATCTGTCTGCCAAAGTTTGTGGACAAGTTATAAACCTCTGGATGTAGGAATTTAAAAAAAATAGCACTGATAAGTCCTTAACTCCAATGACCTCTGTGTCATGAGGCAGCTGTGCCATGGTGGTGCTCAGCAGTGTGTTTCATGAATCAATGCAGTTACTCATCAGTGACCTTTCGATAATCTGTTCTTCCTTGTGTTCACACATGGCACCATTTTCTTGTGGTGATCTTACATCAAAGTTCGTGTTGGGAATAAACTTCTCAGATAAGCACAAGCTAAAGTAAAGGGGAGTAATATGTGTGTTACCCCTTAGAGTAGAATAAAATTTTGTTGCTGAAATGCTAGGTTTCACACTAGGTCAAAGAAAGTTGTATAGTTACATAAATTCATGAGCAATCTCAGCGTGTCAATTCTCTCTCCTTCCCCCTCCCACCACTCTCATCTCCCTCACCTCTTAAAAATCCTGTAAATTATCTCTTATCAGACTGTGCAAATGCACAACTTTTTTCTTTCAGAAAACATGCAGTAAAACCTGCCAGATTTGATGAGGCTAGCAGGAAACTGGAGCCATCACAGGGAATAACATTTACTCAGCTAGTGAACCACTTAGTGCCATAATGGTGACGCTTTTCAGCCCCCATTGTTTCACAGAAATCCCCAAAAGATCTGTCTAGAGCCCAATGCAGGTTTTCTAGTAAACTCTATAGGGCGTAGGGAAATGTTTTCTTCTCCATGTTATTATACTCCCTCTCTAAGGAAAGCCTATGGAGACAGGTGTGAAGCTGTGATGGTATTCCTGGTGTCCATCTCCTCTTCCTTCAATTGCACAGGGGAACCTGGTGTGACTCGGAATCCTTTGGAGGTGGTGGGGTGATGCTCTGCTACTAGGAATCAACCTCACGCAATAACATGGGGGAGCTAGCAGACTCGAACCATATGGGAATTGAATCCCTCCCTGTATAGCCTGCAGGAAGATGAATTGACCACAGGATCACACTGATTACCCATCATATTTTTCACATATTTTAATATACGTGTGGCTTGGGTCCAAGTAAAGCATCTGAAACAGTGCTGTTAATACACAGTATTTCCTGGCGTTGCTGGATTAACAGGTCTTTGTGGCCTGGTGTCTCAATCTGCAGTAAGTACTTTGCCCTTCAAACGCTGTTGCATTTGGAGGGGGAGAAGGTATGGTTGAGAAGCCTTCATTCCTCCAGCAGCATGCTCCTACCCTCGATTCTCCTGGGGCCAAACTGCAACCAGCTCAAAGCACACAGAAACTGGAGCCAGACAAATCAAAGCAGACAGCCAGGTGTCAGCCTGGGTTCCTTTTTAACATATTTTCATTTGTTACAGCTTTCATTTTTTTTCTTTTGCTTCTAATATAACTGACATCTGCAGTCTTGGTGCTTTTTAGCTTTTTTTTTTCCGTGAGATTTCATCAAGATGTTGAATGCCCAACACTTGGTTCTTTTCAGCCTTCTGAGTTCAACATTTGCCTTTGTCAGAGGGAAAAGAGTGCTTTCAGCCACAGACATTTCAGCTTCCTTTGATGAAAGGAGAGCTTATGGTTTGTATGGAGATGTGGTATCTTTTATTATAACAGCTCATACAGCTGACAGAAAAGGTAAGCTTTTGGGCACACAACCCTAGTCAAGGACAAGCTCGTGAGAAAAACTTACTCACTTCTTTCTCCACATGAAATAAAATGCGGATGAATACAAGTTCGGAAAATCTCTGAGCAAGAGCAGCTGCTCATTATTTTGCAGTAGTTCAGTAGAGAAATGTTATTTCAGCCCAAACTCCCCACTTTTAACACATGACATGAGAAGTGGTAATCGTGCTGTATTCAATTGAAAAACAGGTCATCTCCCTTCAGCTTTCTTGTACAAACTTGACAGTAAACCTCTGTGTAAAAACATTGAAATGTTTTAATGATATGTGTGCTGTTTTAGATTACTGGAGGGAGGTATGTGTATAGACATGTGCAAATGCCTTGTTTACGGTGTCCATCTTCAACATTAAGAAAAAACAGCCTCCTCAGGCATATATATGCCATGCATGAGCAGATTGGTCTCGCCATCGGTTGATAAAACTACCACTGAGCCCTGGGATGGAAGGCAGCCCTGTGGCAGCTCTAGTCATGCTAGAAATGCTCAAAAATCTCTTTAAAGCAGAAGTAGCCCTTGCCTGTGTTCAGAGCTGGAGCTGGATATTGTTCCTTTCCTATCTACCTCCAATCATCCAGGCTAATGAGTAACCATCTTGGGGTCTTCCCTACCCTGTTCAGAGGATTAAGAGCAGAAAATACATATTTTTGAGGGGAGGAACTCCTGTCCTTTTTTCCATTCTGTGGTAACTTGGGATAATATTTCAATAGTCCAAGTCTACCTGTGTTATATCAACTGCCTTTTTCTCTTACTGTTAGGAAACAGAGGCTGTATTTGAGTTCAGAAAGGTCTGCACTGTCAGGGTTATTTCTGCCTGAGAAACATGCTGCATGCACATCTAGCTCTCAATCTCTCTCCTTTATTTTTAGATTTGCTGATTGGCTTTATAGTTGTTTCCTTTTTAAAACTGAGGTTACCTGACTCATTGGATGGTGAGATTACTTTGTGAATATCTGGTCTGGATTTCTGAGCCAGTCTCCAATAACTGTGGCAGAACCATGGTCTGCTGTTTAGCGAAAGATCTAGTGCTACCCCACAAATTTCCAGTGATGGAGAAATGACCACAACCAGTGATTGTTACGCTGTTTTATTGGTTAATTATTCTGACAATTAAGATATGTGAATCTAATTTCTAGTCTTAATTTGTAGGGCTTCAGCTTTCAGCCCTTCTGCACCTTATTTCTATTTCGCAGTACAGCTGTCTACAGAAGCTTGTGTGGTATTTCAGTAGCCCACTTATCTGAGTCATGTTGTGATCAGTCTGGCCTAGGGAAAAGGATTTTTCTCATCTATGTGGATTAATCCGATTACAGCATTCACATAATAGGTGAAGAACACCCCCCCCTCCTTTTTTATGTTAAAAAAAGAAAATAAATCAATCTACTCAAAGTATTCATTGCTTTAGGAGCAATAAAAATCTTGACACTAAGAAAAAAAGTAGTTTGCTTAGGTTCATTATATGTTGGAAATGACACTTACGGTGATCTAGAGTTTAATATTAGTAAAGATTGGCCTATTTTTGAGATTCACTTCACTTTTATCTCTTACTTCCTAGGGATTTTCCACAGTTTCTGTGTCATAAAAGCTGCTTTTCCTGTTTGACCTTAGTAGAAGTCATATAGCAGGCTGTTCCCTTGTGTTTGCATAGCCTGAAGTTTCTCTTTCTTTCCTGCATTTTTTTTAGGTAATCCTTGACTACTTTTATTTTTAAATAAAAATTTTCCAAGTATTCATCCTAAATATCCCCTTCAAAGGAATAAGAGCTGCCTTGTCTTCATCCTACTTCACTAGAATGACAGCCTTAGTTCTACGCACTGCCAGCGGACTAAGGTTTTTGCAAGAGGGCAGAAGACAGTGAATGATATTAGGCAAAATTCTGGCCTTTTTAAACCTAGCTGGAACACATGCAAGCACCAAATCCATGGCATCTATTTTGGACTAATTCCTTAGGTTTTAAACAATACATTTCAGACGACACTATTTCAGGCAGTTCATTGCCTTACTTCTCTAATTCTTGCTGGAGACAATGTACGTGCCCTTTTTACATTTTATAATGGCATATGGTGATTCTGTTGTCTTGAAATAAATTTCCCATTATTTCTTCTTCTGTATATTTTGGAGTAGTAATTTCTAGTGTTTGTCCCATGTCCTAATTAGAAGAAAAGAGATTCTTATACTTCTACTTCCCTTCCTGTGTAAATAATATAAATATAGAAGAGAAAAATCTCAGTAATCTGGAAGCAGATGACCCCACATTTCTCTTTGTGTTAATAATGGTTCTGAATGCATGCCAAATAGTCTTTAGCAATGTTTGACACATATTAAAAAAAATAATAATGAGAGATTTGGACGTGTGTATGCTTTTGGAAAAATACAAACATCCTGGATGAGATAACCAAGGAGGTCATTTTGTATTCTGCTGGAAACCCTTAGAATGAAAAGGAGCAGTTTTGAACCCTGCTGCTGCCATGTTTATAGAGACAAAACATTCCTCTGGAGAAAATGTGCTAGGGTAGTCCAAAAGCACGTCTCCTGCTTGAGGCTTCTGTGCACACACTTTAGCAAAGCTTTCAGGAAGAAAGTTATTCCTTTGCCCAGGTAGCATTTTGAAAAGAGTTGTAGGTAAATACAATGGCTGTGTAGGAATCTACAGTTTAAAGAAGGGGCGAAATTTCTTTCTCATGCCTGAATTTTTGCTCTCCTGAGCCTCAAAGTGTTACATTCTTTTGCTTATGAAATAAACTAAATCCAAATCAAACAAAGTTTCTTTGCTCTATGTTCTTTTATTTTCTTTTTTTTTCCCTTTCTTTTTGGACTCTGTTGCCCAAATTGGGTTGAAATGTTCAGTCTCATTTTATAACAAAAACCACAGTTTTGTAGCTTTTTCCGTGGTGAATTACAGATCAGTTTTGCTTTCAAGGATGACAGACATGGACTTGGTTAGATTGTTGTATCTGTCTTAACTTGGGTTCCTTATGTTCCACTCTGGCAAAACCTGACTTGCCAAATATTTTTATTGGCTTGTCACCTTTACTGTTATTAAAATATTAAATTGAGAAATGATTAAAACCAGATTTTAAAATGCCTGAAAATCTTAAATATGTATTGCAGTAAAGTATATGGGGTCATTTTAGTGAATGTCTAATTTTTCATTAAGTTTTTTTAACTTTCAAAATCAGCTTGCCTAATTTAGGTGTTCCTTAGGCACTATAAATGCTGTCTTCATGAGGGAATGGATAATTAGTCTGATATCTGTGAAAAGTTTCAGCTAAATTTTCTCTCTGAAATATCAAGGGAGGACACGGTAGGAAGAACTGCCCTTGGAGCAAGATGATCAGCAGTGTCACATGGATGGCAATGCGTCTGGCAGAAACTCTCCAGGAGATGTTAGCTTAGAATTTCAGAATGGGAAAAAAATCGTAGGGAGCAGCAAAATGCAACTGAGATGGAAGCTACTGAAGTGAAAGTAGAATGAAGTGCAACATTACGAGACATCTTTGTATTTTGTGTGGCATATAGGCTTGGATACTTCCTAAAGTTTTGGTGGACTCAGCCCCATTTTTAATAACTTTCCAAAACATTAGAGACACAGGTAGTTTATTAAAACTGATCTTTTGTATAATATAGTTGAATTTTGATTTTCAGTACTCTCCTAAAAAGCATTTTGTGATGAGGGATATGGTTAAATAGGATATCCTGTTATAATAACAGAGGTGTTAGTAGTGTTTTTTTTCTTCCTTCCTGCCACAGAGCTGTCTCTATGCCTCCAGTACCTTTTTCTACATCTGCTTACTGTATTTGCTGTAAAGGGACTGACTGTCTTTGACCTGCTGTTATCTTTTATTAATACATACAAGTCTGTAGATTTAATTTTCTTCTTTTAACATGACTTTATACAGTTTTCGGTTGAAACTCAATAAGAGTTCTGATAATCATTTCATGTCACCAGATGCATGCACTTCTGTTTGCAATGTATTTGGTGTCCAAGATGTTGTATATGGAAAAATAATAAAATGTAGAGTTTAAAAAAGCAACCATTCTTGGACTTGACTACAAACTGCACGTCTGGCCCTTCTTTACAGCTTTGTTTCCTAATCTTGCTTCTTTAAGAATATTTCCTTTGCATTTATAAATCAGTTGAACAGATTCTTGCACCATGGTTATCCACCTTTTCCTGCTGTTTCCACATGCAGACAAGCCCCCTCATGCATATGCATCTTAGTTTTTGGACGTGTGTTGGAATAGAACAAGAAGATGTACAAAGCTATTGAAAATTAGTGGTGCTCATCCATAGTTATCTCATTTACTCTTTAAACTCAAGAACATTTCTTTGAGTGGTTAATTTTTCTGTGTTTTGAAATAATGCAAAGACATAACACTAGCAACTATTTTTTTTAGTGAGTGTTGAAACAGGGGCTGACTTTTTTTTTAGATTTAAAGCATGCATCTTCATGGATTTCACACCTGGCTATGAACTGATGCGTAGTAGATTAAAGCTTTTATGCTTATATTCATATTTACTCTTTCTTTGAGTGAACTTCACATTACTGAGCCTAAAAATACACTTTTCTGTCAAGAGTCTTTTCTAACTCATGTTGGTTTTTACATTGGTTCAATTCTAATGACTGTTCACATGAGTACATTACTCTGGAGTCCCTGGGTATAACTGCATGGGCAAAAGCAAGATTAAATTGCCCATGAGCTAAATAAGAGGAAAACCAAAACTCAGTACATGTTAGAGGAAATTTTTTAAAGATGGAAATGAAACCAATCTACATGCACATGCATACATATTTCCAATCTGTTGCTGAAATATAGATTAAAGAAACACGACTTTCTTCTTGCCTGTAAGCCAAAGTCGCTAAATTTGATACTGATGGGAACTGAGACACAACCAAAAAAACAGTAAACCTGACTGCAGAGGAAGCTGGTGTAGATTGACTTTGGTGCACATTAGAAGGGGCTGAGGAATCCCATGTTATTGAATGATCATCAGATTGTCCTTTGGGTCTGCCAGCTGTATTTCATCTCTACTTGACATGAAGATAGAGCCAGGAGGGCATTGCTCCTTGCTTATTTGTAACTAGAATGACAGCCTCTGTGGTCCCTGAGCCGTACAGGGAGAGTGAAAACAAGAGTCTGGGGCCGCAATCTACTTTTTAGGTAGTGTCCTAACCTATCTGTGAATATGTGATGAGCTTCTCTGGCTCTCTGGAGATGAGAGTTGATCAAAGTGCATCTGAGGTAGGAAAGGTGGAGAAGCAGAAAGCTGATGAGAACCTGGGACGGTGTGGAGTTGTGTGTGGCGTGCTAGTAGGTATGGGAGCTCAGAGCTGCTCCCGAGGGCCCCTTGTTTAGATGTAACCTCTGTCCACAGATCCCCATGTGGAAATGTCAGCTCCTTCGGAGTAGGGAGTGGGAAAGAGTCTTTATCCCCTGTTATTTTTTAAAAAAAGTTGTTATAAACCAACAGTTCCACCTGTGCACAGGTCTACCAAAAGCTACAGGGTACAGTGAGGGCCAGCCCTCCCTTGCATGAAACCAAAGGTGGATCTATTCGTGCTCCTAAGGCACACAAATGTTTGACATTATTAAGCTGCCAGGTCTACAGATGAAGGAATTCTGTTTCTTTAATTAATTCTTCAAGTATTAACCAGGGCTCTGAGCTCTGAAGTATTTTAAAATAGTCAGCAAGTTACATGCACTGTTATTTAATTGTCATGGAAGTTTACTTTTTTATAGAAGAGTTCCTACTTCACTATATAAAACTGATACAATTGAATCTCAAATAGTAGCCTCATCAAATTATTCGTTTTTCTTTGACATCATCCTGTAGGAGAAATTCAAAGGGAATTTTAAAGTACTCAAAAAGGTTTAGTTTCACAATTCCCACTTATTAACTGATTTTGCTAAAATTTGTCACTCTAGATTATAAAAGAGTTAAATATACAAATAAATATTTACTGAATAAGGGACTTTGTTTTTAAAATGTATGCATATTTAAAGTGTTTATCTTTGGACCATCTTTTGCTTTATTTTTAAAATTTTGTATGTGCTTTCCGTGTGTATTGGTAAATTACCTGTTGAAGTAAGGACTATAGTAACATTCTATGAAAACGAAAGTGATTAATAGTAATGGATTTTTTTCCCATTCTGGCCTGAAATCCCGTGGAACAAATGCAGTGCGAGATGTGATAAAATCAGTAGCCAAGGGGTTAGACTTTTCAAAATATGATCAGTGACAGAATAAAATATGACTAAACTTACTGAGGTGTTGCCCACAAGAAAGATTTTAGGGCAACTTCCCAAGTTACAAGAGCAACAACCCTAATACTTCCTGCTGCCAGAGGCCACCCCCGTACACTGACTCCCTTGTCATCCAAACCTCTCCTGAGCCAGAATACATGCTGCTACCAAAACACCAGGTGCTGGGAAAAACTTTCTAAATGCTTTGAAGGTAAAGTACTGAAACAGGGTGCTTAGCAAAGCTGTATAATCTCTTCTGTGGGAGGCGGCGAAGAAATGTTGAGGCAGTGATCTGATGTGTGTGGCCCATGTACTTACTGCCCCTCTGTGCTTGGGGGTTGGTCGCATACCCTCTGGAGAGCCCTTCCTAGCCACAATTCTAGGATTTCTGTGATAGTAAATAGACTAGTGTCTAACCATCAATGATATTCCTTATATTACGAGTGTCAAAGGGGCTGAACCAGTGCTTGGGTTAAGTGGGAAATTTCACTAAAGCCCTTAACATAGACCTAGTCTGACTTGTAAATCAATAAACATTTCAGTTAAGGCTATACACAGCCCTGTGGTCCTTAAATACATGGAGTAACAGGAAGTGGAACCATCCTTCTAGCTAGATAAAGTAATTTCAATCCTTTGGCTAGACAAAAATGCATATATCCTGTCAGCAGGTTTCACCACCAGTCATGTCAAGCCAAATGTCATATGAATTGCAGTCATAATGTAACAAATATTCCAGATAGCTCTGTGCTGCTTCTGGGCTGATATTTTTGGAGGTCTTGTATCCCAAGGGCAGAAAATAAATCAAAGAGTGGAAATTAAGAGTGAGTTTGTGCCTTTGAGCCAAAATATACCATAAGGACTATCCATAAGCAACAACACTTTGAAGGATAAATGTGTAGTAAGAGACTTTGTAGTATCACCCTATATGCCCGCATAGGCAACGTTTTTTGGGGAGAGGGATGTGGGCAGAAAGAATTAAATAGCTAAAGCACAACCACAAGTGGAAAAGCAGTCATTTGATTGACTGTTAATTTTTTAAAACTTTTTCCTGCTAAATATTTACAAGTTATTCCCAAGAGAAAACGAAGTTTCTGTTTTTTGTATATAAATATCTTTTGAAGTGCTTTAATAAAGTTTTCCTATAACCTCGTGTACTTCAGCCATATAAATTCTAAAACATGCTGATGGAATTCTGCTGTAATACTCTGGAGCTTAAGTACCCTAGAGAAATGTTAAGGGTTTCACAGGTTCTTTAAATGTGAATAGCTATTGTTGTTAAGTTTGCTCAAGATAATTTTTTGCTGCCTTACTACTTCTTGAAATTCTGAAAAAGAGTTTTGCATGTGCATACATTGTTAGTATGTGGCTAGCAGCATGTGGTCAAAGGCATTAAGTGTTGGACTCCAAGCGCTTGGGGAATAATTTTCTGTGTGAACGAAGACAAGAACTGGAGACCACTGCCTGATCATCAATCCCTGTATGGGTATTTTGTGTTGCACGTGAAATTGTTAGTCATCAAAGAAAGGTGGGAGTTTGTTGCAAGGCTGTGACTTTAAGCTGCATTGAGGCCAATTATTTACCCACCAAAAACTTGATAGTTCAACAATTTTTCCTCCACAGGAATTTTGCAATAGCACAATTCTGTAATCCCACTACTGTTATTTCTAATGGCATTCACTACTTAAATGGTCCCATATATCTGATGAAGAATAAAATAATAGCATTGTCTTTTTTATTGCTGTTTGGGCTTAGTATTGTGCTGAAGTGAAACAGGTCTTATTGTGCTACCTGACACAGAACTGTAGCTCTCAGATTATCACAGAGGTTACAGCGAAGCCATGTTCAGTGCTGGCCTTTGATATCTGTATTGTGTTCTGACTCTTCGTTTTATAATGAAGGTACATGGAAGTCTGCAGCAGTATCGTAGGCTAAGAATTGTCTAGAAAATTTGGGAGCCATCAGTTTAGAACAATATAGTATGAGCAATTGACCTAAAGACCTTGTAGTCCAAGTGTATGCAAAGGATACACTTGTATCCTGTCTGTGGCAAGTGGGACCAATTGCTCCCATCTCAGCTGGCTTTGGATGGAACATAGTCACCGTCCGTACATCTGGGACCAGCGCACAGTCCCAATCTCAGAACACATCCTTGGTGACTGGTGGTACAGGATGCTTCTGCCCATGACACCGAAATTTGGCTTGTGTTGGATAACTGGAATGTAACACGAAGCTCATGTTCTTGAGCTTGAGATTGAATTTAGACTGACTCGGAATATACTGTCAGTCTTTGTTTTGCCAGTGCAAGAAAACAAACAAAGAAGGGGAAAAAAAAAAGAAAAAAAAAAGACGGTTTTATCTTTTAGAAATGCACAGTCGCAGACGTATGAAACATTTGGTTTTGACATGGATCATTCAAACAAATAAACAAAAATATTATTAGGTTCACCAAAGTGCTAGTGGCATGGGGAAGTTTTTTAGACATAACACAGGGCTTGGGGTGTTTGCCCCGGTTCTGGCTGGTCCAGGCTTAAATCTGTTTTCTGTAAGACATGATCTGAAGACCTGTCTTCCATTCTTCACAAAAAGCTGTGGGCCCTGCTGGAGTCAGATTAGGCAATTTATTCTACCCTTAAATTAAAAAAAAAAAGTCATTGGGAAAAAAGCTTGCTTTTGTTTTAAAATGGAGCTATTCAATTCATAAACATGATTGGCACTGCCAAGGGGCAGAGGGTTGTGACATGGAAGTGGGAATGATGTTGGGGACAGGAAGACAAAGGTATGGATAGTTTAATTCACAGTTCCTGCCACATCCTTTCTAACTTGAAACTGTAACCTTGAGCGTCTGAAACCTGGTTATATCTGAGAGAGACTCACAGTACAGTCAGTGGAAGGAAACAGGCATCTCAGCAGCTTGTTTAGTCTCATCTTCAAACCAGCCTCTAGTTTCCCTCTGTTGAGCATTATTACAGCTGGGGCTGACTTGCTCAGACTTTGGTCTATAAAGGTGCATGAGATGAATCAGTGCATGTGAGTGTCCTAGAATAGGCAAAATCCCCTCTACTCCTTTAATCCTTTTACTCCCTGGAGTGATTCCTTTCTCTCAGTACAGACCAGGTCTTCACTGGGACTTTTGCTGGTCTTCTCAAAGGCTCCCTTTCCACATTCAGTTCTCTTCCCAATCCTACTGTCTCCCTGCCTAAAATTAAACAATTATTCCATGGGCTAATGTCAGTCAAGCAGTTGAAGAAGTAAGTAGGCTTCAAATTGCAGCCTCGATGGTTTTTCAGTGTTATTCTTCCACAAAGACGTCAAGTATCTTTTGCAGGAGGGGCAGCTGCCTGGGAAGTAATTTGATAGCTTTGCTTTGGGCAAGTTTAGACGTGTTCTAACATAATACAAAACGTAGTTCCTAATTTGCTAGAGACGTGTTCCTCTCTGTAACGGATATAACAGACAGATGGGGGAGCACAAGTTTCAAGAGACAATTATGATTCGTTTGTGAAACACGCATGTTGCAGAACAGCTTCTTGCCAACATCAGCTATTCTTCTTTTGCCCTACAGCTGTGCAAATCTATTTTAAAATTTTTAAATTGTTTTAGAGAGAGAAAAATATTTTGTTTAATCTAGTATGTTTTAAATGCTTTTTTTTTTTACATCCTGAAGTAAAACATCTGGAATGTTTTGAAATGAAACAGTTTCAACATTAAGAGTTAAATATTTTGAAGAAATAGAGTGAGGACAAGTTTTTCAGTACTTTGTTGGCTGTAGTTAATCACTGAAATTGATCACTGCCTGATTTAAAACGTAATTTAAAAAGACCATGTGAAAGAAGAATTTTGAAAGAGAACTAAGTAGATTACAGAGAAGTAGGAGTAAAAAATACTTTTAAAAGTAAAGAAGGAATAATTTCCTTTTAATAGTTTTTAGGCTGAAATGTAATTTTTCTGAATACATTTTATCTAGTTTTTATTGAAACATTTTCTTTGTTGCCATCTTTCTCCTCATGTTTTTGCAAATTATCTTTGTCAAGTCCCACTCCAAATTTAAAAATGTGATGGCTGTATGGCTTCAAAGGTGGAGGAATATCTAAATTAATTACCTAATGAAATAATCATTGCCTGAAATATAACAACCCATGCTTTTACAGTTATTTATTAAGTGCTTAATATGTATTGTATTGCCCAGTGGATAACAAGTAAACATACTCTGCTGTTATACTTGTAAGTGGAAAGTTTATTCCTTTTATGACAATGTTTCTGGCGTTCTTGGAGAACCAACTAACATGTACACATTATACTAGTAGTTTTTAATTGCTGCAGAGCCTT
>Ga0065711_1007870_pt1 | contig 16135 bp, 11 predicted proteins | sample Hoacrofraction12_FD_59098 | JGI IMG/M metagenome (GOLD analysis project Ga0065711, IMG submission 59098) | Hoatzin crop microbial communities from Cojedes, Venezuela - Epithelial fraction 12 v2 (version 2) | ecosystem: Host-associated > Birds > Digestive system > Esophagus > Crop | place...
GGGGGGGGAAGGAATCTTCAACTCCTTCAAATTCACTATAAAACTGGCCAGTATCCCCATTTAAGAAGTCATAGATGGCATCCTCATCTGATGTGGAGGGGATACATCTACGCTCTCTACTTGAGACATGAGACATGTAACTTTGCTATGACTTAACCTTGTAATTGTAGGGTTCCTGTATACTCAGCAGAGATATTCCAACACCTGGCGCAAGCAATTCAGAGCCCAAGGGGCTGCACTACGTATACTGTGCAAGCTTTTAATTCGGGCACTTATGTTACACACCCAGAGCGAGCCTGTGCAGTCCCTCCGCACATTTCAGCACAGTACCATGCTTCATGCACGCTGTATGTATGAACCTGAGTCCCTTTGGTATTTCAGCTCTGCCGCATCACTTCACTACCTGCGTCTCCATGAGTCAGAAGCAGAAATCTACATACGCAAGACGCCTCTTTGGGCAACAGAAAACCTCGGGAGTTAAAGGGCAGGAGGTACACAGAAATGAAACAAAGAAATGAGATGTATTTGCTTCGGCACAGAAACCTGGAGATGTCATGAACATATATCAGCCCTCTTAAGACAACTACTCAAGATATTGATGGAGTTGACAGTGCAATCTCATCACACTCCCATCAGACCGCCATTGGATTCATGCACAGCAGACCTGCAGCTCCAGAGCAGTTTAGCCCTTCTAACATGTCATCCATCTTACAAGGTATATTTTATTAGTTTAAAAAAAAAAAATAATAATAATCCATATTCCAAATAGTAAGGCACTGACAAGACACAGATCTTTTGGAGGTAAAACAGGAAAGCATATATGGCAGAACATTTAAGGCTAGACTGGGGAAAAAAACCTCACCTTTGTAGAGAAAGTACCCTCATTCGTATGCCTTTAAAGACAAAAACAAAGGTTTTCTAGTCACAAGCCACCACAAAATTACTGGCTGATCACCCGCTGTCTTACATGCACATCAAGCTGTTTTCCAGCAAGATTTGTTCACTTACATTGCTCAAATGAATGTCTTTTAAAATAAAAAAAAAAAAAAAAATAGCCCATTGAAAATAACTCCCTAATCTGCCATCCTTTCAATAGAACTGAAGTGCTCTTCACACACATAGTACACAAGCATCTTGAATTAGCAGGGAACTATTTTTAAATACATGAAGGATGAGATATGAAATTAGTTTCATGGGGAATGAGAACCTTAGAGATTATTTACTTTCCCTTAATTACTTTGACTCACCACTCATTTAGCTTTCCAATAATACTACCTATTTCACACTCAAATTCTGATACTGAAGACATGTGAGTGTGTTTTTTGAACATCTGCGATTATGGACCTTAATGATACATAACCACATTTCTCAAATTGGCTTACTCACATAAAAGCTAAATAAAGACACCATACGGTACAAATACTCCTTTCTTTGGAATAATTTCTCAAAGTAAGGAACCCCATATAAAAGCAAGCATCTTTCCTTGAGAAAAAAATGAAAATTCTGACAACTGTACAAAACTATTACACTACCGTTCTTATATAATGTAAGGCGCAAACCAAAGAGTCTTATTTAAAAATTATTTTTGAGAGCAAGGAACTCGGGTGACAGGATAGCTTAACCGAGTCCTGAGCCTGAGAGAGAAGTTTGAGTTTCTAAGCCTTCAAACAAGAAGAAATCAAATGTGGCCATACAGCACTGCTGGGCTACACCCTGTGTCCATCTTCACTTTGTATGACACAGGCTCATTTCTGTGACTTGCACAGGATACAAAAAAAGAAACGTTAGAGTATATTAAATGGTATTCCAGAAAGAGAGCACTTGTAGCAAATTTCAAGTATAAAATTAAAGAAAAATAGTAATAAAAAAATAAGGTCCACAACCTTATCCCTGTAGACACAAATAAATTAGGATCTTTATGACAGAGTCTCACAATATTTTTTAAAAAAGTGGAAAAAGTAAATACAAAAGATGAAGGGAGCAAAAACACAGAAAGTAATAAAGAGGACAGTGCATTAAACAGAATATAGCAAGTCTGAAATATAAAAGAAATGGAGGCCACAGTAAAAAGACATGGGACAGAGACAGCAAAAGGAGAAAGGAGCATTATAAAAACGAGAGAAGGCAAGAGAAGAAGGGCTAGGGAGACAGACATACAGAAGGGACCACTTTAATAAAAATAAAAACAAACAAACAAAAAAAACACCACAAACAACCATAGCTCTACATTCCTCCCCAAAAATCACTCTAGAAACCAGAGCTGGAATGACAGTTAGTGAAATTCATTTCATTGGCTAACGAAGCTTCATTCCATGCTGACAGCTCAGAGCTTAGTCCTGTCTCTGTCAAGCAGTGCGACTTTTTGCCACAACTTCTCAGCTCCCATGGGATTAAGGCTGAGCTGAAGCAATGCCTGAATGATTTTCTGCACTTAAACACCTGAGACGCTGCGTACCATAGCATCAGCTCTGGATTCTTTAGGATGTCTAGTCTTTACTAAGGAAGAGAAATAAGAAGTACAAAAATCATCACGGTATTACATGTAGCAGCACATACTACTGCCACCATGTATATGACTTTATGAATTCTCTCATTAAGCCGAGTTATCAAACCATTTATTATGCTGTAAAGTACTAATAATTCTTTTATCAGCTGTCAATGACTAATTTATCAGAAAAAAAAAATATGGGCTGTTAAAGCAATTAGCACAGGAATCACCATGAAATAAAGCAGATTTTCTGAAGGCTTTCCACAGAGAGATGTTAGCAAAGAAGCTTTGGATTCCCTTTTCCACCAGTGAATATTGCACCATTCCAACAAAACAACCACTGTAGCTGAGAGCAAGAAGGAGAAACCCTGAAAAGAATTTCTCAAATCGTTTATTAGAATATAATGAATATTAACAATAGAGAGTACAAATTTTCTTGAGAATTAAGCATTGCTGGGTTTTGGATACCTTTTTCTGGGCTGTTAAGGTTGCTAGGGAATTTCACAGTTAATAGTGTATTTCCATATGAATGTTTGAAGAAGGGGGAAGGGGCTGCAAAAGTGAATCTTAAGAAGGGGGAAGGGGCTGCAAAAGTGAATCTTAAGTGTGGAGTCGTCTTTGTGCTTCGGAGAGAAAAATCTGATGCTCTCGTAAAGCTGAAATAAGACACTTTCAAACTTAACTATGCATTATCAAAGATTTTTTAGAAGAAAAAATTTACACAGACAACGTTTGAAGAGGCATCGTGAGGAAGAGCTTGCTTCTCTTACTATGGTCAGCAGCAATGCACCAGACTTGCCACTATACACACTCTAAGGGCAACAAGTGGTCTGCAAACCACAGCAGCTTTGTTTTGATTTAACAGATAAAAGCAGCAAGTTTATTTTGTTTTAAACAGATTGTATGTCCATTTTTCATAGACCATTTAGAAAGAACATTGCTGTGGGCTTCCCAATGACAAATACATTGAGGCACCAGCAAGTGACAAGACACTTTGTACTCCTTGACATGGATGAAAGAATTCAGTTCAGCTTTTCTTTTTTCTATCCGGAAAGAGAAATGCCCGAGAAAAACATTTTTTAACCTCACTTCCTGAGAACGAAGCCTAAACAATGCTCTGTCTGCATCTTCATCTGTTTCTCCTCCCTTCTCTTCACTAACTTTCAGAGACATTGGTCAAGAGCGACCAAAACTGACAGAGGGCAAAGTCCCTTTGTTTTCATGAAAATAAGTGGCTGAATAAAGGAGAAAAACAATAAACATCCCATGGTTTGAATGGCAGGTACTCAACCTTGCATCAGAAAATCCACAGAGCAACCGCCACCAATGGAGAACCTGTGGAAAATAAGGTGAGGATGGCTCCATGCTCCCACCACCACCATCCGTCTGTATTCTCCCCATCCTGCCGTATTCAAAACAACCCAACTCAGGCAACTCTTATTTACCGCAAGTATACTGTAAATACAGACATGCTTTCATTGGCAACTGCTGTGACAGTTGATCTTCACACCACAGTATTATCTTAATAAACTGTCTCTCAGCCCCAGGGTCTTTGCTCTCATGTAAGCGACCCACAGTCAGTCACCCTGGATCTTACACAAAGCATGACAAGCACAGAGGTTATATGAGTTAATTGCACAGTGACTGAAAATACAGCGTGCTTTCTTCCTTTCAGCAGTGTGGTCTTTCTCTACTGAAAACAATTGGAGTTACACTGTAATTCAAGTTAATGATGGAAATGTGTATCTGGATAACTCTATCATTAGTTAATGGTGCCGCCACACAAGCTTGTCTGTATGGTATTTGACAACAAAATTCAAGATAAACAGCCTCCTCCAGAATGAAGACAATATTGGATTAATTAGTAACTTGCTACACATTTAGCAAATGAAGATGAATATCCCTTTTATAACTATATTAAAATCCTACAGAATAAGAACCAGATTGTAATCTGTTATTGTAGCGTAACTCATGAATATCTCTTGAATTACTCAAAATTTAAATCACTGGAGATCAGAATCTGGTCCCATACGTCTTGAAAGAACATTTGACTCATGATTCATGTAAAAGGATGCAATCTCCATCAACACGTAATGCACAGGAACCAATTTGTTTCCTAGGAGAGTTCAAAATTCTTTGCCAAAAGAACTCGTATTCTGGTACTCCTAACATATTATGTTATTTTTATTGGTCTACATGCTACTTTTCCTACTAGCTATGGAGTGAACATCTGGAGAAAAGCAGAAACTGGGGTCCATTACTCAGTCTTTTCTCCACACGCTTCCCAGAACTCGGGCAACTTCCTTCCTCTGCCCAAAGACAGCCACTGGAAATACCGCAAGAAGTCCATAAAGCTTTTTACTAGCTAAAACACAAACCACAGACTACTGAATTCATTTTGGAACATGATTATTCCTTCAACGTGGTCCAAAACTGAAAGCATGCAACTCTAACTAAAATACACAAAAATGTCGCAGCTGAGTCACAAGTCTCTAAACAGTCTGGCCTAACTTTCTTTTACTCTATTTTTAGTTGTGCTTTAACAGCTTGGGATATGTCTTCATAAGCTTTTTGAAGACAGATTAGTTTTCTCTCTACCTATGGTTTACGATGCTTCTGCACCAGCCAGGGGTGAACCTCAAGTTGTGTTAGCAAGGGATTATGCGTGAAAAAGTGAATTAATAAAAAATGTTTCAAGCCCAAGAGTGCAACATGGCAAAATGCTCCACATTGAGCTGGGCAGGGAAGAAAATATTTTCAAGCCTGAAACATCCGTGTTCAACCCCCAGCGTCTCCTACAACTTGACTGCTACGTTTTCCACTGTTCTGAGACAAACAAGGATAACAGACTGATCATCTGGATATCAGTTTAAGTTATGAAACCACTTCCTTTCATCCCTCTCACTGTAAGGCTTGGTGAGAATCACAGACAAATAGAGCTGGAAACAACTACGCAACAGCATCAGCTGCATCCTTTAAAGACAACACGGTTACACCTACCACGTTCTTGAAGACTTCAACTGGTAAAGGCCCCACAAAATTCACACAATCCATCTACAACTCCTCTGCGTCCTTACCACTAGAAAAAAAATCCTAAACTTCTTATTTCTTGCAACATATTCAGCCTATTACTTTTACTCTACTTGCTGTGGGCACTGCAGACTTTTTTCCCTTGTATGTCAGACTTCTTGTTCTCTATCTTCTCATTCAGTTGCTACAGCTGCTGAGGCCTCCTTCAGTATTTTTCTCAAATATTTGCTGTTATTTATTTGCAAGTTAGAGGAAGAAAGCTTCCACTTGAATGGGAGCATCATCAGGCTGTAGCTAGTCAAAACCCTTCTGAAACCACCATTAGTTGCTTTCCTCGGATTACCGATTCTCTGGGGAGCGTCTTGCTGTATAAAAATTTTTTTACCAAAAGTCACGTTTGATTTCAGTTTAAATAAACCTGCATTACTGAGGACCACAGAGTAGAAGCAAAAATAAAGATAGGATCTTCCTCAGAGGATGTCCAAGAGTAACTGAAGGAAGGGAGCATAAATACTCTTATTTCCAGCCAACTCCTAATTACACAGATGGTTCTTTCTCACCGAGATGAACTCCGCATCAGGACAAACCTACTTCAGAAGTTCTCATTTCAATTTGTTTCTGCCACTACTACGCTTGCTCCTCAGGCACTTACAGAACATCTCCATGTCATGCAGTCATCCTGCGGCATCCCTTAGAGACGTGGCTGAGAGTGTTACAAAGCTCTGCATTTTCCCTTGCATGGATGCTTACAGCCACACTCGGAACACTTCTCACATTCGCTGAACCACCTTGCATTAATAGAAGCGTTATTTATTCTAGGTTTGGGGTTTTAGTTCTGCATTTCCCTTTTCCTTCATCCATCTAACAGCGAACTAGTGAATTTAAACGTCTTTAAAAGGGCAGTACGCTCAGGCTTGCATCTCGCCCTATATTGCTCATTTTGTTTTACACTGACAGCAATATTAGCACGGAAGGAAGTTTCTCACCAGGTTTGAAGCCTTCATTTTCCAAGTGTTTAAGATAGGAGTAGCTATTGCTCTTTGTCTTCCCTGATAACAAAGACAAACCAATTCCTCTAGAACAAAACAACACTGAAAGCCACTAAAATGACTGCAACAGGGAGTTCATCACAGCTGTATTTCAATGATGACAGGATTGTGAAAGCATCTCATCTTCAGGATTATCAAATTCTACCTTCTGCTTTCAATTCAATTTTCGGTTTCATCTGGCAGCACATCTGACATTGAAGAACCACAAGAAATGGATTTTGTGCATGATTTCAGGATGACCACTAGTCTTTTCTGTCTAGCTACTCGTGCAACATTTATCCTTTAGGTACAGAAGAATTGTTTGATTACAGTGGGTTGACTGATTCGCTTCACCCTACTCCCTTTATTCTTGGGCAAAATGAGCCTGAAAATTATTGCTTTTATCATTTCTATTTTGTTTGTAGTATATAGTACCGAACAGAACCAACTTTGTTATTCTGGAAAAGCCTTCTACAAAGCTGCCCACTTCCAGATTTGAACAAACAAAGCCTGCTCTGACTGTACAGTTCTCCATTCTCTTCCTTCTCGTCACCGTTCAAGGAGAGCAGATTACATTAAGCAGCTACTCTGTTCTTTCATTATCAGCAAGCCTTCTCCTTCCTTTTCCCCAGAGACTTTATGCAGTTACGTAATCTGCCTTAATATTTTCCAAGAAAATTAAAAAGAAATTCCAATTTTTCAGCCTTTCTCTTTTACTTGAAGAAATGTTAATAGTTTCCTTCCCAGGCTGAAATTACAGCCACCTTCTATTTTGCAAAGCAAACAATATATACTACACATTATGTATGTTCTGCACAATGATACAGAAGTTAAACAAACGCATCATGAAAAATAAAACTGCAAAACCCAACTAATGACATACGCACCGCACCTGGTTTCACATGTTTTTCTGTAATAGTATTAACCTTACAGAATTGGCAAGAAACTGGATAGCTAAGCAGATTGGCAACAGTACACCAAGGCTTTCATCCTGAGTGTATCAGCTCGAGTTTAGCCCAGCTCCCTCTAGGAACTGAAAACGCATGTTTTCTCACAGGCTGTCAATGAAATAAATGGTAATGGCTGTCTGGTTCATGCAAAATGGGAGATGACATTGCAGAAAAAGAGTCACAGCATGAACAGTATTTCCTCTTACTGTTTATCTATATGAATAACCTTCAAACAAAGTACTGGTCAAGGGTGCCTTCATTTGCTAAAATGAACTTAACCTAAGAGATGCTCATTTTAGGCCAGCTAACAGAAAGGCAACATAAAGAAGATTCTGAATCAAACGTACTTTCCAGGACTTCTAAGTCTTCAGCTTCCACATGTAACAGCCTGCCACCAACACCTCCATCTATGCTCTGCGTGAAGACGCAGGGAGCCAGATGTGTGTGTGTAGAGGAGGCACGAGGATGCATGAACAGACCACCCATTTACAGCTAGTAAATCTGCACAGAGTCCTTGTTCAGATCCAGGTGCCCATCATCCTTAACTGCCAGCAGAGAACCATAAAAACACACTTTTTTTAGGAATCTATAATCATACTACCCTGGGCTGTGCTCTCAGCAGATTTCACTGCTAAGCAAGGGTCACACCTCTGAGGAAAACTCTCAATAAACTAAGTGGATCACTTATTCAGTAAATGTAACTCTTTCTTCTGAGTCAGTGTTGAAGTAATGCCAACACCCATCGTAAATCATCAGAAGAGATTAATCCATGGATCTTTGCCACTAAAATACAGGCCTCTACCACTGCAGAATGAGCGGGAACTGCTTCACTTGGTAGAAAATAGTGAACTCTTACTCTGTATGCAGAGGAGCCACTGAATTAAGATATAACACAATTTCACAGAATGTCAGACCAGCAAAATACTAGGAAGCAATCTGTTACTTTCAGATGAAACAAACTTCTTTATCATCGCTGAAATTCCTCTTATAAGGGCACAAGTACCAGCGCCTGTTCTAAGAGCGCGCTCTCATTTTGGTTATTGCATTCCACCTCCCTAAATTCACCCCACGCCTTTATCAGCTACTTCTATGTCATTTCTTCTTTGCTTCCCTGACAAAATGCTTCCTTAACAGGTATGGGTAAGTCTAAACAGAGTTGTAAAACACACTGAAAAACCCCCACTGTATTCTACCCTAGGCACAGCTGTTATGCCCTGAAGCATTTTTACACTGTGTATAGGGCACAGACCCCTCTAAAATCCGCATAAAACCAACCTGTCATACCAAAATAGGCGTATGTTATCCACTCTGGCTATGGAGGGACTGTTCCTCATCATGTATTGATGAGATCTAGTATACCAAACTCCACACCCTAAATGCTAACACTACGCTAAAAGTATCTGTATAAAAATGCTTTAAAGCCTCGATTAACTTAACTCTAAAAATAAAGATCCATTAACACAAACAAATTGTAATTAAGATTGTTGTTGACCTAGCTTCTCCCTGCAAAGGCAACAGAATAATAATCTTACACCTACACAGTATCTTACAGCCTAAAGGATTCCATCCAACAAGTCTGATCTTAGACATACTCACACAGAAGAGCATTATTAACATACACGAGTAATCCTAAGCAAACCAGTCTACCCAGTTTCATTACCAGCAACCACCTAGCTTGATCTACTCAATTGTATGGGTCTTTTTTATCTACGTTGCTCATCACGTCAAAAAACTATCCACCCATCAAAAAAACTGTCCCTCTAACATCACCAATGCATTGGCAACAACTTGAGTCTAAATTCTGCCTAAAAAAAACCTTCTTCCAGCTTCATTTAACCTCTTTTCAGACCTCCAACACCATCAACCAATCCCTAGAGACAAACTCCAGCAATAGCTGAACCTGGCTTACCTGTCAGAGGATTTGTTTTTAAGCAGTTGCCTGGGGTGCACTGGGAGTGTAGTAGTTTTTAAATAGACAGAACAACTTTTTCCATCTTATTCTGCACACAGAAGACCTAAACATGGCTTCCACAACTTCAAAATACCCCTTTCTTGCACCATGAAGTACTTAAACCAAAGGTCAGTCTCACCAGCCGGCTCTGCCCCAGATCAGCTTTCCCTTGCACGTGCTGCTCCTGCAAGATCATTCTTTTAATTGTTATCACATAAGGAAGGATTATTCTGAATCACTTGGTTTTACCTTACGGTTACCAAAATAGGCCATGTTTAAACAGTTGGCTGTCAGGTACGCACAAAGCATGGCAGAGGGAAATCCACCTCCTCCTCTGCAGTTGGCATGGCTGTTGGAAAACATTTCCTGATGATATCAGTCTACATAACAATTCTTTTTCTGAATACTTGCTTCGAGTAAAATGAATTGCAAGAAACCAGTGTAACAACATCATTCCAGGCAAAGGTTCCTCAAGAAAACTGCTACTACACCTTGAATCTGAGTTGTCTCCCAGTTTGAATAGATGAGGGAGTGATGCACCTTGGGAAAGGTCACCCATATGTCTCAGCCTCTTCCAGGACACACGCCACTGATGGCAGTACTCATCAGGACTTGCATTGCACACAAACCAGCCAGATCACAGGAGACAGCTGTTGTGAGCCCAGGGCATCTGACGGGGTGACAGCAAGGAAGCAATAGTACCTACTATCCATCATTGCTGCCTGATGGCAGTAAGACTCCTTGGGCGATCAAACAAAATGCTGCAGAAACTGTCAACAAGCAAGAAGCTGTCACTTCCATGCCCTCTACACCACCCCAGGATGCTCCTTGTTTTCAAAAGGGAAAACAAACAAATGAATAAACCAGAGCTGTTTACTAAAAAAATCTACTGTAGCCAATCCTTGCACACCTACCATCCCAGCACTGACTCAACTTGAGCCCATATGATGACCGTGTTCCGAGTCACACATTTATAAAAGTGTAAAACCCAACTGTCTTTGCACTGGAAACCACTTGGCCACAGTACGAACACTGCACTTTGAGAAAAAACAACTCAAGGATGGTTGGCCCAGTATCTGACCTAGTTTCTCGTATAACCTTCAGTTAAAACTAGAAGAAAACAGAGACATGAAAAAGGGCTGTTAGATCTTGTGCTCCATCTCCTTGAAAATGCAGAATTGCCTCCTCCTGTACATTTGCAGGTGACTTGCCTACTCTTATTTTAAATGTCTGAAGAGGGGTGGAGGGCTTTCACTACACCTGGACTAATACACGCTCCAATACATTTTTCTGTCATTGAGTTTTTGCCCAGAATTCATCTTAAAACTTCTATTTCCTCGATTTCTCCACTTATTCCTAGATATTCTCCCACATAATTCACAAAAAAATCTGATTCCTCTGACTACAATACATTTGAAATATCTACATGTAGTTAACCTATCTCCCCATATTCAGTGCCAGCCTAGAAATATCACTGGTTTTTAATATTTCCCCTCATGTAGTTCCTCCAGACGCTCAAGTATTTTGTTGCTCTTGTATCTGTTGATACAATGTGCAGAATCTTCAGCTATGTTCCCGGCCGATTCTTATAAAAAGGGAATCCCGCCTCTTGAAGATGACAGCAAGTTGGGTGGGAGTGTTGATCTGCTTGAGGGTAGGAAGGCTCTGCAGAGGGATCTGGACAGACTGGATCAATGGGCCAAGGCCATTTGTAGGAGTTTCAACAAGGCCAAGTGCCACATCCTGCACTTCAGTTACAACAACCCCATGCAACGCTACAGGCCTGGGGAGGAGTGGCTGGAGAGGTGCCTGGCGGAAAAGCACCTTGGGGTGCTCATCGACAGCCGGCTGAACATGAGCCAGCAGTGTGCCTAGGTGGCCAAGAAGGCCAATGGCATCCTGGCTTATGCCAGGATTAGTGTGGCCAGCAGGAGTAGGGAGGTGATCGTGCCCCTATACTCGGCACTGGTGAGGCTGCACCTTAAGTACTGTGTTCAGTTTTGGGCCCCTCACTACAAGAAGGACCTTGAGGTGCTGGAGCATGTCCAGAGAAGAGCAATAAGTCTGGTGAAGGATCTAGAGAACAAGTCTTACAAGGAATGGCTGAAGGAACTGGGGCTGTTTAGTGTGGAGAAGAGAAAGCTGAGGGAGGACCTTACTGCTGTCTACAACTACCTGAAAGGAGGTTGTAGTGAGGCAGGTGTTGGTCTCTTCCCCCAACTCACTAGCGATAGGACAAGAGGAAATGGCCTCTAGTGGTGTCAGGGGAGGTTTAGATTGGACATTAGGAAAAATTTCTTTACTGAAAGAGTAGTCAGGCATTGGAATAGGCTGCCCAGGGAGGTGGTGGAGTCACCATCCCTGGAGGTGTTTAAAAAAACGTGTAGATGTGGCACTTGGGGATATGGTTTAGCAGGCGTGGTTGGACTTGATGATCATAGAGGTCTCTTCCAACCTTAATGATTCTATGATTCTATATTCCCTATTTGAGACCCTCGTGAACTTGCTTCTTCCCCAAATTTGTTCCCTTCACTCTACTATCCTGTAGGAATTCCCCTTAAGTTCTGTTTACTCAAAAGTGAAGATGTTAGTTTCAAAAGTTACAGGTTTTGCTCGAGGCCACTATTCAACAGAGCATTTAATTATTTGCCTAACTTTAGCCACATGCTTAAATCCAGTTGATCTCAGTGAGCAGAAATAAGCTTAAGCATACATTAAAAAAAAAAAATAAAGTTAGGAATGCAAGTCAGTAGTTTGCTGAACCAAATCCTCAGTTTCTGTAATCACTTGGATGGTTTATTTTCCATATTTGGCAAGAATTGACAGCTCAGTGCTTTTATGTTACAGGATTTAAAAATGAAGCTTCAAGACAGTCCAAAACTGACAACATACTTTTGTTCCTTTCTTAAAATAAGAATAGGAAATAAATACCTAAGTAAATATGGAACAGTACAGTAATCATTAAGTCTATAGGATTTAAACATGCAGCAAGTCACTCTGCGCTCTCATTAGTGCAGTTCCCTTTTCAAAAAAAATAAAAGCCCTGTGAAAAATTTGAAAAAGCACATGTATCTTGGTGAGATACGCAGCACGTTCCCCGTTAGGTCATTAGCCACTACCATCATTGCCCAGTTAAACGGAGAGAACAAGGCTGTCCATTTCTTAAATCACGTCTACCAAGTGCCTTTAAGTGCAATGGACTTAGCTCGGTGTTCCACAAAAGATGGATATTTAGGGGGGAGAAGGGGGAAGAAGCTTCAAGTCTTTGGTTTAGGTCATGGGTTGACTATTTCCACCAGTCGCCAACCCACATGACAGCAGACATAAGATTTTACATTCATCACCAGCAACAAATGCAGTTGGCATAATGGGAATTTCGTGGAGAGTATTTAAAATCACTTCCAAATGTCTTCCATTGTTTGCAGGCAGAATACTTCACGACCTCTCTCTCCCCTTTGTTTTTTGTACATACTTTTTGTTTTCTTTGCCTGCCTTCCTTCTGCTGCCTGGTAAACACAGGCAGAGGCTAAGTGGGGACTGCAATTAGGCAGCCATACCAAGTTTAATCTGCGGACTACCTAATTGTAAGATTTGAGGTTTCGGAGGAGTGCCATCTGAGAAGGAACCGGAGAAGAAAAATTGGAAAATGACTACTTCCCCTCAATCCATGAAGGCTTCCAAAATTCAATTAACATGTTCTAAACTAAACCATGCACACATGCTACGGCACTAAAATGTGCGATTTTAAATACAGACAAGAAAGTAGCTGCTCATTGATATTTATCAGAATTATAATATTCTCTGACCATTCCACTTCCGCCTTTTTTATTGAAGTGGCATCTGTTCTAACACTTTTGTACCTCAGCACTGGAGACGAACCAGAAAAATACCTATAGGCAATACAAACAAATTGTACGCGACTGTTGGATCTGTTAAAATAATGCCGTGAAGCCCAAAGTTGCTCAGAGAACACCGTTCCCATGCCTAGCGCAAATACTGTTGTTTAATAACGCATACATGATGAAGTTCGCCGTCTTCCCCACGGCAAATCTTTTTTGTGATTTTATGGTTTCCCAGATGGAAATAATACCTTCACTTTCACAGATTCACTGGTGCAACCAATAGGAAAACTGCCACCGTGTTTACTCACAGTGTGACCACTGTAAATATTGCTGCAGAGCAAACACTTCTATCACAGAATCCCAGAACGGTAGGGGTTGGAAGGGACCTCTGTGGGTCATCTAGTCCAACTTCCCCACCGAAGCAGGGTCACCTAGAGCAGGCTGCACAGGACCATGTCCAGCCGGGTTTTGAATATCTACGGAGAAGGAGAATCCACAACCTCTCTGGGCAGCCTGTCCAGTGCTCCGTCACCCTCAGAGTGAAGAAGTTTTGTAGGTAAAACTCTGTGAACAACTTTTTGCCACTTTCTCCTACAAAGGAAGGAAAGGTGGCAAAGAGGCAGAAGCATGGGAACCCCTCTGCTACATTGTACGCACAGCTACTCATCCATGCCTGCTCACCTCCTTTCCCTCCTGCAGCTCAGCATCTCCAGCAGCATTGGAAGCCCTGAGACCCACCGGCAGGCTGAAACGCCATGGGCAGCCAGCACCGGTACCGGGTCAGATCCACAGCTTGCAGCCACGGATTTTTTCAGATAGATGGCAGTGCACAAAGCGCATCAGAGACGGGTCCGGGGTCAAGATGCCATTTCAGCGCTCAGACACTTTAATGAAAGGAATTACTGTGTTATCAAAAGCACTTTTAGAAAGATCATGGCTTAGGACCCCATCCTGCTGCACTGTGATAGCTCCAGCTCTTTTGCAGGGGTGAACTGGGTGCCAAAGACATACACATGGCAAAGCAGCACTTAGGATTTTACATTCCCTTTCCTGTGAGCGGCGCAGGATTTTCCTTTCAATACATTCCAACAAATGCAGTTTTAAAACACAAAGCTAAAGGATGACTAACAAGACAAAGTCCAAAATGATACTACAGACTGGATACAGGAGATGATAAACCTGATTTTCAAGGGTCTATAATAGCATAGGTTTAGAAATAATCCAGCAATAACAACAAATCACTCTTCTTGGCAAAAATTCTACAGCTGCTACTTAATTTTGCACCCTCTTCATTCTAACAGACATTGCTATCAAGCTAGCAGAGCAGAGCGAAATTTTAACCTTTTAACTGCACTTACGCCAGGAAATCCCTTTCTCACAAAGGGAAAATTTTAACAAAGCAGCCGAGACAAACAGGAGCAAATCTCACCGCACAATGAGCAGCTCCGCACCTACCACTCAGGGGTTTCGATGTGTAGCTATCATCATGTGGAAGCATCCACCATCGTTTTGTTTTCTGTTCGCAGTAGGGGGTTGCTAGGAAACAAAATACTATTGTCTGATTTCATGATCTATTGCCTGGTTTGCCTGGCAATAGAGTCTTCTAAATCTATTGCGGGATTATTTCATATTTTACAGAGAGATTAAGACTAACATTAAAACACGTGAACGCAGAGAGGAACAGTAAAAAATCCCTCAAAATTCAGCAGCAAGGATGTATATATTCCAAGTCGAGGAAGACAAACTATCCTGAAACGATAGGAAAGAAAAACGAACTTAAGTAGCCTGGTGATATTTACACACACACACACACACACACACGCACTCACACGTGTATCGGCGTTCCTCGACTGTATCTATAGTTTTGCTGACTTGTCAAAGACTCTCCCGCTTCTGAGGACACAAAGCGTTCTCTCGCTACTCGAGACCTACTGTACACTGCAAGTTCTGTAAATACCACACGCCGCAAAACGCCCGGTGCGGGCGAGCACGCACGCTGGAGGCAGTTTTGGTCTTGGAACCCAGCTCAGGGTGGTTCCGGTGCCTTCGTTTCTTTATGTAATTGGTTTTTTGCACATTTGGACAGACAGGAGAGTCGGAGACAATTTGTCACTCTCCTCCTCCACCCCCTCGGTTGTAATATAAATAAATAAATAAAGTAGATAAATAAATAAATAAAAGCATCAGGAAAAGAGATGTAAAACTGAAAGCCAGAATAGTAAATTTCACGTATTTTTACGGCGGCGAGTCTTTGTAAAGTGAGAAATTAAAAGACTGTTACAGCCAGACAAAGGTGGGTGCCTACCATGGCACCCCCACAACACGACCGGAGACCTCAACAGCAAAAAGCAATCGCACTTGAAAGCGGAGAGTCAGATGAAGGGACTTCAGCACAAAGCCATAGAGAAGAAGGCTTCAAACAAAACCTGCGGAGCAGCTATTACTCTTTTATGAGCACCTACAACGCCACGCACTATTTTCAAAGTCCTTTCAACTTATTTATTAACGTCTATGCGTTTTATCATTCCATTTTGAAACTGAGGGGGAAAAAAAAAAAACAACGAATGAGGTACATTGTAAAAGACATCAAAGCTTTTGGCTTATGACGGCAGAACTTCCAGAGATTAAAAAAGAAAAGTAATAACGCGCAACGCAGCAAACACCCAGTTCACGGGAAGGACCCGAGAGCTTCTTCCCTGCCCCGGCCAGAGATGGGTTTACTCAGCCTCCAACCTTCCCCCTAGACCACCAAAGCCCTCGCCAAAAAACACGTTTTCGAACTGAAAGGCGGAAAGAGGAAAGCGCAAGGGAGCTGCTTCCCCCCGGGCCGCCAGCGAGCCGCCGCC
>Ga0065711_1007293_pt1 | contig 16133 bp, 10 predicted proteins | sample Hoacrofraction12_FD_59098 | JGI IMG/M metagenome (GOLD analysis project Ga0065711, IMG submission 59098) | Hoatzin crop microbial communities from Cojedes, Venezuela - Epithelial fraction 12 v2 (version 2) | ecosystem: Host-associated > Birds > Digestive system > Esophagus > Crop | place...
CTTGATCCAGCAGGCACGTGGTGGCCGGCGGTCAGAGCAGCTCACCGCTCCGGCAGAAACCCAGCGCAGCAAGATCCAACGACAGGGATGCCGACGGACCAGCGAGCCACAGAACCAGCAAAGCGAACGACAGCAGCCAGGCATTCCCTTCCACTGTCACCACTAATTTGGTCGAGGGGCCACATTGCACCTTCCCGGTTCTTGTGATGATGTTCATTAATGTTAGCCTTCGATGTGCGAAGCTACCTTTGAAATGACCTTTCCGGGCAGGCAGGGAAACATCTTACTTGCAAATAAGCAAACCTGTTCAGATGATGGAAATACATCTTTTCCTGCCAAACTATTAGCAACGCCTAAGTGTGTCCAAGTTGTTACACCAGCCAGCTGCTGTTATTAACCTTTTAAACCATGCAAGTTATGAGCTTCTTATTGCGCAAACATTCTGGTGAGAATGAGAAAGAGCTTGCAACCAGCTCCTTCTAGGAAACAAGCACGATTAACTGCACAGACAACACTGGACATGTTCTGTGGGACAAGCACCTAACCCCAGCGTGAGACACCTGCGTACCGATACTTCTGTCTGGTTTTGTGAGGTGGCGCTTCACAGTAGGTGTGAGTTTGTTCCAGTGTCACGCTAGAAGCCAAAGTGCTCCTACAACCAAGACTCAATTACCAATGATCCTGTTGACAAAGCAGCTCCACTTCGCACTACAGCCACATTTGAAGCTTCACCTCCACCCCTTTCGTAAGGCAGGTGGCCCAGTTGCACTAACTACACAGGAGATGGTGTATCCATCCACCAGGCAAGAACTGCAGCTTGGGCAGCATCTCGGGTTTATGGTAATCACAAAGGCCCTCCCACCCTGAGTGTTCCCCAGTCATGCCCAGGAACCGCCTTTCCTCTGTACCAGGCACACAGGTTTCTATGGGGAAGAGAGGCACAACACAGGACGTACACTGCCTGCAACACACCAATGCAGCTGGTCCCAGCAGAGATGCCACGTACGTCACTCCAGGGCTTCTCTAAAAGGCCAATGATTAAATCAATCATCCTCCTTATCAACTACTTCTGACTGCTGCTCACTGAAAAAACCTAACCCAGCAAGAGCAAAAAGATCATGCTGAGCCTTTCTTCTGAGTATTTGCTACTCATGTCAGTTCTCAGCAGAACCTTCCTGACAGACTGAGATTAAACCCATCACTTTTTCTCACAGCTTCCTTGATGGGTGATCTGAAAATCACATATGCAGATAGCAATGCAGCTGCAGGCACCAGGCAGAGATGAGTCAGGACCACGCTGACTAATGTAGACAGAAAGCAGATCTGGTGTGTACGCTGGCTTGGGTCTCCAGTCCAGGTACAGTCTCTCCAGCTCGTCTCTCCAGGACCTGGCTCAGGCTACTCCTGCCATTACTGACTCTGGCTACAAAGCCAGATCTCACTCCTAAAACCTGTTCCACCCAGCAGCATCAGTATTAGAGGAGGACACTGAACTGTTCCTCCTTCCACAGCACAGGGGTGGGCATTTCACAACCTTCCTTTTTCTTCTCACTCTCAAAAAAGGGGAGAGCAAGACCCCTCCAGCAGATGGGAGGAGTGAAGGAGAAGAGGCTCTGCTGCCTACATCTTCCTTGGAGTAAGGGCTTCTTCTCGTAACACTTTGATGACAGTGTGGAGCACGCGCTACGCTGAGTGTTGCTGCTGTTGTGCTGACCACACTGTAACCGCAAGCAGTCCTGCCTCATCGGGACGAGGCATCTGGTTTTCCAGGGAAGCACAGCTGAGAAAGGCTTCAAACAGGATCTGATTAGCCGATTAAAAACAGATGCTGTGCTGGCAGACAGGCTGCTGTGGATCATCCGATACAATCCCCCTCCCCTCATTTTTGTACACAATGTCCTTCCAAGCAAAGCCACCTCCCCCATAGCTCTGTCTAAATTGCATTAGGAATCTTGGCATTTTTTCAGTTATAGATGTTGTGAATGGTTTTGCCATTTAAAATATTTTACAGGGACTGTAGAGTCAAATAGTTGACTGTTTATCAGAAACCCACCTGGTATTCAAAGGAGGCAGAGGCCATGCTGCAGAGGGCCCAGGGCTGCAGTACTTTAAGCTCCACAGTCCTTCACCTTTACACAGTGCTTTCACCCCCTTTTCCCAGAAAGAGCTCCATGTACTCTGGGACCAGAGGTGGAACACCCTCCCCACACACTTCTCTTTAATTTTAAGCATATGAGCTAAGAGGGCTCTGTGTCCCAATAGCGAGGCAGAAAACATCTTTCTCTCATTCAACGTTGGAAGGAAACAGCACCTTGCAGCAGCAGGTTTGCTCACCTCTCACCGCTCCAGCACAGCTCAGGGTTGTCTTAGCTCATCCACATCCTCATCTTAGCCTGATGCATAGGCTGCATGTTCCTCGTCTACATACTCAGTCATTTATCCTTCTAACTCGGGAATGATTCCCTTCCAATGAGAGACTGAACAAAATCCAGCAGGCCGGTTGCCTTAGGAGCACAGGCTAGGTATTGGCGTTTGCCCACCTTGACGCTGGAGAATGACAAATTCCGTTGTTCCAGGTAGGCTTCTTACTCTCTTCCCCGAACGCAGCTGAAACACTTCCCTCACTCTCCCAAGATGCATTTGCTAACAGAAGTCCCTGGGATCAGTTCCTTCTTAGCCAGAATCAACATATTCAGGAATTTCTGTAATACGCTTGGAGGTGCAAACAAGTTTCAGATTGGGACTATTCGTTTGGTTGCTTGGTCACAGATGCAACACGAGATTCATCCTGGAGAGGCCAAGGAAAGGGGATAACTCCTTTTGCTCTTGTTTTTCAGTTTGACAGAGGAGAAGGCTGATATCAACGTGTTGAATAGCAGAACCATCTAAATTAATTTCACATGGAGCATCTGCTCTCAGCAGTGGGATGCTAATCCTTTGCAGCACTACAGCCACAGCAGTGCTCAGGGACAGACCAGGGAGAAGGCCTCATTCAGCACAAAGCTGAGGCAACAGAGGCACATATGACAGAAAAACACAAGCGTTTAGGCTGCTGCTGAGGAAGAGAAGACGCCAGAGAAACTCAGCAGCTCTGTCTTCATTGTAGGATCTTGTAAGCACGAGAGCACAGGCAAAGAGCAGCTCAGCTTCAAGTGTACAAGGAAAACTTCACACTGGCTCAATGGCCTGTGCCAACAACTTCTTGCCGCTTCCTACTCCCAACAGCATCCGGTTAAGAAACAAGCACAGAACACAACAGGAGAAGCAGCCACCAGATACGTTACCTTTCACTGCCTTGGCAATCGCTTCGAACTCTGGCTTGGGCAAACAACAACAGGTAAGCCAAGATACTCAGAGTCACCAGTTCACGGTCAGACATCAGCTGGACAGACTCTGGCTCCTAAGACATCTGATCAGAGTGTCACCAAGGGAATATAGGATGCTTTTACAAGAGGTGTGGCCAGCGAACATCTAAGCACCACATCTGAGTTTCACTGACAACAACGTCACTCTACTGCCAACATCACACAGGGAGTTACAGTGGTAACAACGACACTTGTAATTTCGCTAACACACTTCCCTATGGAGATGCCCCTTCTGAGGCTGCAGATGGTGTGAAACAGCTTTAAGTAAGGCAAGAAAACCTTCACCAAAACTTTTAATTCTGCAGTGACTGCACTAGGTAGAGGTGTTAAAATACACACAGAGTTATGACATAGACCACCTCCCTGGCCTCTTCAAGAGGAAGGCACTGTATCCACCCTTAACTGGGGCATGCCAGTGTTTATCTCAGCCTAAACCAAATACAGTTCAGCTGATTTAATGCATTTTTTTGCATATTAGAATTAAACACTTTAATAGCAACGAATATCCCAAGGACTCCAATGATTTGATGTTTTTCCACTAGCATATTACTTTTAAAAATGTCTGTTAAAAAGATATTGGTAAATTGCCACAACTCCAGACTCACTGGAAAATGCAGGATCTTTGCAGCGCAATGCAGGTCTGTCTTGCCACTGAGGTTCGCGAGACTCGGGTAAAAAAATTTTTTAAAGCCAAGTCTTTCAAGAGAAAGTTATACACAATAAGATGCACCAGTGCCAAGATCTACTTTTTGATTTGCAAATACTCTGGAGGCAGATTCGCACTTCACTGAGCCAAGTAATTTCTTAAAATGACTGGACCAGGGTTTGAAAAACGTGCAGACCGAGTCCTAAGAAGAACTGCTTAGGTTTTATGACTCTGAGCCATCTGTGAGCTAAGGGGACAGAAACCACCTAAAAATTGTGAAGCCGAGAGTTCGTTTTTCACAATATGCTCTGAATCGCCTTTAATCCGCCTCTTAAGTGGACACTTGACTATTCTGCAACAGCCCCACTGAAAAGGCCATGGGTGTGAAAAACAGCAGATGGTTAATGGGAGTGGAAAGCTATACAAATTGTTAGAGAAGCATGGAAAATTCATTGCTGGCTATAAAAGTCACTAGACAGAGGCAGCTGTGAACAGCTAAATGAAAAGAGGAGGTAGGGATGTGTGGTAGCTGCTCTGTACAGACTGCTGCTACTTCCTTCTCAAAAACCACCAGAAAAATGCCAGAAGATTCACATGTGAACTGACCATGAGGTGCAACACTCCTAAGTATTAACACCAAGGTGTGTTGTTTTTTTTTTTTTCTTTCCATTGTGCTACATTTTCCAGCTTTTAGCAGCACCTTGGATCTGGTAATGGAATGGCGTAAGGACCCTGGAGGACACTTAAAAAGCAAAACCACTTGCTTTTTATATGTTGTATATGCATGACTGTTAAACCCCAGCCAAGTGATTATCTTAATCTGTAACTGACATACCAACACGCTGAGGATACGTGGAGTATAAACACCACATTAAGCCAGGAGGCCAAGGTAGGAAAGAAGGGAAACTCAGTACAGCCCATCTTTTACTGTGCTCCTACTTTACAAAAGCCCTAACTCTCAGAATGCAAACACAAATTGTGACATGCAATTAGATGACCAAGACCAAGTGAGTATTTTTTCCTGTTTATCCCAACAATTTACAGTATCTTTACACAGGAGAAAGACATCTATTTCCAATCAACTCAATGGGTGTGAATAACCACCTTCTAAGATATTTCACAATGACTTTTGCTTCTCTTTAAAGAAGGTCGTTATTGCAGAAGTGGCAGAACAAGGAAAACTGAAGTTTGATAGAGCAGCAGACACAAGTCAGGGCAGGAAAGCAGCTAGAATGAAAACAAAATCATACCATCATTTTCATATTCACTACTGTTGTGACATTCTTCCTACCAGGGATTTGATCACTCTGTCTGGGACTGCCATCCCTGATTATGTGTTACAAGGCAGCTTTCTCCCTCCTCTTAGTTTTCCATTGGCAGGCTGAAAAGCTTTTCACCTCCAGTTCCGTAAGTACCCTGTGGCTGAGCTCCCTTACATGTACCATGTCTGTCAAAATCAGTGAGTGTCAGTATAACAGGAAACAAGAGGGACACTGATATCTAAGAAACAACCTCTGCCACCAGAGGTTGGGGCTGGAGTCACCATTTCCCCCTCCCCTCCATACATACTTCAGGCAGATGGCATTCATTTATCATGCAAACATGTCTAGTAGTTTATGTTCTCCTCTGACATAACCATAGTTAGAGAAAAGAAACCGCAAATCCTTCTCAATTTTATTCTCACTGGGAGGGTAGTGGCATCCTGACATGTCACATCATCCAATGAAGATTGACAGGGACTTTATCAAGGCTCCTAGCTCACCTAGCATCCACGGTGCTAAGTCGTGCAGCAGTCTTGGCTTGGCTGTAGTGCTTTATTCAGCCTGCAGACATGGCATTCCCAATTCCAGATATTTTTTCTGGGTCAAAATGAAAGTAATCAGTGCTAACAGAAGGGGAAAGTAATCTGACGTGAAACAGACCATATGAGTAGCAATGTGTCAGGCTGGTACTGCACAATATTTGTACAGGACAGTCAGAAATGGGTACTACAAAGGGACCTGGAAAATTATAGTAGCTAAAAACATGATCAAGTGCTTTTGATGGATGTCCCAGAAAAGAGTCTGTTCAGAAATAAATGTAACAGCTTCAAAAATAACAAAATAAAATGCACCTAGTGATCTTTAAATCGACTTTTCCATTGGATAAATATATTTGAAATAGTTGTACAGTTCACAGTGGCATAAAGTTCTCTGATTGCTTGAGTGCTTGAAAATATCTCATCAGTAAAAAAATACCAGAGCTGGGGGAGGAAAGCCCTCTCTCTGAATTCTGTACATGGGCAAATGCACAGGTTTTGGCAGGCATCAGGTCACTGGATCCATGGGAAACCAGCAGCATCGCAGGACTGCAGATCACAGGTCAGGGGATGGAGGATAAGAAGAATAGTAAGGCCCATTTTCCTGCAATGAGAACAGAATGAGCAGCTGAACAAAAGTCTTCTCCAATACACCTCAGTGCAATGGATAATGACAGAGGCAGAAATAAACAGGTACTCCCACCTTTGTCTTCCACTAGAACAGCAACTGCTACAATTCACACAGGACTGTGCTGATAACCAGGCAAAAAACAAGCCTTGGTTTTGCCTGCCTCTCTTTTAACCAAAAACTGCAGGTTAAAATTTTGCCATTCCGCCAAAGCTGTGAGGCAAGGAAGCCACAAACGCTAGTACAGCCAGTTACTCAGTTCGAGACAAAGTTGCCTACGCAGACATGCGGCTCTGGGCCTTACTCTCCTTGGAGCACTTCCTCTTTGGAATGATTTGGCCAGTGCAAGCCACATTCATTCACTGGTTAGAGACCTGGCACGGGGAAGGGAGGAGGAAGAGGGACCAACACAGTGGAACTGTAGCAGGGTGCCCTGCCACTTTTCACCACTTCTTTTTAATCCTTCCTGCATGCTTGTTGATACACAGGGCAGGGAAAATGAAACACAGCTTTTTTTTTTTCAGTCAGTGTAAGGTATATAGCAGGTGTAACACACCAATTTTATCTTGTCCACAGGCTTTCAGTGTGTTATGTTACAGTTCTCAGCTGAAGAAAGGTAGTCTGCCTTTTACACACACAGGAGACTGCTCTACTGGGAGTCTGCTTCTTAGCAAAGCCCTCTACTCGGACTGACGTAGAAAAAAAATAGTAAGAAAACTGTTACTCACAGAAGAACAACTAAACCCTCCCATTCTTCTCCCCATTCTTAAGATGCAGAAGTCAGTCTTGTGGATGCACAAGAACACACTTCAGACCAAGGACATGCTTGCCACATGCAGTCACTTACCCTGGCATCGTACTCGAGGACGAAAGGGGGGAGATCAATCTGTTCTGGGGGTATGGCTGTGAATAACTGCTGAAGGCTTTCCACATAGTGGATTTTGTCCTTTAGCCCTGAGACTGTAAAGGTTGTGAAAAACCACGTGGAGACCTGAAAATAAACCACAACAAAAACAAATGAAGATGGTGCCATTTCAAAACCTTCAAGTTCAACTTAACACCACATAGCTGAAAAGGCTTGAGTTAAACTTGAAACACTAATATCATGGCAAAAACACAAAGTCAGGAAGTACACACCACCGACTGCTAGCAAGCACCGTCTTCAGAGCTTTCAAACTAGTGCTTTCTGACTCCACACTCACTCCTCCCCAGCTTTAAGGACCACTTTAAGGTCCCTCTCCACTTGTACAAGAGTGACAGCTATTCTGCTATTTGTCTTCAAAGAAACATCTGTATAGTGGCACATTTTCACTTCCAGTTTAGCCAGTTCAGAATATGACCTATCTGACTGACAGAAGCATTTTCAACCCTTTCTCTTCAAGGTTTTCACAGAAAAAGCAATTCAAGGGAAAGAGAGAAGGAGGGAGGAATGGCAGGAGGGAGGGAGAGAGACTTTCAGCCGTTCTAAGGTCCTACCGAAGTCTCCTCTATATTTGGGGTCAGATGAGGGAGTACCCTTCTGCTCTCAGAAGTGGGGAGCTGAAAGGCTTCACCCACAAAAAGCCCCAAAGAGGCCTTTATTTAAAAATAATAGCAATAACAAGCAGAAGTACATTTACATGCAAGAGCATGAAGAACTTGTGACAGCACTTCAAGGGTATCTTAATCTAAGTCCTGGTGGTGAAGCGTTCACACTGCAAGCGTTACTGCCAGCCCAAAAAACTGCTGTTGCCTATGCTGAGATTTCATCTTAAGAATGGTTACTTATCAGTAGCACTACAAGAGAATCAAGTTCTTCACAGATCACAAGAACGTTCACACTGAAGTATGAATAAAGGCACAGTGTACATAAACAGATTGTGCAGTGACACACCCTGCTTCAATTGCTCTGTATTTTAGGATAACTGCTCAACCCTCCTCCCTGCATATTGAAAACCATGTATTCTAGATACACAGTTATCCCCAGAATATACATAATTTAAGTTTCACATCTAGAAACCAAACAAAGAATCATCGTTGGCACCGTGAAGCCCTTTCAGAACTATGCTTGTTTTCTAGTGGCACACAAGTTTCCAAGAGGCATGATGAAAAGCCTCTTGATCCCTTTTAGCCCAGAAATAAGCAATGCAACTAACAGACAGCAGACATCCACCGTACCAGGATTCAACACTGCAGTAAAATGCACCATTGATATCAAGAGATGTAAGAACGAGATACACGTACAAGGGTGACAGGCTTGAGAAGCTGCATGAATGCACAAGCCTCCCTCCCACATTTGAGACATGGGGTACTTTCCACTATTTCTAGGGAAGGAAGTCAATGCTCCAGGTAGGAAGACAAATGTGCCAAACTATTTTTTTGTTTGTTTTTTAAGATATTTGAGGCTTCTGGGCTAGCAATCTTCCACAGGGACAACAGCCCTGAAATAGCCAAAAAAGGAGGGGAGAGAAAAATCATTCCCTCTTAGCAGCCACCTTCTCCACCATGACTATTTGCTGCATGTTCCCTAAGCTGATGGTCTCTGCAACAGCCAGCAGCAATCCCACTTGTCTTTCAGCTAGTGAAAAGGCTTGGCAGAAAAACATGGACACACATTCTCTTTTGCCTCCAGCTGTGCTGCTAGAATTGGATACAAACCAACTCCATTTCCAGTGAGTTAGAGCATTCTACGTCTCTCATCCTCCCTGCTTCCCACCAACTATCTGCTTGCCCCACAGATCTGTCGAGTCCCACTACAGTTCTCAAAGGGACAGAGAACATGGCAATGGACTGATGAATACAAGTTCTCATCCTCCCAACAAAAACCCCATTTCTCCACCAACTAGAAATGTAAGGTAAGAGAGGAGGGAGATAAAGTGCTGCTGGAAATCTGAAACACTAGTACTTCCTAGCTTCAACTTCTCCACTCAACTTTGTGACTTTAGTAATGTTCTATGCCGGCTCCTACATCTTCAGGAGCATCAGAGCTAGAAGCTCTAATTCTAGCATTCAGATCTCAGATCTGTACCTTGTGGGACTAACTAATATCCTGACAGAAACTGAAAGGTATGCTGTTGGGAAGACTCAGTCTCATCTACATAACACCAACGAAGCTCTAAGTTTCACGCTGTCCCAGCTGTGCAACGAAAAGAAAGGACTCTTTGGAAATTTAGCGAGGAATTTCTGGCTGAACATGTGCAAGCAGATGTTTTTTTGCAGGCATATAACTTTCTCAAATTTGATGTTAGCAAAAAGCAGAATAAACAAAGAGGTTAATCTGATGTGAACGTGGAGGATCACATTTCCAACTGTTTTAATAGGACAAACAAAAATGTTAGGAAGGGCCGCTGCTGACAGCTCATCTGAAGTACTGCTGCAATACAAGTAGCATGCATGAAGTACAGAAGGGAGCAAGCTCCATCTTCTGTTGCCCCACAAAGATCACAGTCAAGGATAATATCTCACTGCTCGACAAGTTCAGTTTTTCATCTCCTGAAGGCTTGACAGGATTTTTGTGCACTCCATGTCAGAGGCATTCTTATAATTTTTATTTGGAACTTGAGACTCTATAATCCTGACTAATCTCATTGCTGCTTGACACATCACCCTCCGCCCCTACCAGGACAGTTCTTAAGTGATATGCAGCACACATGCCAACACCTCTTCTGGGGAGAGAAAAGGTGAAACACTGAGGAAATTAACTACCCAAAAATATTCTAAGAGTTTTCGGTCACAGTTTGTCATCCTGCTGACCAGAGAACAGCAAAAAGGACAAAATGTTTCTCTTTGAAAGGAAAGATCCAACGCTTCCACCTCTCTGTCAAGAGCACACACAAAATGCACAGACAGCTGCACTGCCTTGGGGTTCAGCTTATCGCTAAGGTTGGAAGACTACAGCTAGACAAAAGATGGGGGTGAATTTCAAGTTCTGACCGCGGATCCAGAAGATACTGCCTAATTTTGGAAGTCTTCTATATACTTCCATGTTCCTCATACTACAGCCTTACATGCTACCCTGCCAACACCCAAAACATTCTTTTGTACTATATACCTCACCTTTGAACGAAATGTTGGGTGGACAAAATACAGTGCCTTCAAGTTCCTCTTGTACCTGGTTTAAAGAAAGAAAAAACTCTTTAGAAGTGACTTCTGATTAAGCTCACCTACACAACAGAACAGTCAAAACAGATCATTTTGCTTAAGCGCCCGTGATGTAATTTTAGAAAGTCAAATCTAATATAAGAGCAGATATCAGAAAAGTAAATGTAAAGGGAAAAAAGCAGAATGATTATTTTTCAGGTAAACATATCAACCTACAGTCTTTTACGTGGACAGTTAAAGTTATGGACAAATTATGATGGCAAATGTTACCCAAGCCTCTTCCCTCACAACCAGCAACATACTTCTAACAATGCCAGGCTCCAGAAGCTCCACCTCTGGACAGAGACAGACCATGCACCCAGTATGCCTCTACAACGGCCCCAGCAGGGAGACTGCAGAGCACAGAACTTCCTGGTTTGACAGATGGTTCCGAGAAGGAAAGAACATATCTTCCTTCCTCTTGCCTGTGTTATTTATTTCGGTCTTTACCAGAAAAACTCTCACAAATAAATGGGGAACCAGATATAAGGAATGACAAACATTTGCACAGCATGGAGGAAGACTAGGAGTTCTTCTCCTATTGACACTCACTTGGCATCAACAACATCATAGAGTTTCTTCAAGAAATTAGAATCTAGTTGATTGTAATCATTTGTGAGCGTATGGAAGTACACCAGGACATATTCCTTCACTGCAATATGATCCATGACGTGGATGAAATACAGAAGAGCCTGAGACAGAAAGAAGTGAAATTTATATTTGCAAAGAACTCTTTTACAGTTGCATTAGATTTTAATATGCTTCCTTTAATTCACTCACAAATGGGGAATCACGAGGCTGAGTGGCATGTTTGAGCTACAAAAGCAAGGTGAACATTCCTAGTCTTCAACTTTACCGTAATCATTTAGATGTCTTTGTCTAGCTAACCTCAAAGACAGATAAATTCTTGCTGTTTTCAGGAAAATGTAATTTGACTTGTTACAGTTCACTCTTCATGTCTTGTCAGTTATAGAAGCAGGCCAAGTCTCCTTCTTGAAAAAAGGAATCCACGTTAGGCCTGTTTCTCTAGAAATTGCCCAGTTCCTCCTTGAGAAAAGCTGCCTCACCACAAAAAGTTTTATAAAGGAAGAAATATTTATCTGCCAACCAAAAATAGTTTTTATTTAATCTCTTCAGTCTTATACAGATAATGTTTCTAGTATTAGGACTGAATTACCCCTATAATCAGACTTCCACATCCTGAATATTCATATTCAGCCTACACAACTCTAGTTTTACAAAGCCTTACCTTTTCCATGTCTATTAATGTTACAGGGATATTCCTTCCAACCACCACCATCACTGTGCGACCACAGTTATCCACACCTATAAATGAAAAAAAAAATGCCTGAAAACTTCAGTCATGCCACATTTTGGAGTTGGTCCCTTTCAAACTAGGGAGAACCAGACACAGCTCATAATTTTCACAATGCATCTGGTTTCCATCTTAACAACAGAGGAAATACACCAGAGTTACTGTTGTCACTATACCAGTAGCTATTCTGGTTCAAAAAAGAAGGATGCATCACATCCCAGCAACTTCAGTTTTAAGGTCTGCAATTTTATGTTACCTGTATACTCCACATTTACCTACACCTCCAGTGATAACATTTTTATTTTTTTAAAGAAAACCTGCAGTTGCAGTTCTACCACCAAAGCAAAATTCCTCCTAGAAAACAAGCTCTGAAATCTAATGCACAGAGCATGTGTTATGGACCACACACAGCCCACAGAGTCTTGTCTAAGGCAAACAAGAGAATTTAAAACTGCAGCTACCAAGTAGAAGGTATCTCACATAGCCCTGATATTTGCGCAAAGATCAAGGTAAGCATCTGGATTTTCAGGAGGACAAAGATATCAGCCAAAGTGTTGAACAGACTTCCTCTGCAGAAACACAGCTATGCTTTCAAGAGCCTGACTACTAGCCTGTTTGTTAGTGTCATGGTGCAAAGCAGCGATAAGCCATTGGGACTATGGCAAGTTATTACATCAAAGTATGATGCCACCTAGAGAGTAATAGCAAAGTGAAGAGTACAGGTTCCCCATCTCTGCTTCCCAGGCTGCAACGGCGCCTCAGCTATTTTCTTCCACTGAACTCTCCATGGGGTTGTTTAATCTCTCCCGAATCTTCCCATCTACTGAACTCAAGGGTGCAAAATGTGCTGCCCATGGTACTCAGCCATTAGTACTAAGAGACACACAGGCAGGAGAGCAACATGTACCTAACCTGAGGCAAATAAAGGAAGCCATTTTGTTCAGGAAAGATGTATTAAAAGTTTGTTTGGTAACTGCTTATTCTCTACACTGATCATCTGAAAGCAACATTCATTTCTTTGTAACAAAAGGGCGGAGATCGTTCATCTTTCAGTCCGAATTCTCATACAGAGCACCTTATGCATTGGCTTAATCTAACACTACTGATTTACATCTAAAGCTACAGATAATTCAGGCTATGCATGTATCCTCAGATTGTTAAAGCAGAGAAGTTTTGGAGTTTACCACGCAGTCTTTCAAAGCTAATCAAGAGAGAATTCCTGCTTTTCTGCAGAGATGCTGCCTAGTTCTTGGCCAAGCTTCTAGCTTAATAACATGATGTATTGTATATTCAAGTCCAAAGAAAACATTATATTTCCATTTTGTATTTTTACTTTAAAACAATATACATCAGTCATCAGTACCCTAAACTTACCTGTCTGGTACAAGGCTTTAAGAGAAGCAATATCAGAGAGGTCTTCAGCTCTTGCCTGACACAGCCAGCGATTATAACTAGAAAGTTAAAAACATCTGGTCAGATCTAATTGGATTAGCATTAGAAGCCTGAAGAGGTATATGAGAAGGGCAAGACAAAATAAGCTCTTTCTGACTGAGCTCTCTCTCTAATGCTGATAGTTGCTCCATAGGTCAGAGAACCACAAGTTGTTAAAGAAAGAAGTGTTGGGGGGGAAAAACCCACAACCCAAACCAAAACATTTGAGTGTCAGTTACATGCCTAGTGATTTTCATTGAGGCAATGAATATGCACCAACTAGGAACTATAGTGGCACTGCCTTTGGGAACTTCAGTGTCAATGTTTAAAAAAAGAGGAAAAACAAAGAAAATTTATTTTAAAAGTCTAGAAGTCAAACACAACTAGACAGCAACCAGTGTCACATGTGGCTTTTTTTTTTCCTCTGCTTTGAATGATGAACAACTTAGTGCCTCATGTGACAAAACAAGCCAAGCATCATGCCTCAAAAGGACTCCAGCATGGAACTGGCTTCTAAGAAAGGCATTGTGCACATTAGGCTTAACAGGAGGAGGGGGGGGCAGAAGGGCCAAGAGGAAAAAAGCCTCAGCATTTTTATCTTTGTTTTGAGAGACTGAGAAAAAGCGCTTTTCTATCTGCCCAGAGCCTCAGGAGCCAGTGGGCAGTATTGAAAGCAGGTGACCCCACTACAAAAAGGGGTGACAGAACAGTGACATCTCGTGGCAAAGAGACAAGCCAGATGGTTGGATGCACTGAGCATGCTAGTGGGGGGTTCATCACTAGCTTCCCTCTACCTCCTACTGCCCCTTCCCTTCAGGTCAACAAGGCTACCACAGTGATCCAGGGTGACACCAGGCTTTATCTGTATTTCCTTGCCAGAAGATTAGGCTTTACAGATAACAAAATCATCATAAGGGTTGGTCCTCTGAACAGCTAACCAACCCAGAACATTCACACAGACAAGGAAATTCTCACTTCCTCTGATGCTGCTTTTGCAGTGCTGCCTCTGACAACTGTCCCTGAAGGATGAGGCGTCTCTGTTTATCGACGTCTCCCTCCATGCGAGCAAAAGCATGGGAACCAATGAAAGACAAATCTGCCTCCAGACCCTCTTCATCTGAAGCATCTGCAGTAGAAACAAAGGTAGCATAAAATGCTCAAGCTGCATACAAGACAGCAATGCTGCTGGTGAATTACTACATATCTCAGTGAGCCAACCCAGTCATCACGGTACAAACTAACACAAAAACCCACAAGGTACCAGGATGTGGCTCTGATACCTCACCAGTACCACTGACAGATTATAGCATGTGACGGACAACTACAGACTCACTTAAAATGTTGGTTTGCCTGGAAACTCACTGGGCAAGTCCTAGTCATCAGCTTGTAACAAAGGGATAAGGGTTAACTCTCTAAGAAAACAAGGTCTGGAGAGAGACTTCGGCTTTTATTCAGTGTGGAAGTACTGTAGAAAGGGTTCACTTTTTGTATCATTGACACTGCTGGAACAGATGCTGTAAAGGTGGTGGTAACCTGAGCTTGAATATTTTTATAGTATTGTTTACAACATAACTGTGTGATGAAGTACAAGAGCACAGGTTCACTTGCTGGTGACAATACCAGAATGCTCCACTGAACTTGAGGCCATCAGGAATATTGCTAAAGCTTCTAGCATCACTTCTCTGGGCAATCTGGATGGGAATTGGGTTTCCCAGTTTTAGTGAGACATGCTACAGCAGCAATGTGACAAAAGTGCAGGATTCCACTATACCTGTTGGCTCTTACATACGCAAAACAAGTAATTTCAGAAATTATTAGCTAGTGGTTGAATCCCTCGCATTGACCAGTCACAGCTGCAAATACCACTCTACCCAGCAGTCTGGACAGGAAAAAAGATTGGAATCTGATCAGCAAGAGTACGTACATCAGATATCACACTGTGAATAGGAAAATTAAGTTGTCTGTATCCTCGATGTATATGCAGCCTTATCCCAGCTAGCCATGCAAAAGCAGAGAACCTTTGAAACTCATTCCAAGTGATCTGCTTTTGATGGTTTAAGGCTTTGACTGAAGAAGTGTAAAACTTTCATAGCACTGCTTAATGAATATGGCAAAATGTGCCAGGTATGCCCATTTATGTAGGGCAAAACAATTTAATATATATCTCACCTCCTCAACCCTGGCATCTAGGCAACCTCTTTACAAATAGACTTTTGTCACTGAGCTTTGACAGCCATTTCCCAAATACTGATCTCTGGGTTTATCTAGTTCCTCTATCTTTTAGAGAGTTTCTCATAGTTTTCATTGAGCTTCTACTATTTTGATGCACATGCTGTATCAACGGAATCTTAGCAAATGTTGTCTCAAATGATAGTATATAAGCAACATTTTGCTAATATGCAAGAAAGACCATTAACAGTAACGCCTTTAAGTTGGGAGCTGCACAAGATTCTGCAAAAAATCTGCCCAATTCCTAATCACCTGGGGAGAAAATTTGCAAAGGGAATGAACTACCCCATCTCTCCCCTTCAGCAAAGAAAACAGAACAGCTCTACCACATCCTCTAACCGCACCACTCTACACAATGAGGCAGAAAGCAGAAGTTACTGCTGTGAAACACATGAAGCCAACGAGGCAGCCTGACAGCTGTCTTCATTGTAGCCTGCCCTAGATGCAGTGGAGCAGGCAGCCTGCCTCTTCTGTTTTTCCACCGACTTTCACGGATGGTGAGGGGACTGGAGCATCTCCACTACGAGGAGAGGTTGAGGGAACTGGGCTTGTTCAGCCTGAAGAAGAGAAGGCTGCGAGGGGACCTTATAAATGCCTACAAA
>Ga0065711_1007352_pt1 | contig 16133 bp, 6 predicted proteins | sample Hoacrofraction12_FD_59098 | JGI IMG/M metagenome (GOLD analysis project Ga0065711, IMG submission 59098) | Hoatzin crop microbial communities from Cojedes, Venezuela - Epithelial fraction 12 v2 (version 2) | ecosystem: Host-associated > Birds > Digestive system > Esophagus > Crop | place...
CATTAATGATTACCTAGGGACTAAACCCTCTGTTCCCAGACCTAATGTCCAGATGGGCAGGGCTGTACAAGGGACATAGCAGCATTGTTCGTGCTTTATGATTAACTAATTCCATCACCTTGGTTACAAATTGGGGCCCATGATAGGAAGGAAGAGTGCTAGGATTTCTATTTTTATTTTTCACTAACTCTTCACCATTTCTTAAGATTAAAGCTTCCTTTCAGTCAGACTTAAAATAATCACAGTTAATAATTTGTTTTCCTGTTTCTAGCCAGAAGTTGTAACATTTTTAGATTCCTATAATAATATATACCTACTGATACATTCGTATTGACATAAGTGGCGTGCTATAATAATTGACTATACTTGACTATACTTTTTTCTGCTTTTTAAAAAAATATTTTTGTTATTGATTTATTGATCTTTATAACTCATCTGAAGTGAAAGCCTAAAGTACTATGTCCCAAGAAAATGCACTACCACTCATTTTCAAATACAGCTGAAATTAAGTATCAGCAATGGAATACATGCTAGACCTGAACAAATATGCTGTAAGATAAATCAGTGCTCATAACTTCAGAGTTCCATGCATAAAGTACTTTCTGCAAAATGCTTCTATTCTAATTTTTCTCTTTCACCTAATTCTCTGAAGGTTATCTTTGTGTATACTATTATAAATTACTTTTCTAGTTCAGATTTTAAGTTCCTTAGGATAGAAACGAGATCTTATTTTATATCTAAAATATCACTCTTATTTACATTGCTAAATGGAAAGAGAGATAATAAATTTGAGGCTAGCATGATCTTTCAATACTATCAGCTCAATTTTCTGCAATCTAAGTTAAAAATGTGTGCACTTGCAAGCTCTCATCTGAACCACTGTAGAAATGGTCTGCCTGTAGAGTAAAACGCACCATGCTGCAAAGCGAGGCTCTCGGCCTTCTGTCAAGTTGTTGTGAGCTGTCGCACAGCGCCTGCAGCTCCCATGCAGCCTGTAGTGTGCTGGTTGCTGGTGCGCAGCATGCTACAGCAATATTGCCATATATATGTGCTATATATACATAGCTTTTATGTATATACAGACATAAGATGAAAAGACTTTTTTCACTGACACAGCTTAGAGTAGACCCAAGGTAGCTCTAAGTTACGATGTGGTATAGTTTGAGGTGTTTCCTTCCCTCACCTGACAGAAGCTTGTCTAACCCCTACTCTCTTAAAAGGAAAACAGACTGGCTTGGTAAACACCATTTGCTCCTGACCTGGCAGCTGCCCTTATGCTTGATAGTACCTAAAGATCATGCAGAGTAGACACCTACACCCCGTGTGCAAAAATCACTTACCACTGCACTGACACAAGATACTAAAGGTACAGCAAAACAGCCGTCCTGCCCCTGTGGAGCCACCATGATGGGGCTGCCGGTGTGTGATGCATGGGCAGGAACAGCTGTCTGCTGTGCCTGATCAGTCCTTGCCAGCCTGTGCTTGGGATGCGGCATCCCTGGGCTGACAGCAGGACAGCCGATACACAAGCCAGGCCAAACACCTATTGGTTTTGTCAGAAGTCATAGAAGGTTCCTGTTACAATGCATCTAAGTTTCCTATCATTATACCTTTGTACCCTTTTGGGCTAAATCTCACTTGCCCCTATATGGATATAGGTTTGCAATTAATGCACAAGCCACTCTGCTGCAGCAGTCATATTAACAGGTTGGAACCAGATCACACAAGTTACACATCTTGTTTGATAGCAAAACTATTGTGATTTCAATAGACTTTTTGCTGTAATAATAACTTCAATCAACAATCAAGGTATCCTTCTCGATTTTTTTTGCTTGCATTATATGGCAGTTTAATTCATTGTATACTAATTCCAGTTGTGCATTAATTGTATGTTTCTGCACAGTAATTAACTAATCACTATGTCACTCCCTCCCTATTATGAATAACCTCATTAATTCAAGACTGAAAGCTTGGTGCCTGCTGCCATTGCTATAAATTTTTTTGGTTCTTTCTGCTGCCTCTTGACTTATAATCAAATATGAAACTCTTGTATTTTTAAATACTTTCTCTTCTGTTTCTCCCACTGAAAAATTCATTGTCCTATCAAGCCTTTTAAAATAATGTTTATTCATTATGCATTTCTTTGCTAGGCCATCAAGAGCTGTTACAATAAAGTGTGTGACTTGCTCTCTTTATGACAGTGCTTCAGCTGTGTCAACAACTCCATTTTAATCCTGAGTTTACTAGAAATCAGAATTAGATCTAAAATTTAGCTCCAAGGTTAAAGGCACCATCAGACATCTTTACACAAGGGCAAATTTCTTTATTATTACTATTAAAAGACTGGACGTTTTTAGGTTATACTTGTGGATAAAAACTTGTGTACACACTCAACAGTGGCAGCAGAGCGGTGCATGTGTGCCTTTAAGCTCAGAGCCTGGCCAATGGAAGGGAGTGCTGGAAGATGCCCACAGCACAGATACACAATTTTGATTAACAGGATACTTAAATGGTTAAGACTAGTCATGCGCAGCACGGAAGCAAGTGCTTTGCTGTTGCAGTCTGGTGACTCCTAAGTTCAGGACTATGCATTACTTCAGCATTTGCTAAATCAAGGTCCTGCTCCTCTAAGAAATCTTCTTTAAAGCAACTTATATTTCACACACACACTATTCAGAGTGTGCCCCTTGTCCTTTTTACGCTGGAAAGCAACAAGGGGCTTCGATTTTTTTTTTCCCCAATAAAGGCAATGAACTGAGATTCTAAAATGTGTGAACACCTCCTGTCGGGAGTGGATGGGAAATCTAACGATTCTGCATATGCACATGCATGTACATGCTCATTCCTAAGCCAAACCCACTGCAAAGCCAGCTGACGTAACTGTACTTACCAATGTTTAATGAAGAATTTAAGTACTGTTTTTCCAAACAGCAGTAAATATGCCCAGAAGTCAAGAGGCTAGTTTCTCTGCTCCTACAAGTTGCTGCAGCTCCACATAGCTCAAAGGGACAGTGGGTAGTTGCAATAGCTAAGAGACCAGTGCAACTTTTGTTAAAGGAAAAACACATTGCTCTTCAACAGAGGCTGTGAAAGCCATCCTAGAGTCCAGGAAATGTATTACGGAATGTATTAATCCTTTAAGAAAGACAGATTTGGTGTCTCCAAAGTACTGTACCTTAAAAAACCTAAATGACTGCACTAACTAACAACTAATGACTAAAAACCTAGAAGCGTATCTGGAAATTTTGGAGTGGTGTGATTACTGCCTCTTACAAAAAGGAAAAAAGTGCACCTCTGCAGAAAGGACTGTTGCTAACGAACAGCATGGCTCTGGGGCTGCTAAGCACACACAGCAACTTCTGTTCACCACACCACTGCACAGCAACATTTATCCAAATACATATTTGTACAATAGACCATAATGGTCTGTTTGCTTTGTAACAGTCTATTTGGCTGCCCTTAAATGAGTGGTTTGGGTGTGCAGTGAAAGGAGATATTACTGCTATTGCTATTTCAGCATCTGTTCCTGTCCTAGCTACTACCATTTCTCTCATTTCTGCCTCAGATGCTGCTGCTCCTGCTATTACAGCCATCAACCTCTTTTTGCATGTGCCTTCAAATCTGCCTTTTTATGAATGTCCGACATTTTCTGCTAGTCTCTTTGGATATTTCCATTTTGCCCTCTCTTTTTTACAGTTTTTGCCATTTATCTGAACTCATTCATTTCTGTTTCCCTCTGACTCATCCCAGTTAGAAGCCTTCACCCTGCCCACTCAAACTGCATTATTTGTATTAAGAGCAGGTATAATTTTGTTCAAATTAATTAAGAACTGGCCTGCAACATCACCACTTCTTAATGTTCAACTGAACTTACAGTTGTGGCTCAGAAAGGTGATTTTTTTCTTAAAAGTATTGCTTCCCACCGCACAACCAAGTACTCTTTAACCAGGAAGGAGAGAACAGGGGAAAATGCAGATATCGGTATAGCTATAGATGTATATAAAGAAAAGGATGACAATGCCCTTCTAGCTGAAAAGAAACTTTGCATGCGAGTTACAGTAAGTTCATTGAGTCCATAAAGGCTCCTTATTAGCCTACTCTGGCAGCATGTACTGTGGACACCCGCGGTGCTCCTCGTGCTGAAGGCAGTAACAGTCTTGTCTTAGTGGCCCTGAATGAGAGGTCACAGAGAGGGAACTATAAATATCTGTCATCCTCTACCTCCCTTTTTCATAGGGAGAATTAAATTGTTAACAAGGATGACATGTAACTGATAGCACTGGACAGATGATTAACATTGTGCCAAGATAAAAAAGGCAGTTTGAAGCTCTCCAAACTATCATAGCAGGTTCCCTTCAGGCTTAGTTGACATCTCTCCATTGCTTATAACTAGTTTATTTGCGAAGGGCGAGGGAAAGGGAAGGTCTTTAACCACTACCACGGAGGCTGCATGAAGGACTATGTAAAGCAGAATAGATGGCATGCCATCAATTTGCAGCACATCCCACTTCACCCTGATTTCTTCATGCAGGAAAGCCTTTATACTCCATTTTAAAAGGGAAACTGAGACACTGCAGAAAAAAAGTCACTTTGAAACAGTGCTGGTTCTTCCGCCTCTGCATACCCCAGCCTAATCTGTGCCCTGCAGACAAAGTGAGAATCCAAACTGCCAAAGAGTTTATAAGAAAGCAGACTTGCAGGCATTTCCATGACTGATGTCCCAGTTCCTCAGACTTCAACATACCCAAGAATAAACTTTCAAGATTGCCAGTCCCCCTGAACACAGTCTGCCTAAAATGAACTGGATCAAATCAGTATTAAAAGCAATACTAATGCCCTTATGCTTAATTGCTAGGAACTGCAGAAGCACAGTCTGTATGAAGTACTCAGTGTCTGGCACTAACCTGTAGGTTTCAGAAAGTAAGGCACGCTCTCTGTTCTTCTGTGTTTACACCTGAGTCATCTGCATAACTGCTTCATTTTTAAACCTTTGGGTTTATAGTTAGGTTTGTGGTAGGAAGAAGAAAAAAAAACAATGTTGCCAGACGGGCTGGCTGCATGACATGCCATAAAGTTTACTGCCCTTTAAGGCTCAGGACAAACTGTTTACATTCATTGAACTGCTTCAGAGAAAACTGATCACAAGCCACGTACATGCTGTAACTACAGATTAGCCAAACCTCATTCAATGAAGGAATAACACTAGGAAAGCTGCTACAAGATTTGTAGAAACTTTCACCTTTGTACAGTTGCCCTAAGGCAAGTTATTTAAAGCAATTTGCTGTGCTTATTCGAATAAGAGGATATCCCTTTACATAACCTATTGGCAAAACTGGGTTCTCATGATTTCAAGAAGTAATAATGTTGTTAAAATTGATTAATTTCTTACATACGATTAAGTTAGAGTTCCTACATCAGATATCCCAGAGTAAAGTTAAGGCCAAAACTTCACGAAGTATCAGAAAAACCTCAGGGTTTGAATTTAGTTTTGGAAAAAAATTTACTATGACTATTTCTGGGTCCAGATCCTATTTGACCTTCACTGCAGGCTTTATAAGTAAAGATGTTTTATAAAAATAACCCTTACTTTCCTTTATTCAAATATTTCTCAACATAAACATAAGACTCGGATGCACAAGAGAAGCCTCCTGTTTTTAGATTGGATCCGTATCTATCCTAAATAAACCACCATTTATATCAATCTTGCTAAACTGCTCGCCTGTTTCTCTGCAATAGTTTTTCAAATTAAATTACAACAAAGTAATTGTTTCTATTGACACTGTGTTTACTGAAAAAACACTGATTGCATTTTTCTCAGCATAACATCACATATAATTTTGTATATTAAAATTGAGTTTGAAATTCTGCACGAATCTTTATGTCAGCTCCAAATATTTTTTGAGGCAAACCTTGACTGAATGAGAAGTAGGCAGCAAAAAATGGGCAGATAACACCAATGAATTGAATCTGTGCTTGTTCTAGTGAGTCTTGACTTGGTGTCTCACCATAAGATGTGTAGCAGCAACACAGGCTCTGGCAGTTCAACAGAAAAGAACTGGCAGCAGTGGAGTGACAAATAAGTGGAATTCACATTCATTCCTGTGCACGAACATAGGTGATGCTGGTGACAAAGCACCATCAGGCAGTTGGCAGCATTTACCAGGAGGTCACAGCTGGTGAAAGACTGCCATGCCTCAGCAAACCTGCAAGGCCAGCTCCTGGCTGCACCGTTTCCCCTGCTCTCCCCTTCCTGCTTACATTGAGATTGACTTTGAAATAAAGTCTATTGCAGGAAACTTTGGCTGTCAGCCACATTGTATTTCTTTAAAAGGAATGCTATTCTTCTGCACTTAGATCATGGCAGGCTAGAAACAGGCTGGGAGCTGGTTGTGGACAACTGCATTTGAATCCTTCACCAGATGGATACTACTTTATCCATTTCTTCAAAATAACTACAAACAGCCAATCAACAAACTTTTTCATGAGCCACCTTTCCCATTTTGTGATTTATGCATTACTATACATTTGCCACTGGGACTTGAATGCAGCTTTTTCTTTCTTTTCATTTTACTTCAGAAAAACAACATGTTTTCCCTTAATTTCATTTTCATTTAGATGAAACAGCATAACAAAGTTCATGACATATATGTAATCCCCTCCTCTGCCAGTGATCTGCTCAAACTTATGAAGTGTAATGTGGAATCACAGGCATTTCATCATTAACCAAAGGTTAATGAAAAATTCCTTTTAGTGTATTGTGTAAAATGGAATATCATTTTAGCACAGTGCCATATGACTTCAATTTAGCATAAACAAATGCTTGCTAAGAAATATCAAGTGAAAGAAACATGGATTTGAATATCAGGATTGCATTCTGGGGTGGACACTCCAACACAAATAATGAAAAGTTAATTCCTCTGCAACTTCGATTCTATGAATATCAGGTTAACCCTTTCACTGGACCTGTTGCTACTGCCGAATCTCCTATGTGTTATGGTGGTCTTTTCTACCTTACTAACGTATCAGCTTACTGTTCTGCAAAGACATCTTCCTTTTGTACTGTCAAAAAACATGGACAAGCTTGTTATTCATTGAAGCAAAGTAATATAAACCTGAAAAACCCACAAATCATCTAGTCCATCTATTCATCTACAACACCACATTAAAAAAATTGATCCATGAGGAAAAGAAAAACCTCAGCAGATATAGTTACAGTTGATACAAGTGAAACATCATCAGTTTGGCCTAGAGTTAATGAGACTAGATCTCTCCAAATGGAGCAGGAATGAGAAAAGCCTTTATAGGATTAAGGCAGTGAAAGTATCAGAGAAATTAATCACTGAATTTTGTGCTCCTCTCCTATCCAGGACACAGCTGATGGTGTTTGTTGCATTCCTGCTGTCTCCACAACAGACATTAATTCTTTGGTGGCCTGCACAATAAATAACTATAAGAGACAGTTAACATTTTAAGCAAAACTAAGGCTACTCAGCCAGTTGAAGATATTGGACAATCGTTGACCTCCAGATCTCAGAAAACAAACAGCAGAATGTTTACAGAGCAACGAATGATTAGCTGAACCACAATACTAACGTATAATGCACTTGGAATAAAAGTTTCAGTCCTATTGTTGTCCCCACATTCCTGCTTTCTTTTCCTCCTCCTATATTAAAGATGTGGGTTTTTTCTTTTGCTAGAGGACATACATGCTGTTAAGTCTGCTTGCTTTCTCTATTAATAGACTTCCCCAGGACAAATCAATTTTCAAAATAATTTTGGCAAATCATAGCAAAACACAGAGAAGAAGGTAAGGAGGTTGCGTATAGTTCATTTCTGGATAGCAGATTGTCAGTCGAAGAAAAAGTTGTTTTGAGTCAGAAAGGAGCAATTGGGAAACATAGTATAGGAGGTACAAGGACCAGGCTAAACCCTAAAGACTTTCCTTCTGGGGCTTGTCTTTGCTGAATTGCTGTTTCCCGTCACCACGTGTTCAAGCCAGCCTAATTCAGGCAGCCAAGCATAGCTCTGGACCACTGAGTGATGCTATTTGCAGCACAGAACAATTGTGTTAACCGATGATGAATTGCATAAACTCAGCTGCAGCCTCTAGTTTCACCTCATCAGTTGTACCAGCTTTGGGCACAGTCTAATTAACTTGCTTTTGCTGATCCTAGCTAGGCAGTTTCCTATTGCCACCTTACTATAAATTCTGGACTGATTCCTTCCCCAGGCTGGACCATTTCACAACATTGTTTTTGAAAGCATTTAAACCAGCAAAAATCTAGGGCAGTATTTTGCTAGTGGGTGGGAGTAAGATAAAGAAGCAAATTCAGGCTCTGGCTTGCTGAAAGGACACAACCTTTGGGTTTTTCCTATAATCCTGTTTTGATAACTTCTGATGCTAAATCAATATGAAATCACTATAAAGGGCTATAAACTCACAATGTGATTTCAAAGAACACTGCAACATCGCAATATTGTTAGGTGCTAACACTAAAGATTCTTTTTTAACCTCAATTCTGAGGTCAGTCTATAGAGCTTTAAGGCCAGATAGAAAGAACAGACTTTTCTTGTTATCATCTAAATCACACCATATATCATTTGCACCCATACTATCAAGTGGCTGAAGTATCTGCACTGCAGTTCACCAGTATTATTCAGAATGCAAAGTGACTTTCACCCTGTTCTCTCTTGCTTACAAAGGTCAGTTTTGTAAAACTTGTCATCTTGATTGATATTCTAATGTCATTTTTTAAATAAATTGTTCTGTTGATATAGGTAGACATTTTCAGTGGATGTTTTCCTCCAGATTATCAAAAAAAATGAAGTCTGCAACAAGTGCTAAACAGTGATGAAGACCTTCAACATTTGTCTTGAAGAGGGAGATCTAATACCCTTCCTGAAAGGAACGACAGTCTGACAAGCTCTATGGAATCCCTTCTTCAGGCTCCAGACTGAGTTACCCACTTAGACATCAGCTTTTCTTTTCAGGAAGGCAACTGAGAAACTGCCAAACAGAAATCTGAAATGATCCCGCAGGAGTCTGAACCCTTGTTTCACATTTCCAGCCAGGGAACCATGCACGCAGGCTTCCTGCTGTGCCATGCAAGTCCTCTGGGCACCACAGGTGGTAGAAGTGTATCACAATGCTCCTACTAAACACCCAATGCAGCACTGAATTTGCTGCTCATCAACATCATGTGGCACGTCTGAGATGCTTCCAGCTGGAACATACCAGCTCATCTGTCTCTTGCGCATGGCTGAATCTTTACCAATACCAGCCCAGAAGCCTGTGCAACATGGTTTCTTTTAACTGGAAAGGCAGACTCATCAAAACAAAATCCTTGTAAGACCATCAGTTTTGATCCTCTCGCATTTAGAAATATTTTCACGCCTGAGATAAAACTTTTGGTCAGAATGAGATCTCATAATGCTCACAAATCCCCTGTACTTACTAAGACAAGAGATACCTGAGATCAAACACCATCCTCATGCCCCCTTTTCTGTTGTTCAGCATGGACACTTGAACCTGTCTATTCCTTGTCTTGGCAAGTTCCCAAAACAGAGATAAATGAATAGGGAGTCATTTTCATTTAAAATAGGATTTTTTTTGAGTCTTCACAAAGCCACACATTCCTAAATGCCAATCAATGTTAATAAAAACATTATGCTATTATGCATTCAAAAAACACTATTTCAATGGGCTGAGGGGGTCAGAAGGACAACATTTATTACAGCATTAACTCAGTTTGAAATTCTAGGAAGATATCAAGATTTACGGAGTAAAGGATCATTTACAACCACAATAGCTAATGCATATATACAATTTTAACATTCTTTATAATGCTTATTGCAGGATTTGAACAAAGCACTCTCTCACTTTTCCAAAATAAGTCTCAAACCTCTTGACAAAAAGTGGCTAGATAAAATTTTAATAAATTTAATAATGCTAGATGTCTCATCATATTGCCTATGCTTTACAGAAAGATTCTTTCAAAAACCTGTTCTTTCCTACTTTCACTTCTGGCTTTTGTCTTCTAGGTCTGTACATGAAAATGTGTGAGGAAAAGAAATAAAAAGATTCAGAACACACTCAAGCTAAGTTGGAAAATAAATGTCAAAAGACAAAGAGGTAAAAATCAATACATTTCAAATGTAAAGCTACATATTCTCTTAACGTGACATTAATTCAAAAATTGGCTGCCATTCCACTGAGAAGTTACTCTGTCTTTCCTCTCTAATCCTAGTCAGGGTTGTTCTATTAATACATTGTATCTGTTTTCTGAGCACTGTCTCAGTGCAAAGCCCCAGCCTGGTTTTGTGTAAGTGTTCTCCTGGAGGTCTTTGTACCACTTTATTGTCTTTGGCAAACTGGATGCATAGCTCTGAAAACGCCAGTAAATGACTGTGGACTTCTAACTGCAGGTGTTCCCTAATATTTCCAAAACAAGCAAAATAAAATGTGAAGCTTAATTTCACCCGTGACTACTTATCAGCAATTTTCTGGTGCAATCCAGAAATATTGATTATACATTTTTGGGAACAGCAGAGGAAGCGCATAGTAGTAGCAGCGCTTACAAGTTTCACAGATTCACTCCAGAGCGGGCCTCCAGGCTTCCCTTCAAGTGATTCTGATTGGTTCTTGGTAGTTGTTCTGCTTGAAGATTAACATAACTAATTATTTGTCATTCTCTTTTCCTTTGTTTGTAAAATTGAGAATGTCAACAGCAAGCTAGACCATGTGCCCTCAGATCCCACATGGAATTTCATAATCATCTGCACACATAAGATACGTTTTGTCTTTGTTTAAATGTATCATTGATTACTCCTCTTACTGCAAACTACAGACCCTGGGTAGCAACTGCCATCAGGCTAAGGGTGCTGCAGAAAGAGTATCTGTATTAACTGTACGTAGTAATTATTGCATGCATTTTATCACTGTTTACTTCATTATAGCTAATTCTCATTAAGATGCAAATTTACTGAGTCACAGCAATTTGAAGGAAGAAAGTTTGTGACTCAGGAGCACATACTGATTGGGTGCTCTAACGTTTATTTGGGATTAGACTGAGGTCATTCGCTTCAGTGCCCTCGAGTGCCATTAGGAGGTGTAACTCTGCAATACCCTTGGGTTGTTTTCCATCCAACGGGAAATGTCCCCATTGTGACGCAGTTCTAAGAAATCTTTTCTTGGTTTATGCGCCTTTCATGGAATGCTTCTTAATGTATTTCCTATCTTAATAACAGATAACCATGCCTTCAGGAAAACTGTTATCTTTATACATAGGGACAGCACAACATGACCATGCTACACGATGGCAGCACAACTAGCAAACAGTGTCTGCCTGTCAAGAGACATTTGTTAGCCCCATACCACACTTTGAGGGAGAACCACTGGTTCACAAAATCACAGCCAATCCATCAGTCTAATCATGCTGTCTAGATGCTCTTTGTTTAAGCTGGAAAATCATTATCTATTGTTGTTATTAAATTGTATCCCTTCCGGAGCCAGTACTTCATCTTTTGCAAGGAGAAAAGCAGAAAAATACATAATCAAGGAAAGAGGCTGAAGAGGTGGATGCTTAATTGTGTTACGGACTTTCTTTAATTAAAGCCTCTCTTAACCTGCTCTTAATCAAAGCAAATGGCAAGTGGCATGCTCAACAGATGGGTACAGCTGTGCATAACAACCATGCAGGTGTTTAATTTTATATTTGGCAAGTACAGTAAGCAGCATTCAAACATTTGAGGGTGAGGGGGTGGTTAGTGAGGGAGGGTTTCAAAGACACATGCCACTGAAAGAGGGAGATTATTTCTGCCACTATTAAGTTTACTCAATCAACTTCACTACTTTTGTGTTAAATCCCCGTTTGAATTACAGGGGCAGATGTATAATCTGTGAGGCTTTCCAGAGTAATCCCTCTCTTACTCCACCACCAGCCCCCCTCCCCCATGATTTTTTTTAAAAGGCTAAGTGCACTGAACTGCAGCTTTCTATCTTCTCACACACCAGAAGCAGTTCTTACTCTTTGTCTCATATTCCCAACACAAGAGACACTGAATGAGTCAGAGGAGACAGAAACAAACCCATCCTAGGTAGAAATTTATCACTGACAGAGCCAGTAGCTCCAGAAACATCTGAGGGTGGCAGCGAGAGAGGTTGCATGAGCAGAGAAAAGAAACTCAAACGCAGGACTTCCCAGACAAAGTGCAAATCCAGGAAAGTAATTATTGAGATGGTCATAAAATAAGAAAAAAGAGTGTTCATTTTATCCAGAGGTCTGCCACAAATATAATTAAAGTGAACAAAAGTAATTCAAAATAAACTTAAGGAACACTAAATTTTGCATTTCATGAACATCAGTTACCTCTTGCATCCCCAGTAATTCACAGTATCATTTACATGCAAGAACAAGATGGAAGAAGGCCAGGTAAATGAAACAGGGAAAACTGCAAGTATTCGGCATCTTCCATATAAAATATACCAAAGGAAGAAATTCTAGCAAAGCAAAGGATTGGCATAAAAACACAGCTTGAAAGGGAACATTACTGAAAGTTAAAAGTGGCAGTACCATCATCTGCATCAGTAGGTATTATCCAGACATTTATTACAGCTACAGACAAGGAAAGAGGCAGAACGTGGATGAGACAGAAGCAGAATGTGCAATTTCAAAGCATGCAAGTCAGTGTTGATGTTAAAGTGGTTCAGATACTGCTGCTATTACTTTTTCATTCTTTTTTCACATGCTACAGTACATTAAAGGTTAGCTAAAAATAGATTACACACTTTCATAATATTGCTTTCCTGCATATTCCCGATGTACTATACTCTTTCAAATTAGAATAGGAATATCCAGCAGACTTCCTCTGTGTTTTTCTATGCACAGAAAGAAGTTCAAATACCTTTTTTTAAGAATTCGAATATAAAGAAGAATGGAGCTGCTTAAGAATTCCTTCCCTCAGTATTTCTCAGACTTACTGAAAACACAGCCCCCCTTTTGGCTTTCTATCTGCTTGCAAAGTCTGAGATAGCTGGTAGAATATTTTCAACACTTTTAAGCTTTTTCTACTACTTTCCACTTCCTTTGGCATGTTTCTGTAGCCTTCAGGAAGTGGTATGGCACCCCACAGCTCGGGAAACAGTGACTGACATGACTATCATGGTTGAAGCACATTGGAGTTTAACACAGGAAATACTGAATAAGGTTCCTTGTACTAAGCTGAAGATTTACAAACATACATGACTTTCTTCTGCAACAAAATAAACATCTGCTTTGTTTTCAGTCACATTAATTGCTAATGCACCCAACTCCATAAGCACTTCAGGTGCTCTTCGGGTGACGGTGATTCCTATGGTAATGAGTGATACATCACCCAGAGTGCCCTAACGAGTCCTGTACCAAGAAGTTAAACAGATCCACAGGTGAACTGCTAAAAGACCAAGTTCTGAGAGCACTGCTGTGAACAATTTCCCTTTTCTGGCTTTAGTTTTTACGGTCTGGAGGGAGAATCTTCTGCCACTGTTGACATACTTTTGTGACTTTAGAACAGAAGGTTCTGAATGCCAGGATTCAGGAGACTAAAACAAAGGCACCCAATAGACCAAAATATTACCCACCTATCTGTATTGTAAGTATTCACTAAATAATTGCTACTATAAAAAGAAGCTTTCTAAGGAATAACATTATACAGCAATTCCTAATTTAATTCATCTTCACCTTAAATACCAACCCTATACATCTCCTTTTTTTTCTTGATACCATTGAAACTGCAGAGCCCAGAACTCAAAACACATTCAACAGCTTTCCTGTTATTCCTAATAGCCAGAATTCAAACAAAGATCAATGAATACTCTTTTCCCAAAAAATAGTGATCAAATGAATTATCAGTTAGTTTGTTACATAGACGCTAACCATCTATAAAACTGCTGTCCAATAGTTTCTTCAACTATCAATGAAGCAAATAAGGGTACCCTTAGGTTTTAAAGTATCTAGTTTACTTAAAAAGGGCCATCATGTGGCACGTTTGAAGGACTCCTGTGGCAGAACTTCTCTATACCCAGAGGCACAGAGTTCCTCCAGAACCTGACAGGAGTCATATTGAGACACAGGCTGGCATCTCCCACCAGAACAAGATTATTAGTGCTATGTAATATAGCAGGTGAGGAATATGTTTGCGCAAATAAATCTACTTAAGTTTTCCCAAATGAAATAAAACTGGACAGGTCTATGTGCAGAATAGTTTATAGCTGTTTGATGAACCAAACTGTTCTCTCATCTGAGGTCAATCCAATCCAAACCATTTAATATTAGATTTCCAATACTGAATTTCCAACATTAAATATTATAATTGATTATAATAATCAGAAATGTTGGTAACTTTTCCTAAGAATTTTATTATTTTAAAATTTGTCAAATATAATTGCCTGGATGGTTTTGAAATGCAAGTTTCTAGTGGCAAACATGTTAAATGTGGAAGAACAGTTGAGAAAGGGAAAAACTAAAATAACAGAATGACTTGCTTTACCTATAGGCTCACATAAATGAAGTAAAGAACCATTATACTCAGAACACAAACATGTGAGACAAAGTTTTAATTCATGACACATTCCTTAAAAACACAAACCTTAGTTAGTCAGCATTTTGATTTCCAAATTTTTTCCTGTTCTATTCCTGCAATCATAGCATGATTTTGTTAAATATTTAAAGGCTTTCTTCTCAGCAATAAGCAAATTGCCTGTTTGTACAGCAGATGAAACACTAGTTATACCTCGGAGAATTACAAATATAAACAGAATAAGCATTCAGGTCAAAATAAAAATAAAATTAGAGTCTAGAAATGTTTGTAGGAATTAGCACAATTTATATTTACCACATTCATGTAGAATTAAAGTGGAAGAAGCTGTGTATCCAAAGCTAATGTTTATGGCAACCTAAACTTCCATAAATATTTATTATCAATACAGCATATCTAACCAGCTAAACCATTCTAGCCATATTTGCATTTCAGAGTGATTATTTTTGTACCTAGCATATTAATTTCCTTGAAATGAATAATTTATTCTGGTTATTTTTCATTTCTCCCTTGTGTGTATTTTCAAGAAAATGTTATCCTAAGGCTTGAGTAATTATCAGCCAAATACTAGATAGTTACCTTGATCTTTGCTCAAGATACATGTATGCATGTGTGCATTATCAGGGCTTCCTAGTATTTTCTCCAGCAGACAATATTAGGTAAGACTAGAAAACAGAGCTACAAGGTGATTCAAATTCTTTTTGAATCAAGATGATTCAAAGTTTCAATACCAACAGTATGCAGTTATACAGGGGCAACCCTTTTGGTCTCTGCAGATTATCTGTGGCTACAATTTCAACCTACATTTTCTAATTTTGTCACAGACAGAGGTCCCCCTGGAGTGAAACTGGACTACGGTCATGGGAAGAAACTTTCAAGTTTAAAAAAAATAAATCACGATGACTCCAGCAGATGATGCAATTTTTGAGGGACATGTCAGGTTTGGCACTAGCACATCCCATCTGTTCTGGCAGAACAGCACACCTCTTCGTGACTGCTGGCACGCAGAGGAGCCAGCAGCCTCTCACCCCACACGGCTTCTTGTGTCAGAGCAGTACGGGCAGCTACAGACTTAGTGCTAGTCTATGGGTTCTACCGCACTGTTCTTGATTTGAAGTGCATTATACTTTTGGTTAAAAATAGGAAGAAAGGGAAGGGGAAAAAAAAGAACAGCAAAGGCTAATAAAATAGCTGCTCTTCTAGCAAGCAATACTACAGTCACAGGCACTGAAACTCTGTGTTCTTGATATTTTTATGTTCCACTCTTAAAGCTGCTTGGTTTTGTTTTACATGTTTAGAGCAAAATCTGTAAAAACTGCATTAAAATTCGAAAACTTTATTCTGCATTTTGCCCATCCCGTTCAGATTTCGGCAGAAGCAAAGCCAGGCTCAGCACAGCTAAGGGAGCACAATCACAGAATCACAGAATGTTTGGGGTTGGAAGGGACCTCTGTGGGTCACCCAGTCCAACCCCCCTGCCGAAGCAGGGTCACCTACAGCAGGCTGCACAGGACCTTGTCCAGGCGGGTCTTGAATATCTCCAGAGAAGGAGACTCCAC
>Ga0065711_1041456_pt1 | contig 16133 bp, 4 predicted proteins | sample Hoacrofraction12_FD_59098 | JGI IMG/M metagenome (GOLD analysis project Ga0065711, IMG submission 59098) | Hoatzin crop microbial communities from Cojedes, Venezuela - Epithelial fraction 12 v2 (version 2) | ecosystem: Host-associated > Birds > Digestive system > Esophagus > Crop | place...
CCCGAGGGCTGGGGACACAATTAAAGGGGCAACGCACCGACTGCAAGCGCAGCCCAGCGGCTGCCTGCGCCTGCTCGCCCCGCAGCCGGGGCTGCTCGCCCCTTTCCACTCCCCCAGGCGGCCCGGGAGGGGATGGGATGCCCTAGATGCTGCCTTCTCACGCCTTTATGTATAGCTGGGGCCTTGGTGACCCAAATCCTTCTTTAACGTGCTTGCAGCTTCCTCGAAGGGAGATGCAAGATGTTTTTTTTCTGTTCATATGTGTTACCTTCTGAAAAAAAACAAGTCTGAAATCCTGTTACCTGAACCTCTCGCCTTCTCTTACTGGACGTTTGGGATCTTTCTCCTTCCTCTTCTTATGACCAGGGTCTTTCCTGTGCTCTTGACACCCCAGTTATTTCTCATAAATATTTGTTTTCCCATGGGAGCCATTCTGCCTTAGCCATATCCTTTGTGCCCTTTTTAGCTTTCCCTTCCATAAACTTAAGACATTCCATCTTGAAACAACTTATGTTCCTTTCCCTGCTATGGCAGAATGAGAAAGACATCTAAAGACTCTTTCCTCTGACAGAAACATTCTTCCAGTATATCACATACATCCATTCATATTGGATTTTTATCGTTTTATATGTTGCAAAATATATTCCATTTGTATTTTTCGCCAGCTTAATTCTCCCTTTTTAATAAACATCCGTAGTTTTGTAAATTCCTTCTTTCAAATGCAGGCCACACTTTTACAATCTTTCATAAGAGCCATTCTGCTTGTGTAAGACTCCACTCTGTACCTGACCAGCTTAAATTAATCGTTCTTGAACATGACAGTGATTGGAGTTTACACAGTATTTTGTGTGAATCTTTTGAGTCCACTGGGCAATGGTGTTAATCATCAACGTAAAAGTTTTCGATGTTATGTACCTACAGCTGACCAGCCTTTTCCAGCCACGTCACATTGCCGCTCCGTAGTCACCCTCTGATCGGGTGCAAATTTCATGTTGTTTATCTTGGTTTTACACTCAAGTCTAAAGAGTGTATCAGCAGGACTGATTCAAAGCCAGCCCAGAGGACCAGGAGCATCTTTGTCCTCGTTGTTCCCCTTTCAGGGTAACACAACGCAACCCTAGCATCCCAGCTTCTCACAGCTCTTCCTGTGAATTAATAGTGCATGCCTGCACGCTGAATCCTGTATGAGCCCTGGGTCCCTCGTGTTGAAGAGTGGATACAGGAACCTGAAGCGGTTCGGAGCGGGAAAAGGGAAACGATAAAATCTGGCACAGCTTTGTACAAATGTCTGTGGAGTGGAAGATAGCCAATCTAGGAAAAACATGAAGCAGGTGAGATAGATGGAAATCTATAAAATCATAAGAAGATCAACAGACACGGTTCACTGCTTATTCCAGTGTAAGAGGAAGGCAGATGAAGCTCGCAGGTGGCAGGGTCGCAGCAGACCAGAGGATGTGGTTCTGTGCATAACTGGAACGGCTCGCCACGGGCTCTTGCGGGTGTGAAATGCCTGTCAGGGTCACAGGGACATACCGGACACGGTCATGGGACAGACTCGAGAGCTATGTACAGAAATGTCCTGTGCCTTCAGAATTCCCCAAGTCACAAATTGTAGGAGACTGGAGGAGTATTCAGGTAAAAATACTGCTTGGTGTGTTCTTCCATAGAGCAACTGATTTTGACTCAAAAGTCTCGAGTTGGGGGAATTTCACAGAACTTAGTCTATTGCCAGCTAACATAAACTTTCAATTACTGATTCTGGTATGGAGAAATGAAGATGACAAACAATAAAACAATCGCTTAGGTTGTTTAATATAAACCAGAAAATTTATTTGCAGGATCAGGTTTTAATACTGCTTGAATTCATTCCTCTAAAGTTTGATTTTGACTGTCAATTCAACTAGGTAGCACCTCTTTTTATATAACATTCTACATACTTTTTCGGATCCATGCCCAAATTATTTCAGCTGCTGAAAACTTCCTTTTGAAAAGAATTATTTGTAGCTATTTGTTCTGTTTGACTTAGCTGACTTTTCGGGTAATCAGTACTTTCATTTGTGTGTTGCAGAGTGCTCTGCGTTGTAGTTTGTATCAATATTAATGGGACCTCAAGGGTTCTCCATCTGCTAGGAACAGATAATAGAATTTAAAAAGTAGGGAAAAAATGCAGTGGTATCTAGAGTAGCTTAATTAGAATTTTTAAAGCTGTTGGAAGTGCTTTACTCGGAATACTTCAGAAACCTTGCCCAAGAGTCTGCGCAGTGCAGCTAGGGATGGCCAGGGAACAGACTTTGGTTTTCTCATGCATAGGGACTGATTTCGTCCTGTTTTGCACAATAATACATCACAAACAATCCACTGATTCTGGAAATGGATTTAGTTGTTTAATCTACTCCTTTGGTTTGTATTTCTCACTTTTAGAGTAACTGTTTCTAGCCGAGAAAGTTCCAATTGAAGCTGAGATATTGTTTGGAGCGTTTATCCGATGGGAATAAACTCGGCAACTATGTGGAGGCAGTGGTTCTCACAGCAACAGGAGGAGTGTTGCACAGCAAGACTAATAGTCTGCTTTTTAGAGAGCAAGTTACAAATTACTTTTAAAAAATTACTATTCTAGTGCTGATACAAAAATTATTAACATAAATTTTGCATTGTCTTATTCAGGTTTTGGTAACCAAATATAGTTAACAGTAACACCAGTTAAAATATTTCAGTTTTCTTTAAAATAAATGTTTCTGAAAAATCACAGACTTCAGTTATGATATATTTTCTGACTTTAAATGTACAGTGATATGTCTTGCCAAAGAAAATTCAAGAGCTTATACCAGAACAACTGAAGTACCATAGTTCAAAGGCTGACATGCATTGATTCATGAGATTAATTAGCTGGAGTTGCAATGGATTTTTCACAAATGTGTGAGTAAAGTAATATGCATTTAACAAGGGTTTTATTTTTAATTTTGAAGATACAAGTAAAATTGCCTAGAACCTTGGGCTAAAGCAACACAATTTCTTTCATTTTTCTACCACTGAAGAAATAGCTGCAATTTTTTTCTGATGAATCAGAAACGTACCATACTTGGGGAATTAATTAGCTGCCTTTTTTTTTTCCACATTGGATCTAAAAATGCATTTAATGAGAAAATGTGAACAGCAGGAATTTTAATCCATGCTCTTGCAAAAATTGTTGCTTTTAAAATAGTGTTCTACGTCTTAAAGGAAAAGTAATTTTCTGATAACATTTTGTTTGTTTAAAAGCTTTTGAGAAAATTTATGTGGCTTAAAAATGTATTTTTTTTTTAGTAGTTCATAGATGAGTTGCTAATTGTTCCATGTCAGGAAACTTCTCAGTGTTACAGGACGTAATGCCTTGAGGAATACAAATTATGCAAGGTAAGACCACGTCACCATGTGGTGGTGCAGCCACCGGGCCACTCTGAGACGTCAGGATAAGCCCCATTGTGCTGTTATTTTGGATGCAGTGCGGTGATCTGGGCGTCAGGCACCCCTGGGCCATCCGCTGCCTGAACTGCTGACCGGAAGGACTGAGCAGGAGTTGTGGCCAGAATGGAGAGTACTGACCGAAGCCAGGCATCTCGGGATCCTACAAACAGCGATCCGAAGGTGAGACCCTTGGAGCACTCCGGGACTGCAGCGGGCTGTGAGACAGGATCTGCCCTGAGCTGGGACGCCTCTGAGTGGATTTTGTGAGGACTGAAAGATCATCTGTCGACGATTTCACAAGGACTCAAAGGCCTGATTCCACGAGGTGCACCCACCGTCTGTTGATGAATGCCAGCACATAAAAGTGAGTAATCCATGAAACTCATGAAAAGGGAAACTCTAATCACAGGTTAACCTCTGGCTGTGTGAGTGGGTGGGTGGGTGCCATTTGGTTCAGAACGACTTGCCTGCCTGTGTGCGATTTGATTCAGAATTATTTGTCTGCCTGTAAGTGTGATTTGATTTAACCTTCCTCTGCGTGTGCAACCCTGCCGGAAGCTTCGGGTGACTCTTGGGATTCTTGAATCTTTAACTAAGTCACTAGTCACTATTTTGGTTGTAACAAATTCCATTGAATCTCTCTGCTAGATTGGCTAATGACTAAGTGCTGTTAATAATTATACAACCTAATCTTGTGATCTATCTCAAAAATATTAGTAAATCCTAAATTGCTGCTAAACCAAAGCTGTGTAACAAAATCCTATTTGTAAGACACCAGAATGAAAGAGCTTTTAAAGTTACACAGACATGGTATGGAGATAGGGGAACCGCAAGCAAGACACCAGAAATGAATGAAGAATGAGATTACAGTTTTCATCTAATACACTGCCAGCTTATATTTGGCTTTAGTTTATTTGCCTCGGCATCACCTTCACTGTTATCAGCTTTCCATGCGATGAAGCCAGTAGACTCAGCCACGGTTTCTGTAGTTGTCTTCACGCAGATCCTGAGCCGCATCCTTGTTGTCTTCTACTACAAATGCTTGTTCAGCTTCCAGGTCACCAGGAGATCCCTTCATTTTCCAAAATGAAGAGGAAATCATAACACACCGTCCTAAAATACTGAGTACAGGGAGGAATCGTGGATCTGCCAGTACGCCTCACAGAAACTGAACAGGCTATCTTGTGAACAAAGTTTACAGCTTGGGACAAGGCCGATATTTGATGGCAGTGCTAGCAGAGGCAGCAGCTGTACAAGCATCTTAGCATAACTGGTCAGTAGCTTCTTCTCTACTCAGAACCCCAATTCATAATTCTGCACCAGTAGAATTAAATCAAATACTTGATCGGCATATTCTTAGCTTCAGCACAGCTTCCCTTAACACCTAAAACTGTGAGCATATTTGCATACAGCTCATCTATGTTAATCTAAATATGATGTATGTTCTCATCTATATATTATATGTTAATATATTATATGTTCTCATCTGTGTCATCTAAACAATTCATTCTCCCCAAATCATTAGCAAGGTCTTTGACAACCTCTCCTCCCCTTTGATTGCCCTGCACCCCTGCTTTCCTTCTCCCACACCCAGGTTTGGGGGAAAGAACCATTTACACCTGACGATAGCCCTCACCCCAAAGCGAAAGAGTCCTTTTCACCAAGGATAGTCACAGCTCGGTGGCCTTCAGAGCCAGGGAGACAAGAGTGGGTGAGTGCTTCAGCACCCTACATCTTTCATGTCAAAAATGAAAAAATGTGTCCTTACTGTGAGATTAGTATTTGTTTAATGTTTTCTGTTCAACTAGAAAAGAACCACGCTACATACAACAATATAAACATATATAGTACATACACAATTTAACATACAATAAAGACAAATTCAGTAATCCACCGCTGTAGAAAAAAGTTACAAAAAGCACTTAAAGATTTGATCCCCACCCCTTGAAAAGTGTAAATTGCCTATATGGTGTTGATGCACATTAATTCTCAACGCTGGTTCAATTTGTTTTTCTCCCTCCCGCCCTGATACATACGCTCACAGACATCTCGGCATCAGGACAGGCACACTCGGAGATCTGGCAGCTTGAGGTAAAACATCAGTGCAACTTTTCTGTTACCGACCTGCAGAAAACGTCCAGTTATTAAGTCTGGAAAGGTCGGCTGGGTTTGCACTGCCGCCTGGGTGGGACTCTGGGTTGTCTGTGAAGGCTGCAAAGCTTTTGTAAAACACTGTAAAGACTCACCATACAGAACTTTACGTGATCTTTTTCCCATATAGAACTATTGATCCCAAATACCTGTGGAAGCAGAGCACCAGATGTCAGTCCCTTCTTTCACTCCCTAGCACCATCTTTCTTATCAAAATAATCTGCTTAATGTTGGATACTGTTTCTTCTTTGTGTTTTTTTTTTAAAGTACCCTTATTTTGCTTGTACTAGAGCAGTTTTTAAGAAGTCATAATCTGCTATGTTTAAAAATTCAGTTAACAAGAAAAGAAGAGTTAAAACAGTGAAAAATGTAAAAAAATTATGGACATTCAGAGAAAGCTGGGGTAACTGAATTTCACATACATCAGATTCAGATGACATTTTCATTTGTACCGGTTGGTGTTTTAGGACAATTTACTTTTGATTGAACTACTCCACTGATCTGTCTAGAGATACTGCATTAACTGGCAACATTCGCACGCTAGTTTTCAAAAGTGAAAATCTTCCTCTCCTGCCTCAACAAATATACAGCATCTTGTTTAATAATCCAGTGCTATTACTGTACTGGTTTTCACTTGAACAGATCCTGGAATGGGCTTGGAGATTTACGAAGGTCCGTGAATTTACCCATAAATCCATCTGCATGATGGTATCTAAAATAAGCAGGCTCTAAAATCAGGGCATCTTCCCAAAGTGTTAACTCTTGTTTAGTTTTGTGAGTATTCTAGTTTTCAGTTTCCTGCAGGAGGAGAGAAGAATCCGCCAAGTCTCCGAAGACCAAGGTATTCAAAAGTTTTTGTGATCTAGAAATAGCTGTTACCGTTACCAACAACTATTATTTAACAACAAAATATGTCTGTCTTGTATTAGAAAGACAAACAACTACAAGAAGAAAGCCATTTCAAAGCAAGCTTCCTATTTTTGTTTGAGTGATATACACTGGTTTTGGTCAGAACCCACATACCTTAGTTATTAACAAGCAAACAAGACAGAATTTGAGAAATCAGTAGCACAGTTATTGGCTCCAAAATTAAATTTGCGTTCATATAATTCCCCTCCAACCCAAAAAGAAGTCTGCAGCTAAAAATTAAAATAAGCCTTGCCACTGAAGAACTTTAAGAATTTCTAAGAGCTGAATTGGTTTCTAATTCTGCAAAACTGTCAGTGTATGCTTAAATTTTACCCTTGTAACTAGTCTTGTGATCAGTGTGAGTCTAAGCCTTCACAGGTTATGCTAAAAGCATTTTTTTCTTTTTAATTTACTAGTATCCAGACATCTGCCTATAACCATTTAATAAAAACCAAAAAGGTGTTATATTCACTGGTTGTGTTTTAGTAAAACTGCTCTGCTGACCTTCATGGCAGAGATGATGACATCCTAACTGTAACTCCAGACCTAAAAGCAGCTCTGTGTGGGCACGCACACCACGCATACGTGTATAAATGGAGCCGCTAGCAAGGTCTGAACAACTTCATGCCCTTTATACTCTCATACAGGTTGCTAATAGTTCTAGACATGCAGGAAATCTGAATTTCAAACAATCCAACAAAAGGCAAGCCAAACTGTCTTCAGTTATTTGGCTGACATGTCAACAGTGGCCTTTAAGAGAAGAAATGCAATCTCTATGGTCATGTTAAAGGGCACTGTCAACTTAAGTTGGATCAAAATATCTTTAATACTAACAAAAATGCCTTAATGATTAAAAAAAACCCAAAACCAACAAGTTTCAAAATATGAAAAATTCCCAGGCATTTCTGAAACAAAAATGTATAAAGCTAAAGATCCCAACAAAATAAAACTGAACAGATTTCACTGTTTGAATGAAAACAGTGAAAAGAAAGAAGGGGTTATTGCATTTTTCATTGATTCAGAATATTCTAGATCAACAGGTAAATACAGGTTTTAAATATGATAGTCTGTAAAAGCAGGTTTAAAGAATTCCACTTGTGAAATATCCAATAGCATTAAAAATTATCTGCAAAGAATATTTGGGAGTCTGTTCCCCCCACATGTATTTTACTGTAGGCATCTGACAGCATTTTCTTCTAGCTAGGATCAGGGACTGCTTCCCAGTTGCATGGATTTTTCTCACCCAGCATGAAAAATTAAAAGCTTTAAAAAGAGTTTAAAAAGTTAAGATGATTATAAAATGACAAAAAAATGGTAAGGAAACAAAGTCAGTGTTAATAATATACAAGATTTTCTAAAAAAAACCCACAAAAAACAGCTAGCTGGGTTTTAAGTTGACAGCATACTTTTAATCCTTTCCTACCAAGAATCCGATTCTTGCTAGCAAAGTGTCTATCACCAGAAATGGATATATTAATTTGCAATTCCCAGAAATCGAAATATGAGCCTTAATCTAGACACTCCCAGGTTTACTCAGTCAACTTTTGAACAGTAAAAAATTCAGAGCAACCCTCTCAGAGAGTTTTATTTTCTAGACAATCAAAAAACTCCAGAATGCTCCAAGATCCACAAATATAGTTAAGTCACTTCTACAAATAAGGTTCGGTTTATAAGAATTTGTCATTTAAACTAGACTAAAGGACTTCAGTTATGAAACTGCCTTACAAAACATCAGTAAATTAAATAACCACATTTGGAAGATTTACAAGGTCTTGCACCAAGAGGTTAAATGCACTATGAATACCAGTGCAACATGTATTCCTTTAGTGAAATACAGTGCAATTATGTGCAAAAGTATGTTAAAACGTATACTCCTAAACAAAGTCAATTACGTAGAGCTAAGACTTTAAAATATGTAGTCTGCATAGCCTTCAAAAAACTTTGAGAAAGAGATTATATTAGAAATAACTTTCCTAAGAACATTATTTTTGATTCTTCACTAAGCACCATATGAATATTTTAAAACAGCTACATCATTTTCTCAAAGCTCGTAGAGGCTGGATCCACAATGGAAGATTTCAGGAAAAACATCCAAAAACTAGGTGGAAAGCACAGCAAACAGATTTACATGAACCTCTGGTCACAAGAATGTGGATAAACTACATCCTCCTCTAAATACAAAGGTTGAAAGACTCCACTGAAACAACGCAGCACAATGTGACAGATCCACAGGAAACATCGATTTTGGTGGTCACCTTCAAGCCGGAATGTGAATGGCGCACCCCCCGCCCGCACCCCTCACCCAGCGCTACACAGACCTTAACACAGCTCCGTTCTCTACGCACAAGACACACAAGAACACAATCTCTAAGACCAAAGAAAGCAGGCTGAAGTAAAATCGCTGAAGGTCTCTGCAGTGATTCCTGCAGCTCGTACTACATGCAGACTTTTGCAAGAGGTGAATTTTCCCAACTCTGAATGTCTTCACAGTTTCAGAGTTAGCTGGCCCGCACCTCAGCACAGCTCAGCCGTGCGGGAAGCTACATCTTCTGGCAGTTTAATTGTGGCACCCTAGCCAGAACCATGCTCAGCTGATATTCCCTGTCTAGCGGCCTCTACCAGTATTTACAATGAGGTGACATCTTCATGCTAGAATGACCAGAGATGGGGCTGCCTGGTCACTGAATATCATCTTGGATCCCTGTTTACATTCTTATCTCACTTTCATTAGCAAGTTAGTCTCCCCACAGACACAGATATCGTGTCTCTTTTTCACGTATTCTCATATGCAGAAGTCCTTCCTTTATCACATACAAGAAAATACCCTCTGATGTTGAATGGGCTCAACAAAAAGAGAGTAGTAGTCCAAAAGACTAGCCCCAGTAGCCTGGAGGTGTCATTTTCAAATGTGCTAAGATGATTTACAAGCCCACGTTTTGCTCAGATTTTCAAAAGTGCTAAGGACCCAAAACCACAGCAGGATTTTCAAAGGAGCTCAGCTCCAAATCTGGAATCTACGTGAGTTGTCTCTTCAATGGTCTTCATTTAGAGGACTCAGATAGGGATACAGAGCCCTGAATTTCTTAAAGATCTTTTCCCAGAGAGATTTTTCCATGATGATGTGTGTCACTATGATACTGTTCAGCAATTAGAAACTCAAATTTACAGATGACCTGGAGTAGGGACTACTGAAAGCTTATGCAACTGAAGTCACAGAAAATAAACGTAGCGAGTGATGCCAGTATCTTCTTGCGAAGGTGGCACTCATCAAGAACTCAGACCAGAGAGACGTTTCAAAACAAGTCTCTCTACCTTCTGCTGTTTTCAGGAATCACTAGTAAAGTGACTTGTTTAAAAAGAAGGTTGTTTCTTCTTTCCTCATCCTACTTGATCTGCCAATGAATTCTTAACTGCATCTGTGACCTCAGGATCACCTCTCACAGGTAAATTGTGACATCACTCTAAGACGACTGTTTCACTGTAGGATGAAGCAGAGAAGCTGAAGTGTTCTTTTTCAGTATGTAAACTAAAAGCATAAGGTATGCAAAAAAAACCCTGGTTAAATCAGAGGGCTCTTTGGTTTTCAGGTCCCATCTACTATCTACCAAGTGTAAAGTCTTTACACTAAAACCCTCAAGAAGCACTGTCTTAAGTGGGAGGAACTGCTCATTCTTTGTCAGCCACGACCGTCTACAGGCTTGTGAGCTAGCACTTACTCCAGCTAGAAAGACTCGTACAATTTGCCTTTTCATGAAACATTCACAAACATAGTAAAGAAGCATTAACAGTCTTATTTCACAGTATTTTTCAGTTTTGTCTCTTCATTAGGAAACAGTAGGTTACCCATAAGCAACAAGGCTTTCTGTTGGTGGTGCGTTTTCTTCTAAAGCTTCCCAGCTTGATTTTTGATAGCTTATATCAACTTGGTACTGGAAAGGTAAAAAAATCTCACCCCCTTTGAAAGCCAACCTATCTATCCCAGCAAAGAAACATGAGGTCCACACTGAAGTTTGTTTTTTTGTTCTTTAAAAAAAACACAACAGTACTTGGATAAATTCACACAACAACAGAAACCATGAGAAAGATCACCAAAGACTAGAAGGAGATATAGTGAAAGAAAAGGAATTGCATACAAAGAGGCTAGTAAAAATTTCTGAGATTTCCTACCCAACTGCTTCAAAAAGGGTATTCAGAGCTCTTTTATATGCATAGCTCAGATATTCATATTTATAACTGCTCCTAAGCTACACCTGCTGTGAATCTGGCTATTTAATCTACCAGAATCAGAATTCTCAAGTAACCGGACTGACAGCTTTTAACTTTCACTGAAAAAAGCTGAAGAGAATTGGGCAGTTCACTTAGTCTGAGAGACCAGGACACTAGACACCATAATGTGGGCTCAGTATTTCTTAAGCCAATACTACTAATGTCTAAATGACATTAGAGACACATCTGAAGATCTGTAGTCTGAGCTCTTGAGAGAGGAAGATGCAGTAAAAACAATTCAGAAAGAGAAGCTTGCTCTCTCAATACCTATAATTAAGGACACGTGAAAAATATTTATTCTTACTGTCTATGCTTTCATCAGCAGCATATTTTTGTTATCCTGGTTTGTCTGCCCTGGTTTCCAGGTCAAATCCAGTCTAAGCAAACACTTAAGGTTTACAATTTAGATAATACTGTCCTAACACAGGAGGATCACAACTTAGTGTAGAAAAGTCCCAGGTAATGGATGAAAACTGCATTTCTTTAACGGAACCATCAGAGAGAAGACGGTGCCCCTTTTAGATCAGGGACTAAGGACCATGACAGCAGTATTGGAAGAAACTCGTTATCAAAACAAACGAGAGATGTTCCACCTACAAAATCAAAACTAGGAGGCAGAGACACCACTGGGAATTGCTCAAGTAGAACCTCTGTGAACCCCAGACAGAAGATTCTTCACAGATTTCTGGTGCGCAGCACTGAAAACTTAAAGGTATTAAAAATTCCAATTCTCCCTGCTCTTCTATTAAAAAATGGAATAATAAAACCCAGCACTGTCTCACTAGCTGGGCAAATACGCAGTTTTCTGTTGCTGACCAACCACTGTGAGGGAGACACTTCAAACGCTCCCACTCTCCTCTCACTGCTACATAAGTGTTTCTCGGTCTGATAAACTCCTGTGGATTTCCTGCTTGTCATCACCGTCAGCATCATCATCATCAGCTGGATCGTTTTCCTCTCCAGACTCCACATATATGGGCCAGTCGTTATCGGCATCACCCTTCTCTTGGCCTTCTGATGGAGGTTCCATTAGGCTGAGGTTAATGGGCATCGAGTCCTCGTGGGTGGTGGTCACGCACGTGCAGCTGTCGCACAAGCCAAAGCGGCGTAATCCTTGAGACAGGCTACTCGTGAACGTTCTCCTGCAACCTTTACAGATAATTGGCTTGTTTGATCGATGCACCTGAAGTTAAAAACAAAACACTATGGTAAAAAAAAAAAGGCAATCTGCCTTCTTGCTTTAGCTCTTTCTGGGGTGCTGGTTTGCATATATTCCCAGAACGGAAAAACATCTTAAGCTGGAAAAATAGCTTAAGCTACAGGGCAGATGATCCCATCACATTTCCAGCAACAAAGATTGGGGGCTACATTAAGTACTAACGATCCAACTATCAGTGGCTTAAACTTGTTATTGGAAAAGTTTTGTCTCACATTCACAACAATGATTTTGTCCAACGTATTTTGGGAAACACTATCGGGAAACGCCAAGAACTTTTATAAATTTCCTGATACACATAATCTTTCAAACTTACACTTAGAGCATGGCTCCGAAGGTGTTCCTGCCGAGTGAAACGTTTCCCACACGTCTCACAGGGGTAGGGTCTCTCACCTGTGTGAGAGCGAATGTGCCGCTTCAGTATTCCTTTCTGTTTAGCCGTGTAGGGGCAGAATGGACATTTGTGAAGCTTGATGGGCACAACTAAGACATCACCTTTTGGGGAGAAAACACAACGTATTAGGTTAGGCAGTTCACCAGCGTTAGCTGTGTTGGCTTCTTACCCTCCGTGCTGCACATCTGAGTCAGGATGGTTGCACTTTCCCCTCTTGTTGTATTTGGCTTACCTGGAATTTCCATAGGCTGTGCAGTTGCAGAAGACGTTCATGCAGCTGCAGATGGCCCAGTCCCTTGAAAATCAGCCTGCCTGTACTGACACAGCTGATACTCCAAGGGAGTTGGCTCACAACAGAAAAACAATTTTATTTTAAGAAGCCATTTAATTAGGTGCCAAAATTTTGCTTTTAGTGCAGTGGAGCCTCTGCACTATCTCAGCCATAGAAAGTCTCCTGTTTTGTTTTTTTTTTTAAGATACCATTAGCATTAAACAGCATTAAAAATTAAAATCTTTAACGCAAACTACAGGTAGAAGTAGTCCAATGTTTCCCATGTGCTTTTACAAAGTGCATAAATTTAGATGTGGGGAACCCATCTAAAAATATGAATGCTTGTTTCTGCTGCCATTCACATTAGCCATTCAGTCGGTAATAACAAGATGAAGGACTCCAATACATTTGCTGATAATATTTTACTACTCCGAAAATCAAACTATATGTACACAAGTAATATGTAATTTGTGAAGTCATATGCAAAAAGAGAATTAAATTTGAAGATCACATTATAGAAAAACGTGGGTATTGCTAAGTTTTTCGGCATCAGCCCAGATAGGAGCTTCCTTTCCAGCACGAAGGCTGACATGTTATACTAAAAGATTCGTTTTCCCTGTTCCAGGTACTGATTGAGCAAAGTGCTTGCGTATCAAGCCTTGAGCTCTGCAACAGTTCCACCAACGCAGGTGGGGCTGTAGAACATTCCTTGTGCTATTGTCCAGCCCAGGCTCAAAAAAAGGAGTGTCCAGTGTTACCGTGTGGCTATCAAGGGAAATTCATCTCACCCGATTTTGGACCTTCACAAGGTATTGCTAATTCCTGCTGCACATTCAGAGCTCTGTTTGAAAACAGAAAACCAGTTCTTAGGCCTGCCTTGCTTCCAGGCTCTCCAGACCTGCCCGTTTACCCTCCGTCAGCTGCGAAGGGGACCAGGAGGACTGGACAGATGCAGACACTTGCAGTAAGGGGCATTTATCTCATCTGTCACCCCAAATGCGCAAGAGCACCGTTCTTTTATCAGGACTTTGCATTTCTCATTCCTTGTGCCTCGTGAAAATGGAAAGATAGCAGGACCATTAAAAGCTGAGAAGAGATACTTCCATTCTACTAAATGCTTACGATGTTTGGTTTTAGCAGAGAAACACAACTGAATGCAAGGTCTGGGTTTTTTTCCCCACTCCTATTTAAAGCACATCTACCATTAACATTCCTAATATGTTGTCACAACACCCGATGTTCTCCATCACATTCTAGCAGCATTTCCCTTTTAATGATTCATTAACAGTCTGAAGATTTTAAGAGGGAAAAGAAGCGAGCAAAGTTTGTGTGCATGTTAGATGCTCTTGCCTTGCTACACGTCAAAAACCACAGGCAAGGCCTGGTGGCAGCACTCTGTTCTGAGAGCTTCAGTCTTCTGGTGACTGTATGACTGGATTTGTAATTTTTCTCAGAGTCCTTATTTTAAAGCAGTGAGAGACAATATTGGTTTTATTGGCTTTAAGATCACACGTCCATGCTTGAGCTGGAAATGACATGAATGTGAGCTTGCTATCTGGAGTCAATATTCAGTCTGCTGCCCGCACCATTATCGCATTTGTCACATCCTAAACAGTGATGGCACTCGCAGCGCCTGTCGGAGCCGCCTCCCCTCGTCATAAGGCAGTTTGGACAAGGCAAGCTGTGCACCAACATTACCGTGAGCAGATAAAATGCTCAAATCCTTATTTTCCACTTCAGAAGAGATGAATATGGACATGACCTTCTCTTCTCCAAGTCCCTGACATTGCTGCTAGGAGATATTCCTGCTGGCGGGAGACATCCCAACAGGCGCTGGGCTTGGGAAAGCAGTGGAACCTGGGTGACCAGCAGCTGCAAAGCGCGTCTGCCTCCAGAAGTAAAAGTTAAGACTTGTCTCTATGCAATATCACAGAGTTTAAAGCTTTCAGTGCTCTTTAAAGAATTTCTAGGTATCGCTCAGTATTGAACAAAACCGATTTCTGCCCTTTTGAAGTTCAAAGTAACAGCACACAGACTATCATCCAGCAACCGACGCGCTGGCAGGAGCTCCAGCGGAATGAGCTCCTTCTGCTCTGTCAGGTTCTCCAGCAGATCCCTCTTGCAGCAGCTCAACTTATCTTTCCAGCTGCTCTTTGTAATGCTAACATTATGAGAGGAAGATTAGTTTTAAAAATTCACCTGCCATGCAACAAGGTCCCAGATGAGATCGTTTATTATAGCAGCATCACCCGCAGCAAGCTCCAGGATGTTTCAGTAAAAGCTGCTAGAAATACTTACCTCCCAAGCGCTGCACTGAATAAATGAGTACAGCTTGAAGTCCAGAACAATAGTTTATTTTGCTACGGCATAATATTCAGCAATATATTCCTGAACAGGAACTCGAGTAACAAAGGAAGTCGCACAACTACGCACTTTCCACCTCGATTACACAGACTGCGCCCTCCCGGGGTCCTCTCACCTGCGTCCTCACCATACCAGTCGCTGTGAATGTCCATCATGGAACTCATGGCTACCCCTGCGTCCTCCGGCCTACCCTCAAAGCCCCGGACAAAGTGATGAACCACATCATCCTTTCTCTGTGCCGAGCTGTTGCGCAACAGGGCCTCCAGGAATTGTTTCATGTGGTAGTTATTGCAGGCCAGGTCCATCGCCTGCCCGCCGTGCAGCCCCTCTTCCATCTGCTCGAGGGACAACGGCGTCGGGTACTGCGGCAGCCGTTCGCCCACCTCCACCTCGACTTCATCCGAGTCAAACTCTACTTTGGGTTCCACCCCCTTGGGCAGGGAGGAATTAACGTCGTCAGGGGAGTCGCTGCTCACAGGGTCCCTGACCACCAGCTCCAGGGGATGGCAGCTGCTGCATGCCCCGCAGGGAGGGTCCCGCTGGCAATCCGAGACCCGCTCCTTCTCCTGCGGGGACGAGCCGGAGGCAGAGCACTGGCTCTTGGCGCCGTACGAGGGGCCCTCCCTCGCAGCGCTCCCGCTATCAGCCTGATAGAAAGCCGCTTCTCGCTCTATCTTCCTGCAAATATCCAGCGATGACCTTATGTACGTCTTGCAGAAGTTGACCACGTCGGTCATCTGCAAATAGCTAGCCGCAGACATCACCTCGATGACGTTCTCCCCGCAGAGATCCAGCTTCCCGGAGTAAAGGAAATCCAGGATGACGGAGAAGGCCTCCGAGGTGACGATGTCGAGCGAGGCGGTGCTGTGGCGGCCGCTGTCCTGGATGTAGTGGATCAGCAGGGCTCGGAAATAGCCGCTGTTGGCGAACAAAATGTTCTTGTGGGCTTTGAAGATCCTCCCCTCCACGATGATGCTGCAGTCGCAGAAGAAGTCCCTCTTGCGCTGCTCGTTGAGCTCCCCCAGTAGCTTGGCGTAGTACGACTGCATCTCCATCGCCGCCGGGGCCAGCCCACGGCGCCGGCAGCGGGAGGGCTCCCGCGGGGCTCCCGGGGCCCA
>Ga0065711_1009598_pt1 | contig 16132 bp, 8 predicted proteins | sample Hoacrofraction12_FD_59098 | JGI IMG/M metagenome (GOLD analysis project Ga0065711, IMG submission 59098) | Hoatzin crop microbial communities from Cojedes, Venezuela - Epithelial fraction 12 v2 (version 2) | ecosystem: Host-associated > Birds > Digestive system > Esophagus > Crop | place...
AAAAAAAAAAAAAAAAAAAATCCCAAGCCTTGCTTTCAGAATATTTTCACCAGTACTGAGTAAGGGGCTGACCTGTCCTTGCGGCAGATAAGACTTCCTTAAAGAGGTAGTGAGTCTTGGTGACGAGCTGTTAACACTGTAACTATGCTGCACAACTTGTTTTTTTCCAGCCAGACGCTCTGGTCACCAGTCAGTGCTCCTCAGGAATGTGTTTGGAGGCAACCTTCAGGGAAAGCTCCATTTGGGTTCCAGATTGATGAGGTAAAGCAACAGACCTTAGCATTTCCTTAGTCCATCACAATGGCGCCTGCAACACCTCAGTTCACCACTGTGCTGGCAGATGTATAAAACAAAGTTGGAGGTTAATTTATTGGTAGTGGAGAAAGGAGATCTCTGCTCCTTCATCTCCAGTATTCTATGAATTATATGCTTATGCAAGGTGAAATGCTGAATTTTTCTATGCACTGTAATTTATGATGCATTGGCTGCTAACAGATAAGAAAGATTTGCCAATTTTCGGTCGTACACATTATATACGCAAGCTGGAAAAAAAATATTTTTTTGCTGTTGTTGGGAGGTTCAAATATAACTGCAAGTGAAATGTAAGACTGTTGTACACCACCAATATCTGTAGCGTTTTGAAAAAAGTTTACCTTTTTTGTCACAATAAAGAAATTGTATGACATTGCAAGTAGAGTTGTTTCTAATAAACAAGCAAAAAACCCCTTGCAGCAGACTATTGCATCTGCCATAGTATGGAGACAAATAGCATGTGTGTGAAAGTGACAGCTAGTGCAGAGAACATAACAGGATCCTGTTACGCATTTGCATCAATTATACGGGGCAAAACACTGTGTCACTGAAGGAGCGTTCTGTGGTGGCCACCAGTGTTTTCCTAGGTGAAAGGGTAATTATTTTGCTGTTAGCTCTTAATTTATTAATAGTCAGCACCAAATGTTAGGGTAAAGGATTATTCCAAACACAGTGACAGATCAGTTGTGTGGAAGATGTAGTGATTTTCCCACTGATAAGAAAAGCTATTAGTGTAAAGACAAAGGTCAGTTTGGAATCTGAATGCTGTTGAGTGGGGTTTAAGAAAAAATGAAATCAAACTCTGTACTGGTATAACCTGGTACAAATCTACAGATGTAAGTGAAACTTTAGGTTGCCATTCCAGCTAACCATTTTGGTCGTACTAGTATTATAAAAGAAACAGTAGAGAGCCTGATCCAATTTTCATCTAAATATAAAAAATTCAGACTTTGAGAACTTGGACTGGGTCCTGAAAGTCAGCCCTAAGTATTTGTACCCAGACTGAAGTAGATGTTACTAAAGAAGATGCATTCAATCCTTTATTGTGTTTATACTGTTTCTGTTTCTTCAGAGAGACTGATCAACTTTGTTTTAATAAGACTGACTTTTGAATGTGAAATAGCAGACATTTGGCTTTAAAAAACACCCCCACAAACCCCAGTATTTTTGTGACTGGAATTCCTTACACCAATAATGATTTCCCTAACTTGTTACTGATGCTGTAAGTTTCTGTAAGTAGTGCTCATGTGTTTCCATCAGGTTTTCAAAAATGCAAACTGATTAGCAGCCATTTTGGGGTGGTGGTGGAAAGGCTTAAAATATGTGTTTGTCTTTGATGTATTATGTCTGAAAAATAAGATGAACACTTTCTTCAGATAATATGCCTCAAAAAGTTGCTGGGAAACCAAATGCTTTTAATTTTGTGCTGAACTTAAACATGTCTGTGTAAAGCATGCAAGATTGTATTGAGGCTTGTGCAGAGGGACAGCAGGTTCATTGTGTTCTTCAGGGGTGATACTTGAAAGGCAAGATTACTCCTGAAGTACGTTTCCCATTAGCCTGCTCTCATTTGAACCAAGAGTGCTCCAGTGATGCAGCTTTTTCTGCAGTGGAAAATCTGTGTTATATGACTTTGACTTTACAGATCAAGAAAACCAGAAAAATTTGTTTCACATCTAGCCAAGTGTCTGTAGCATTAGTTGTAGATGACTTGCATGCTGGATAGCTGTATGCCATATGGCATTCGCACCTCATGTGTACAGAGTACACAGCTGCTTAAACTCTGGTGCATGTAGAAGCAGCAAGGTTGTGTGTGTTTGGGTTTTTCTTTTTTCCTTAGATGTTTTTGAACTGCAATATCTATAAAATTCACTGAATGGAATACAGAGTGAATTGCTTGCCTGTTTCACTTCCTGGACGCAGTTTGTTTTCATCGGATTAAATCAGGAGTAATTTGGATAAGACTAACATCAAAAGTGGAAAACCCAAAGCTTTCAGAAATGTAGGCTTGAAGGGACAGTTTCATTCTTGGAGTAAAGTTATTCCCTAGGTTATTGTCCTGAAGAAAATCTCAATTTGCTGTTGTTGCTTACTTTATTCTTCTTGGATCTGTGTCCGTAAGCTAAAATCACAACATTTGCTAGTAGCTGGCATAAAAGAATTTATTTACCATGTTGCATAAACCTGACAAAAACAAACTTCTGTTCATTTTTTTTTCCAGATATTTGCCGTTATTGTGTGGGGTGAGTTCAGGAATCTCTCCTTCACATAATATGTTTCTTTGTTTAGTGACAGATTTATTATTAAGGAGAGAGGCTATATGGGAGATAGTAGGAGAGGAAGTGAAAGATATATAGAAATACATTATTTGATTTTTAAAACCATGGAATTACTTCTTTGTCTAATGAAAAATGTAATAAAATGCACTAAGAAATCGTTGCCTATCCCTGTCTCCTCAAGGTCTGTGGAAGAGAATGAAGGGTTTTGCCCTCTTGTAAACACTCAAGAGACGATTGCCAGGGCACAGACACCAACGAGTAATGGGACAAAGGGACAGGTCAGAGGAGACAGGATTAGCCGTCTGGGAGGAGGGCAGCACAGAACCAGGAATCCTGTAGTCAACTACTAAGTTTAAGCACAGTTCAGTAGGTGCAACTGAAGCACGCCCAAAGTAATTTCTTTTCTTTCATAGATCCAGTGGCTTTGTTTAGAGTAGCTCTTCTTAGGGAACTTGGGTTGGATTTTAAGCATGACTTTTAGATGTTCAACATTTCTTAATTTTTGAGTTTTATTTGAAAACATCAAAATACTATGTAGTAGGGTAGGAAAAACAATAAAATCAGTATTTTCTGGTGAAGCTGCTTTCTGCAGAAGTTGAACTAACTGAAGAAAGGTGAATTGTTTGAGAGGTACTGCCTTGCTTGCTATAGACTAACTTTTTTTTCTTTCCAAATCTTCCTTTGTATAAAATTTTCAGTGTTAAGTTGTTGGGGCTGTTTTTTTATTATTTTAATTCCAAAATGTCTAATAAGTGCTCAGCATGTCTCACTGCTCAAGGTTTGGTCATGCTTAGCCACTTGCCAACTCTGCCAATGAAAAAACCACAGGGGGTTGGCAAAGCTATTGACAATACCTTTTGCAGTGTTTTAGCACAGTAATAATAAACTGGGCATTGCCCTTCATCCTGTCTGATTGGAAAAATCACCTGTGAATTTACATGAAACAACAAACCAGCTGCTGTGGAATTGGAGTCCAATCCACAGGCTCGCTTACCTGAAATGCTTCTGATGTTCCTAAAACAGCTGAACAAATATAGCGTAGGTGACAGAGGCTAAAGGAACGAGGATATAGTGCATGTGATGAGACAATTGCATAACTTTTTGTTGCCGTTACTGTAACTGATTGTATGGAAAAAAGAGTATATAACTTGTGTTTTGCTGCACTTCATGCAGCTGAAGAGAACATAACGGCAGTCTGATATCATGTGGCCAGCAAGTACAGGTCACCTTGATAGCTGCTAGGATAAACAATTCAAAACAAAAGCATAACTGAGGAATGGATAAATCAGGAATTCTGCAATTAGGTGTTTTAAGTGCTGGAACAAACAGTAATTTATTTATTACACAAGGCTTATGCATATTAATGCAGTTCAGGAAATCCACAGAAGTGATACCTCCTTCCAAACAGCCATTACTGTAAATAACAATATATTTTGTGATAACAACTTGGCCTTCACAAATGTTTCACTTCAGGGCAGTTGGTAGTATCTCAAGGAGTATTGGTGAAATGTGGCTGTCCAGTAAGGCTACCTGTATTAGTTGGTTTTTCATTTACTGGCATAATTCAACTGCATGAACTGTTAATGGTCAGAAATTACTTTTACTAGGCTGAAACCAAGTGCCAGAACAGTCACAAAGGCTTGTTTTAAAATCTAGCACTCCACGAAGAATTTTTATTTTGAATGTAACAACTGCAGTTTCTTTGAAGGCTATTGTTTGATTGTAGTGCCAATTCATGATCATAACACTTCATTCCCATGGAACAAAATAGAGAGGAGGTTCCCATGGAACAGGGTATAATGCTTGAAAAAATATTCCTTGCAGGTAAGCAGAAATGATTCAGATTGATTCAAATGAGTGAAAAGAATAACATAAACCTCCATGAACACTACAGATGCACAGCCATTATTCTGATCACTGAGCCAGATGCTTTTGCTCTTTCCAAATTATTCTGAGTCCATCAATGAGCATAAATAAGCCATATTTTTACTGACATTTCAATTATCAGCTTAGTGAAATGTATCAGAGGGGCCGTATTGCTAATGCTTATAGCACAAAGGTATGTTTAAATGGTGAGAAATTCAGTTCTTGACTAAGGTGCTGTCATAGATGCTTGGATTTTTAAATACCAGTGGGACCATTCTGCTCAAATGGCTTGACCTGTGTCACTTGGAACAGGCATTTTTGGTTAATAAATCATCATGGACCTTGTAATTCCTGCCTGAGCTATAGCAGCTCTATTTGGAAGAAAAGTCTGATTCTGAAAGAAATATTTCTGGTGATGGAGAATCCTGGGTATATTGTTCCAATAATTAATCACTTCTGCTGTTAAACTATTCTTCTCTTTTAATCTGAATTTTTCTAGCTTTGGTTTTCAGTGACTGCATCTGATGAGGTCTTTGGTCTGTGGATTAAAGATCCGTTGCTTATTAGAAGCCTCTTCCCTGTGCAAGTAACTGCTGGTGTCTGATAAATTCTCTTCCTCACTGCCTGTTGAAAAAGCACATTGATTAAAGCCTTTTTAGACTTGCAGGCAGAAGTCATCTTTCCCACAGTGGCTAACTCATTGTGAGCTTCTTCTGGGCTTTTTGAAATGTAGAAATAGTTGTCAGGACAGCGCTGTACAAGGTGTAGTTTCAGTGCTTTGCATGGATTCACTCTCATTGCTGTATCTCCTCAGTATTCTTGCTATTCATACAAAACAAGGGTTTGCTCTAGGAATTTATTTTCTATATTTGACTAATGATTACCTCCAAATAATATAATTATTCCCGCTTCTTAGGCTGTGGGTGAGGTTGCCATCTTGAAAATGATCTGCATCTTTTGTTCTTAAGCACTAACATGTATTTGACTATATTAGAATTCAAGTGAGATTAGCTGACTTGTGTAACTGTGGCCCAATTCACTGATTCCTGTTATACAGAGTTTGCTACCCGTGATTTTATTTTTATCCATTTTCTTTCCAGTCGTTGATAAAGATAGCACTGGCCTAAATTCTCTGAAACCACTAAAAACACCTCTCTTAGATGATTCCACACGTACATATTTTTTGTAATAGCTCTTCACTGGTTTTCAGTCATTGTGGTGAACTCCGTTGATTTTTGTGTAGTGACAAATGTCGCTATAGAAATGTTATGCTTTAAAGAAAATCACATGCGGTCACATCTGTTACAGACCATGGTTGGTGTCAGCCCAATTACCTTGTCAGTTGGTTTTGTAATATATTTTTAAAAGTTTGTCAAACTCTACTTTCCACATAACTATGTTGATTATTGTTTATTATGCTGCTGTCCCTTAGTCCTGTTTGCATACACTGTCTTGTCATAATTTAGCTTTGCCTTGATGTTAATCTGGCTAACCTGTAGTTAACTGGGTCATCTACTACTAAGCTTTTAAAGTTGAATTATAGAATGCTTTGGGTTGGAAGGGACCTTTAGAGGTCATCTAGCCCAATCCCCCTGCAGTGAGTAGGGATATCTTCAACCAGATCAAGGTTGCTCAGAGCCCTGTCCAACCTGACCTTGAATGTTTCCAGGGATGGGGCATCGACCACCTCTCTGGGCAACCTGTGCCAGTGTTTCACCACCCACATGGTAAAAAATATCTTCCTTATATCCAGTCTAAACCTACTCTCCCTTAGTTCAAAGCCATTACTCCTTGTCCTATCGCAACAGGCCTTGCTAAAAATATTTTCCCCATCTTTCCTATAGGCCCCCTCCAGGCACTGGAAGGCTACTGTAAGGTCTCCCCGGAGCCTTCTCTTCTCCAGGCTGAACAACCCCAGCTCTCTCAGCCTTTCCTCTCAGCAGAGGTGTTCCAGCCCTTGGATCATTTTTGTGGCCTCCTCTGGCCCCACTCCAACAGGTCCATGGCTTTCCTGTGCTGAGGGCTCCAGAGCTGGATGCAGGACTGCAGGTGGGGTCTCACCAGAGCAAAGCAGAGAGGCAGAATCCCCTCCCTCGACCTGCTGGCCACGCTGCTTTTGATGCAGCCAGGGATATGGTTGGCTGCCTGGGCTGCGAGTGCACACTGGTGGCTCGTGTCTAGCTTTTCCTCCACCAGCCCCCCTAAGTCCTTCTTGGCAAGGCTGCCCTCAATCCCTTCACCCCCCAGCCTGTATGGATACCAGGGCGTTGCCCTGACCCATGTGCAGGACCTTGCACTTGGTGTTATTGAACATCATGAGGTTCGCATGGGCCCACTTCTCATGTAATGATGAAACATTAGGATTTTTCCAGCTCTAGAATTTTGTCTAAAAAGAAACACTGAGTTCTAGGAAAAAAACCCAAATCTTTCAAAGAGCCACCTGTCTAGTCCTGGAAATTTAAACATCTTTCCTTCTAGTAGTTAGTGTTTCACATATTGCCTGATGAGCGGTAGTGTGGAAAGCATTGCCTTTTTGCAATAAGAGAGTAATACTTCATTCTACCTCTTTCCAACACATCTGTACTGTGTCAAAATTATTTTAATACTTAATGTTTAAAACTAATAGCAAAACCTGAGATAGTTTGACCCATCCTTATTTTGGGAACTAGCTCTTATATTTCTTCATGTATTGGCAAAGAATTTGCAATTGTTTCTCAACAGCTATTTCAAAGGAAGGATGAGACTCTCTCAGTGTATGATTGTGGGAACCTAAGAGCTGAAAAACAAAAGAAAACCAAGGAAATGGAAAACCAATGCAGTACTGAGACAGCCAAGGCTATGTTTATGTTGCCAAATATGGTGGTATGCTATAAACATATCTGTGGTATGGTATAAACATATCTATAAAACGTATCTATCGATTACAACTATTGGTCCTGAGGACACAATGTCTATGCAATACATGTGTTTTAGATACTTTGAACTAGCTCTAGCATGCCCTGCAGACTAGATGTCTGTTAGCATTTGGAATGCAGCTTCTGGTTTCATTTCATCTCCAAGAAATCCCATTGATATTCTCCAAGACTGCTCCATGTTGCAAACCAAGCACAGTATGTGAGAGTGGTGGCTGAAACTCACTTCAAAAGCCCACATGCGAGCTGAGCTAAATGATAGTATAGACACGCTCCAGGCTGACGGTGTTTGGGCTTTACAAGCTAGGCTGCCTGTCTTGGCTTCTCTGATGTATAAAACAGGAATAAGTTACTGTGCTGATAACTTTCTGAGGTGTTCTCTGACTGCAGGTGGTCACCCACGTTGCATTGGAGGAACAGTTTTCTGGTGTGCATCAAATCTCCTCATAGATATGTTGGGGTGGTGCCTCCATACAGAAGGAAAGGCGTTGCTTCAAAAGGAGGGAACTTGTACACGCTTCTGTTATACTGTGTGAGAGCCACTGTGTTATCAAATGTACCAAGTGAGTTTAGATCCCTCTGAATTCTGTGTGTAAAAATGGATTATTCTGTGCAGTAAAGTCAAGTTCAAATGCTCTGAGAACAAAATTTAGCTTAGGATATCGCTTTGTTAATTCTTTTACTGGGTGAGAATAGTTGTGGCATATTTTGCAGTCCCATACCAAAACAAATTTTCTTATGGAAGTTGAGGTACATTATGAATACTTCATAAGTTGATTATTTATTTATGATAGCTATGGTTTCATTAAAAATGGCACTACCTGCTGGGCAGCACAGCTATGCTCTTAACAGTTTTTATCAGGTTGTTAAAATTACACAGATAATGAATATTTCAATAGTGAGAGAGCAAACCATTTAACAAACTATGTTTGTTCGAGAATTTTATGCTGCACAAAATGGCAATGCCTGTTAATTTGTGTAAATAACCAAAGCTGCATATTGAGAAAGAGAACTTAAGGTTGCCGACAGCAATTTCAGTGAGTCAGAAGGGTGACTTTTTTGAAGCAGCAAATCAGTGTCTAGAGATCATTTTAGTCCGCAGTAGATATAGTAAAATTTATGTTTTCAAAGGAGCAGATGTAACCAGAGGGAGAACTAAGTACATTAATGATTTTAAAATTATTCCCCCCCCACAATGTGATTAGTGTACACTGGTAAAAATCATGGGTTATAGGTATGGATAGCCAGCTTTGCTATTCACTGTATGTAATTAGAATTGTGAGTATTAGTTATAACATGAATTTTTTGTTCATGAATTTGCTTAGTGTAGTTTTAAGGATTTCCACTTGGTGGAGCTTTATGATTGAATTTTTAATATATAAAATTCTAAATATTTGTGATTCAGACATTAACTTCTCCACTGTAATGAAATAAAATAAATTTTAGAAAATTAAATGAACAGTAAATTTAAGGTGCTTAGTATTCCCTTTCACTTGATTCTTGGATCAAACAATGATGTCTTTTACAAGGTATGATTATATTACTTTAAAATTTGTTGATGTGATTAATTTTAATCTTTAGAAAACAGGGTGGCATAATAGCTATAATAGGTACTGATATATATATTATATTCACAAGTTTAGTATTACTGCTTTGTGAATGTCTGTGTAGTTACACACATATGTATACATTTAAAAAATACATACACATTTAAAAAAACCCTCAAACTTATAAAATATTTTTAGATGAAGTAGTGTAATAGTAGTGTAAAATAATATTTCATTCTTACTGCATAGGATTTTATTAAATTCCTAAGGGTCCTAAAGAATTTTAGAAATTACTTTCTGAGAATAGAATGTCTGAAAAGATTGAAAACTTCTCGCTGGAACGTAGGGTGACACAATGTATGAGATTTTTGACCTTGGACTCAAAATTAGACTGGACAAGACTATGAGTTACCTCATTTAATATTGAAATTAGCCGCACTTTGAGCAGGGGACTGGACAAGGTAATTTCTTGAGATCTCTTTCAACCTAAATTATTCTGGCAAATTTTTATCTGTGAATTGTGATAACAGGCACATAGCCACTAACTTGATGGTTTCAGTTTTTGGTTTAATTAGTTTGTAAAGTGGCAGATTTTGGAACAAATAACATTTTGATAGGATTATGGAAGAATGGGGAATTGAGTGTATAAACAAGGAGATGGCTGTCTCTTGGGAGCAATTAATACACAGTATGTGGTAGAATTACTTTACCCATCATAGAAATGTGTCTGCGTAAAATGTAGCAACACTTCAACAGTCAGGTAAAGAACAAGGTCCTCCACACATTTTTGCAGCCTACCTGAGTATTGCTCACAGTTCCTCCTTATGTCTATCATATATAATTTAAAGAGAATATACTGCTCAGATCTTTCCACCCCAGGCTTTCCATCAATATTTTCTGTTTTCTGTGTGATTCTTTAGTTACTTATGTTCCTGATTCAGTCTAGTCTCTCATTTCCCCAGATTTCTCAATTGTTACCTGGTCTTCTCTGAAATTAACATTATTTTTCTCGGATAGTGTTTTGTCTTATTTTTAATGCTAACTATATGAACTAAATTTTACTTTTGTTAATAATGTGATCTGTGAATAGCTGATAAAAGGAAAAAGAAAAATGGGGTGCTCTGTAATATCTAATTATAGATCTGACTAGAAGTTCTCTTTATCTGTTTTCCTTTGCCTTGTTTATCTCTAAGGTAGGCAAAATTTAGGTATATACATCCAAAAATTAGCATTAAAAAACCCCAACTGAACAACCAACACCACACTACTGCCCAAATAACCACCAAAAAACACACACACTCGCCAGTGCCAAAACAACAAGAAACCAGTTTGGGTTAGCCTTGTCTTAAGCTTTAAAAATTAAGAATTGCCATTTCTGAATTTTTTTGATTTTTAGAATCTGGTGTAATATATTGGGAAAGGGGAAAGAGGGAAGAAAGATAATCATAATAAAGCAGGAATTCCTGTTTTAAAGTAATAATAAGTTTCAAGTATGAGATACAAAATATCAGCTACACAAGAAATCTATACAGCAGGTAGTGGACCTCCCCCAAATTATGAGAGAATGGAAAAATGTCTTGGCAGGTTGAGAGAAAATCTGAACGTATGTCTGACAGCCGTTGTCTGAATGTCATGTAGTGATCGAGCAAACCAAAATAAAGGAAACCAGGTCATCTTGATTGAGGCTGTGCTTATTGCCACACAGATGTAGTATGACTGTCTTTAAAAGAAATCAGTTTGGATCCCTCAAGGCAGAGCAGTCATGTTAGTATGCCAGTCTCGCCACGCTGATTAGCTCTGAGGACCATGTCCCTGCACAGCGCTGCCTCTACCTTTCTGTGCCTTCAGGTGCCCACGCTGGCAAAGCAGACTTAACTCCTACACTGCCTTTTCCCCTGGATCAACTAGACTGGGGTTTTATGGTGTGTGGTTGTTGGTTTTTTTTTAATAAGGATAGATTTTAAAAATGTATAAAATGTTTCTAATTAATCTTTAATGTTTTTACTGTACCCTGCCTTCCAACTTTATCAGACTAGGAAACAAGAGAAGAAAAAAGATCATAAGTGAAGTAGCTGACAACCAGGATCCTGAGGGAAAATATCTAGAGAAAGAAATAGCTTTTGAGGCCAAACTTCTGTTTATAAAAAATACATCAATAGGAATGTCGTGTTTGTATTTATTCAGTGTTATTTATTTCTATATGTAGGCATGTAATTTAAGAGACAGTTAAATAATTTTAAAACGGTGTAATTGAAAACCATTGCTAGGGTGATCTGCGGGAGATAGATTAGAGCAGATGAAAGGTGTTTCCTCTCATGCCTCTGAAGTGTTTTGGAGACGGACAAGTGTGGTTCTTTTCCAGGCATCGTTAACATGGTTGAAGGTGTGTAGTTTTGTTGATTGTGTAAATTGGGACTGTTTTATTTTAAAATTCTAATATCTGAGAATTAATTTCAGATAGTAAGTCCTGTTCAAGGGAAAAATCGATTGTCAATCAATGTATCATATCAATCAGTTCTTCAATAATTCTGAAACTTCTTCAGTTGTTAACTTGTAGAAGGAAACTAAAAAGGGAACTGAGAATAACCAAAGAAAGGTAGTGTTTGCAGAGAGATATTTATTCTTAACTGTATTGTTTTTCATGCTGATATTGAACTACTATTTTTTCCCCTTATGAAAGCAGAGTAGAATCCCCGTGTTCTGGATTCTCACCTTCTCTGCTTCCCTCAAGGGTGATGCAGCTCACTTTTCCAGTCAGGACAGCGGAAAAGCAGAGCTCAAGCAAAGCCTAGGGACCTATCTGATGCTTGCAGACCTGAAGTCATGATCAGAGAAGTAACCACACACAGGTTATGTTTTAAATATCTACTTAATACACTATGAGCAGTCTCTCCTTTTAGTGGAGGTGTCTGGGGAACTACTGGGTCCTGCTGGTTTCCCTGGCTCCAAATTTGAGCTCTGTTTCAGACAGTCTTACTATGGACTTTGCCTCTTTGTAGTTAGTATGTGTAATAGCCACAAAAACTACTGAGAGAATAGTTATTCTATCTAGATTCTGTTGGATGCAATACATGGCATTTAAGTGGGATCTTGGTAGCAAGAACTCAATAAGTGAGATATGCACTGCAAGAAGGAAGGTATTGTCCATACTTATTTTAGGCAGGCTTATGTGTCCTGTGCCTAATACATTCAATTTGGTGTCAGTACTCTCATTAACCAAACTGGAGCTCCAACTGCTGAAGAACTCATGCAGGGAGAAGTGCAGTGGATAGTTTTAGGTGGTTATACAAGAAGTCTGTGGCAGAAGTAAAGCTGAAGCTGGAACCAAGTTGCACCATGGTAATCAGATGACCCATCCTCCTTCCCAGAACAGTGTGGGATAAGTGGATGAGGGACTCAAAAAAACTAAAAACAAAAAACCCACACAAAACAAAGAAAAAAAACAAACCAAAAAACCAAACAACCCTCCAAAACAAAACAAAACCCCCAAACCAACTAAAACCCCTCCAAAACAAACAAACAACCCCTTCTCCAAAAACAAACAAAAAAGAAAATAAAAAAAAGGCAAGATTATATTAGGTTTTATTATTTAGATTATATTATTATATTACATTTGCTTTCTATGTGTGTCTTAGATTAAAAGATGAGCCTTAGTAACCTACACACCCTGAGCTGATGGAAAAGAACGTCAGCCCTGTCTCTGCTTCCTGCTGCACAGCTTATTCTACTGCTTTTCCGAGTCCCAGCAAGCACCTCCCCAGTTCCACTTTGCAATTCCAACTTCTTGCTGGACTTCCTTCTTCAGCTACCCCGCTTTGTATTCTTTCTAACCTTACCAGCACCATGCTGTGATTCTTCCCTGAACAAGTCATGGTTGATGTGATGTGATTGGGATGTTGGCTTACAGTTGTCAGCCAGGGCAAGGATACTTGTGACTTGTCAGTGCTGCTGCAGTTTCTTGCTCAATAGACAAGAGGGGGTTTGCTGTTGCAGGCTGCTACCTGCACCCAGTATAATGGTTTCTAGCCATGCACATGGGAAACTGCTGTGCCAGCATTTTATTGCCTATGATTGCCACCCCTAAAATCTGCACCAAGCCAGAATACTCTGAGAAAGGCCGTGTCATGGGTGTCAATAAACTAGAGTGACAGATGCTCTCTAATCCCCACCCTCCCACCAGAGGAAGGGAAAAGGAGGAAAAGGGATTACTAATTTAATATAAAAAGTTTTACTAATAATACTAATAATATTAATAGGAGAAAGAATGTAAAATGTACAGAACTGATACTGAGTTTCCCAGAGTTGGGTGCTAGGTGCCAGCAGCTGCCAGGCAGCACCGGGAAGTCCTGGACTGGCCTCCACAGCAGACAGGAACTGGACTCAGGAATGCACAGATAGGAATCTGGATCAGAATCGTAGGTAGAGCAACAAGCAGNGTCGTCTTCAGAAGGCGGTCATGGACAAAGAGAGCAAGACCCTCATGATCCCCCAGCTTTAAACTGAGTATGATGTGCATGGCATCAAATACCGCATTGGTCAGTATCGGGTCACCTGTCCTGTCCACCCCTTCCTGCAAGTACGACCCCTTCCCACTCCTCGCTCGCGGGACCTAAGAGATCCGTCGGTGACCTTGGCTGCTATAGTGATAATGATAAACAGGGGCCTTTTTCTGCATTCTTTTCCTACCATTAACTCAGTGTAACTATAACATTAGGTGTTATCAGCTTTGGAGTGGACAGTGTCTGTAAAATATGCAGCCAGCTTCAGAAAAATGCAGTTACTTAGAAGAACTTAACTGTAGGGAAGATTCACTAAAAGGGAATCGGTTCTGTTTTAACCAAAACCAGGACACNCCATGAGATTGGTATCCCTACCCATGAATGGGGATATTTCTAAGGAGACAACAGTTTAGATGCGCAACTATGAGTACACAAGGCAGAACACTCTTGAGCAACACCACTTAAAAGGAGTTTGCTGGTAGCAGCATAGCAGCTTTCTCAGTTTAGGATGGATTTGTTTTTACTGCATATCCTTTTCCTCATTCTTTACCTTCATCTTGTGTGTGGAATACTGGACACCAGCAGCATTATACCCACAAGCATTAAGTGATTTCTGTCACCCAGCCTGACGAGCAGCTATGATGAAATGCACTGCTGTTCTTATCAAGGCAGAAGCTAGTCACTGCATGCCAGCATGGTAAGTCTTTTGGGCAGGATGCTATACAAGAAGTAACAAAGGCAATCTGGTGATCTCACAAGCTAGGTTTTAGCCTGCATTTGGTAGCGCAGTAGGTGGGGAATGCAGTGCCGTAACAGGAAGGACAAGGTTTAGTTTGGAAAGACAAATGTCAGTGCATCACTTGAGTGTTAATACTGCAAAATGCTGCATGTAGTGGGATCGCCCCTGGGGCAGGTTATTAGGAACGATTTACAAGGATTAAACAGAGGCTCTGGGAGTAGAGGTAAGAGCATGAGGACTTGAGAAATGCCAAGCTCTGTTTTTGGTTACCTGATGTGTTATCCTAACCCCAATTATCAAGCCTACAGGTGTGCTGTTTGCTTAACACAGAGGCTGTGTTGGTTGTTCACTTTTTATTTTGTTGTAAATGAAGAATTGCCATAGCAACTATGTGGTACACGATCTAGGTTTTTGGTATTCAAAGGGTCGATTATTTAACTGTGATGTGAAAACTTAAGAGTCTCTTTGCCCTTCAAGATAATGGAGAAAAATTCCTATAAATAAGATGATTGCCTTGTTTTTATATTGTTTTCCTGCACAATGGTATCTTAATTTTTCCTTAATTTCCTAATCTGTATCTTGTTTAACTCTTGCTTTGCTTGGGTTTACCATGTGTATTACTCTTAATCAGCCAGTCAGGGAACCAGTTGAGATCTGGGATTGTTCATGGTGTTCTGTTGGTATCACCTGCAGCTAACAAGCACCTGGAGGTTTAATGGAAAATATGCCACTGTTATTAAGAGTTGCAGGAATTAATAGAAACCGCATATTAAATCAGCTTTTTTCATAAAACGTCGTGATACTTCGGGCAGCATTTGCTTTCTTGTATTTCAGCAGTTCCATGTCTCATCAAAAGCAGAAATTGTGGAAGAGAGCAAAAGCAGTTTCAGCTAAATAAGCTTTTCGAGCTCAGAAGTGTATTTGAAGGCTTCATAGCTTAATAATATAGGTTATTGGTTCACATATAATTGAAGTCAAAGATTGAGGAATTGAAATACTTCTAATAATTTGTTTTAAGATGGACGCATAGAGGGAGGTGTGGGAGGAATTGTATGATGCTGATGATCTACTAAAACCCTTCGGTATATGGGTGAGCTTTATGTGTTGAAAAATGTTTAAAAACTTTTTTTGATTCAATTGTAATTGAGCAGAGAATGCAGTCTGAAGATATTATGGACAGTTTTTTAAATGTAATTTTCTTTCTTTTGGTACATCTTGCTTCTTGATAAATGACTCTGGGATTTGGATGGCTCATTTTGTTGGAGATCTCATAAAATGCATGAGTTCTTCAAACTCTAAGAATACATGGTGAAAGAGGACACAGTGATTGAAACTTATCCACAGGCTGTTGTTCAGAAGGGCTTGCCTGGGCTTCTCTTCAGGAAAGTATATTGCCTTTTTTTTTTGAGTATATTTGCAGAAGAGAGAAGGTGGGTGATGGTGTAGAGGATAGAGGTGGGCAGCAGTGCTGGTGATAGGGAATGATGTTTCACGTTTAACTTCATTTTGCCAGGTGCTTAGCATAAATGTTTTCAAATATCCTATGTAGTAGTAATGGTTTCTGTAACATTTCTTTAGTGTTCAACAAATTTCAGCTCAAGTCAATGACTAAAAAAGTGATAGGTGTATGTTTGATATTTCCAGTATCTAGATTTTTTTTTAAATGAGGTACTGCCTGTAGAAAGCTTCTGTAGAGTTTCCTGTATCACCGAATACAGTGACTGTCCCACCTACCTAGGTGTGTGCAGACAAGAAATGCTTCCTAAATATTCACAAATGAAGCACCGTAACATCTCTGTGAGGTCAGGGAGAAGTATTAACTGCTTTGTAGGTAAGAAAAGGCATAGAAAGACTAGTTTCTTATTTGTGGTAATATAGTCAGTCTGTGACAGAGTTGGGAAATTTTAACCTGCTGAGTTGCAGTTCTCTGCTTTAGGAAGAGATCACTCTTTCTCATTTGTGATTCCCCCCCCCCCCC
>Ga0065711_1009795_pt1 | contig 16132 bp, 8 predicted proteins | sample Hoacrofraction12_FD_59098 | JGI IMG/M metagenome (GOLD analysis project Ga0065711, IMG submission 59098) | Hoatzin crop microbial communities from Cojedes, Venezuela - Epithelial fraction 12 v2 (version 2) | ecosystem: Host-associated > Birds > Digestive system > Esophagus > Crop | place...
AGTCCTCCTCGACGAAAGTCATCCTCTCTGTAGGCTTCTTCTCTTACCTCCGGGGCCTGGGATTCCTGAGGGCCAGTCTTAGCACTGAAGACTGAAGCAAAGAAGGAATTCATTAGCTCTGCCTTCTCCGCATCCTCCATCACCAAGACACCTGCCTCATTCAGCAGCGGCCCCACATTGTCCTAGCCTTCCTTTTGCTGCTGATGTAGTTGAAGAAGCCCTTCTTATTGGTTTTGACATCCCTTGCCAGCTTCAATTCCAGGTTGTTAGGGTGAATTTGGAGAAATGTTTATGTGTTAAAATTAGGAAGCAACAAGGAAAGGTATTGATTTTACACTGCAAGGGATACATCAGTGACAAATCTCCATGCCGCTTGACATGAATGGTTTGAAATTGGGATATTTAGGACCCACAGAGACATTGATTTCTCTCCTGAAGTGCGTGTGAACTGAGCATTTACAAACATATCCCATGTACGCGAGCTACCCATCAATATACTTTGCTTTGAAAAATTTACCTCATGGTCTCAGCTGCTGTAGAAGTCAAAGGCTATGAAGGGTTAAGCCTAGCTGCATTTTTTTTCTCGTCAAGAGGGTGGGGTTAAGGCAAGGAGGGAAGCTATAAACATGTAAGATTTGGAATGTAGCACTGTTGCCTAACAAGACCTCTGTCTTTGACATAAAATTCGGTCTTTTTTCAGGGCTGGCAGGCAAAGCAAGTTCTGTTACTCTCTTAAAAGCTGGGTAAGAGGTCATGTGACTTTTGCTTTCATAAAAATAGCTTTTGTTGCAAAATCCAGTTTCCTTTGTCTGCTGTTTATACTATTTAAACAAAGCTTATTGAGGTGTTATAAAATAAGGTACCCAAATGTCGTCTTCCATTCAGTCTGACGAGCATCCTTCATAGCATAACCATGAATCTTAACCCAAGCCATCTGAGAGACTGGCACTCTAAACCCTGAACCTGTCTGGGAGGCTGGAGAAAATGGTCTGTTTTCGGATTTGTTTACTACAATTATGAGGTCTTTGCTGAAGAGCAATATTTGTTCTCTAACCTTTATAAAATGCCTTATGTTTGGGGGGGTTATTTTAAATGACTTACTCTAAATTCTTATGCAGATTTTTTCTTGCTATTGTTTTCAATCGTGTAAGTAAATGTAGTCTATTCTATTCTTCCTAGAAAGGTGAGGAAAAGATGGGCTCCACTGTAAATTGCTTCTTTGGGGCTTTGGAGAACTGGAGCCAGTTCCTAATGTGACCGCAAAGCTTCTACTGCAATTTTAGCAAGTAATTCAGCACTAGACCACAAAGAACTTAGAAGGTAGCACTGGTGAGCTGAGATGCCCATCAGGGTCCAGATTCTTAGTTACATGTCTGGGCTACCACTTCAAAATGTGAATAGTTACAGAGATCCCCCCAAAAGCCCCCCACTCTAAGCAAAGTGATGCCTAAACTAGCTAGCAGGAAACAGTATCTGATAAAAGGAGAAATTTCGTATGAATTATGAGAACTGTGCCATGCCCTTGGATTGAAGTCTCCCTGAGTCCAGCTGAATACTCTGGCCACTAATTCTGTGGGCATTTCTATTCTTTTCAGCCCAACAAGTATTGCACTTCTACATGAAAAGTGAGTTTCAACAGCGAGACTGACAGAGATCTGTCCTGTACTGACTGCCCTCTGATCTGGACATTACAAAAGGCGATACATGAATACACATTTCCCCTGTGGGTAACATCCAGCTGCACCCACACAGAGGAAAGAATAAGGGTAATACAGCCACTGGCTCTGTTGTTCTGTGCAGGATTCTGTCTACCAGGATACCTCTAGGAATGCCTACTGAATTGGGCTTGGGAAGTCACATAAAAGAGGAAAGTCTGTGCTTTGAATCCTGATGCTGTTTAGGTGTAGGGCAGATGTTCCACAAAGTCAGGATTAAGGTCGTTGTAGGCTTGTCCTCAAAAATAAAGAAAATACTAAGAAAAGGCTTTTTTGTGGGATTTTTTTTTCTTTTCTTTGAAGTTTTCCAGCTGACCGTTTTGCTGTTGTCTTCCACAATTATGACTTCCACAGCAGTCAATAGACTATCAGCCAAGACATCTATTTCTAGAGGTAATGCCAATACCTCCTGTCATGGAAAAGGCAGAGTAAGAGATATGTCTCATGCAATTTGACTTACTCAAAGTGAAACAAAGATTCTGCCAGAGAGCTGGTGATAATGGGTTTCTCACTAAGCATCAGGTGCAAGGACTGTCCTTGTTCACCTCTGCAAATTCAACTCTAGAACAGAGAAACACGTCTAGGGACCTAGGGATAATAAGTACCTGCAAGCAGATTGGCACCCATGTAGATGTGTGAAGCAAAAGGTTCTTGTTATTCTATTCAACCCAAGAGACAGGCTATAGCAATCAGACTAATTGAAGAGTGAGGGTAGCCTTTCAAGGATATCTATTTTGGGTGCATTAAAGCAGCACAGTGTGAAGTCAAGAAATACAGGGTCAGTTCAGGAACCACTAGTGTTGTCAAAACAAAACCATCACCCAGTGTGAACAAAAGCTTGACATTTCTACGTTTCCTCCAGAAGAAACAGGAAATGGTTTTGGAAATAGGTAGCCATTTTGATTTGAGTTCCAGGAATTCTGTGGTTAATTCTCACCTGTTGGCTAATCTGGGGCTTTTTGTCAGTGTTTGAGAAGTCTACAGGGTTTCTAGCAGTCAGGAAAACTCCATGGAGTCTCCCAGGGCGGAGCTGAAAGTCTAGAACTTAGGTTCCACAGCTAATGATGGAGGTCACCAAGTGTCCAGGCTTCTTCCTCAGTGCCAGGGTGAAGCCCTCATTACAGTTAGAAATCTTAGGCTCTAGGAACAGCAACACAGAGTCTAGAAATCCAAATCTGCACAATAGATCTGCCTTGAATTCACAGGCTGGGGAAGACTGATCTCCTAATTATCTTACCAAGCAGTGATTTTTTTTGGTGGCAGGAAGCTAGGGGGGGTTTAATTCGGAATTCTGCATGAGTTTTGGTGAAGTTGGTTTTGATTCACACAAGTTGAGATTATCTAATGAAAACCTGCTTATCCAAAACCTCCAGCTACACAACAGAATAAAATAACATATCAGAGAATGTGACTGTTATGTTGTCTTTGCAGACTCCTCCTCCTGGTTCAGTTGGTGTTTTTCTTTATTTTCTATTCTAAGTTGCTGTGTGATTTGCTGTGCAGTGTTAAATACTGGTCTCCTGACAGTAGTATGCCTCAGAATCTGTGTTGAAGGAAGCAATTGCTCTCCTCAGATGCAGGTCCAAGACTGCAAGGAGAGTGTGGAACTCTTGTTTGTGGGAATGAAATGTGTGGCCTAAATCTTGTGCATGGCCTCTGGTAGGAAACCAAATTGGAGAGCTGACTACCTTGTCTACAGATGCCAATAGATAAGAAGATATGTATGGTAGTTTGCTTCTGTAATTTATCTGGTGAGAATAAATTAGGACCTGCAAAACAATTGAACAAAAAGGCTGCCGCAGATGCACAGTAAGTGTAGCAGGATAGTGTACTTTGCAAGTATTACCTTTTAGTCTTCAGGTCTTACAAATCACTCTGTGTAGTTAGAATGTCAGCATCAATCCCATCTTCCCCTTGTCTCCATTCTGAAAGAATCTGTATAAAAGAGATGAGCTTCCCCTGAGCCTTCCAGATGAGTGCGCAGGGGTCGGTCACTACAGCAATACTGTCCTGCTGAGGAAATGACAAACTCATTCTTATATATGGGCTGGGTGAGAGTCTCACTTGTTTGTTATTATGCACAGTGTCATTTGAATAAAAGAATGTGGAAATGCTTTCTCAAAGTTTCTGAGAATATATACTTTTTACTTAGGCATGAAGCCAAATTGAGCCATAAACTATGAAAATTGATGGAAACCAATGAGTTCTATACCCTGCAAAAGAGACTGGGTTGTCCTTCCTGTTCAGCTGACATGGTGAAGAATGGATAATCTGCTTTTATTCCTTAGCAATAAGCCTGAAGAGATATGGCAACATTTTAATTTTGATTTTTTCTTTTTCTTCTGAAGGATGCATGATTTATGGTGCCCAGTCTGGCTCCCAGAGGGAACAATTGGATCATTGCCATTTTTCTCTAAATTGCAGTTGTCTTCTTAATCATGTTGTAGTTCAGCTGAGGAATATTTAGACTAGAGTGGTAAATGTTTGGGTATTAAGACCCTCTTAGGAAAAAAAAATGAATCAGGGAAGCAACATTTAGAGAAATTATTTATATAACAAGAGACCAAGAGATCCTTGCCAAAATATCGACTAGTTGTGCCAGACATGTGCATACAATAAAAGAATTTGTAATCTGAAGGAGCAGTGTTAAGGGTTTTCAAGTCTGTACCCAAGACACAACAAGTAGGGAAAGGCTAAGGCGCCCTTAATAAACCCATAACTTCCTTCAGAGCTTATTAAATCATCTTCTGAATGCATTCAGAATGGTACAGAATCTGATGCTTTACAATTCTATCTAGAGATCTCCATACATTTCTGAAAACATTATTTAATTTTCTGAAAAGCTTGTAAGCATTTCCTTATTCCATAAGCACAAGGAGATACAAAGACATTTCCAAAAGACTGTTCCAACAGAACTCATTATGCCTGACAAGCCTGGAACTGGCTGTAAGGTCTTTTTTTTTTTTTTTTTTTCCCCTTGGAAGATAAATTTAAGTTAATTCATAAACAACAACCTTTGCTACTGTGATATTTTTGTCTGATTTTGGTTGTGTTGGGGGGGATTGAGTGGTTTTTTTTCTTTTTCTTTCCTTGCTACCTGTTTCTCTTCTGCATTTTAGATACCTGAAATTTTTTTCATATGCTATTCCCATCACAATTATTGAGTTCTGCCTTTTCTTTCAACAGCAGAATGACTGAAGTTATACATATTGTTCGTATGTGAGTGTCTCGAGATGGAGACATATCTCTCTTGGTGGATAATTAGGTTTTCAATCTTAATTCATAATTTTAAAGAACATACTTTTAAAAGTTAGATGTAGAACACACATTGAGAGGTAATAAGGGAACAGCAGAGTATTCAAGGAATAAACAAGGTGTCTCAGGAAGCATTTTTTATACCTATATATTTATATCCTCTTATTTGTCATAAGTTAGATCAATGATGCCAAATATCCTGTGAACTGTAATTCTGGCAAATCATCTGGCTATAAGATAAATTTGATTAAGTTGGAAGCACTGAAGGTTATGTTCGATATGTAAGGTGACCATTACATAGAAGTATTCAGATGTTAACAGAAAAAGTTCAGACTCATTGGCATCTAGTTCCCTAACGAAATTGAAAACATAATCAGAGTTAACTTATCCCCATTCATTATGGAGTTAGCGAACAACTTAAAAGGTCAGCGAGCTCTACCTCTTCCCCTCTGGGGAAAAGTAAACGTCAAATTAAAGTGAATGCCCTCCCTAGGACCCTGTTTATTTTGAATGTCTTCCTTATTCCAGACTTTTATCAAAATCAATATGCTGACTATGCCCTAGTGAGGCATGGATAGTGAACATTAACTCTCCTTGCAACATTATCAGAACAGCCAGATTTCTCAAGCTCTCATCCTATCATTAGACAAAAGCCCTTAGCTAGACAATACAACAGCTTCAGTTGTGGGAAAGGCAGTGTTAAGAGCCCTAAATCGGCATTAAATGGAATCAGGATCGTTTGCTCCTTTTCGTCTCATTGAACATACAGACTGTTTGGCTGTGTTTATACTGCTGAGTTGATTCAAGCCTTGAGGCTGAATAGCACAGACTGGCTTGTGTCCACACTCCACAGGGTCAACTCCCTCTACCACAGACTTCTCTTAGTGACAGCTGAAGTGGTCCAAAATAGAGTCAAGCAGAGAACTGAGAAATAAGCAGCGTGACAGTAAGTGCGAATGCCTGACCGTATTACCTGGCCTTCTGTGGCTTAGCAGTATAGATGCGCCCTCAAGAAAAAAATACCCAGTTGCTGTGAAAAACTTGAAAACAAGCGATCAGAGCAACAATGATGACGAATGCATTAGATGTGTGAGTCTATAGGTGTACGTGTCACAGCCTGGGAAGAGGGCTCCTCCCTAGGATTCTCAGTAACGTTCGTGTCTGGAGAGTCAAAGCAGAGACCTGCTGCTCAGGATCATGGTCACAGCAATCACGGATCACAAAGAACTCGGCTGCAGCCGTGCTTACGATGTACCTTGGTAGAGGGTAGGCAGCTATGCCTGCCTGCACCCAAGGGCTGTTTACCCCTCCTGCATGTATGTACAGACACATAAACATACGGGAGACGAAATTCACATGCATATACATAGATATACAGATATGAAATAGAACCAGCACTGTTCTTCAGCTTGTGTAAAACTAGCTTGTGCTATGGCAGTCGGTGTAATTTTAAATTGCTGCTAAGAAATCTTCCTGACAATGGAGCCATGGATTTGAGTATGGTCTGTTTAAGAAGTTGCCCTGGCTGCTGTTGGGAAGCTGCTTCGCAGGCTGCCAGATAAGTCTTTTTGTTATGTAACACCGAGGGTGGCTTAGGACGTGAGGCCATGGAGAGGCCTGCTGAAACGCTGGTTAGTCTGGGAGAAGCCACGTCCAACATGAGTCACACTTACACTGTATCTTCATGCAGTGTGGGGGTGGGACACTGGCACATGCCATCTCTTAGTCTCTGCCTAGTTCTTCCCAGCCCCAAAACAGCTGAGCTTGCTCCAGAAAGGAGCTTGAGGGGGAACTAACACTTAGGCAGCATGAACATTCAGGAGATAAGAGTTGGGCACAAAACTCTAGCAGACACCAACAAGACAGTATAAATGTACTTTTTGTTTATTAAATTTGAAATAGCTTTTTTCCTATGTGTTAAACCTTCCATGTAGTGTAACTCAAACTTTTTTAGCAGAGTTGATCAGGTTGGATTGGGAAAATTATTTAGGTAACATTGAAAACTCTGCCTTGAAACATTAAGTCTAGAGACTAGGAAGGTGTAATATCAATTCTCTGTTCCAGTTTAATATTGAGCATGCTATTGCAGTGTATTGCTTTCCCTTGATCTGCTCTCAAGGTGATATGATATTTAAAATACAGCCAAATGTCCAATATTGATGGCCAGATTATCTTTGTTGAAGTTAAACCATGCCAGAGGCACAGAGGTGTGTGATCTGGCTGCCTGATGGAAACTGTCATGCACATTCCCATAGCAGTATGTCTGAGCCAATATATTTTATTAGACTCTTAAACCACCTCTGTAGCTACACTGGAAACATGTAGTGACGCAGGGGTTGGGTTTAGGCACTGACCTTTTAATGGTCTGTACAGTTTAACTGGCGGCACAGTTCCTGGCGCAGTATGGCCTGTGCCAGCTAGCACTTACCAAAGCAATGTCCAAGCCCAGCTCAGGGCCTGGCACAGTCCCGGGTCTCTCCCCAAATGCAGTATGAACAAAGCCACCTGCTCCAGGTGCAAAGAGAGTTTAACTTTGTGGTTACAAGCTGTAGCATGCCACTTGCTTTTGGAGCTAGAGAATTGGCTCTGGTCCATTTTATTTATTGATGCAGATGTAGCCAAACGGATCTGTGCAGACCCAGCTTAGCTTCTTACACCCAGTTTATGGATTACACTGGACGTGTTAGAAGTCAGGATGTAGAGATTTCAAACTTCCTCAGCTTAGGTTTGGAAGCATTTTTTTTCATTTACTTGTGGAATCCCAGCTCTTCAGTTACTTGGATGAAGGAGAATTGACTGCAAATGAATGAAGTTTTGTTTATAGGGACATGACCAGTTTGACCAGGATGTGCCACCAGGTGCATTGGTGATGACCAAGTTCACATGTTAATACATCCTTTTGCAGCTAGCTTTGGTAACCTCAGCTTGAGATCTATTTTGAAAAAACCCCACAGTATGCCAAGAGAAAAAGTGAAAGAAAAGAAGTACAACAGACCTCTTCTGAGTCTATCTATAATGGAATTCATATCATCTACCTTCTATACAGTACTTTTGTCTAAGCTAGTCCCTAAGCTCTCTTTCAAGTCATTAGAGACAAACAGGCATGCTTAGGGACTGATTCACCTGGCCTGTTTTAGATATATACCTTACGGACAGTTGAATCGTACCTTAAAATTGCCTCTTTCTCTCCAGTTGTTACAAAGGAAGCACATGGCAATTATCTCACGCATAGTTTCTACACATCTACAGGAGACATACAAAAGCTCTAATTCCTCAGCCTACAATGGTACCGTACAATTAGTTTTAAGATTTTCTTCTGACTTTATGAATAAATCCACACACAGCAGCAGCAGGCCACCAAGGGACAGCTGTCAGCTCACATCCAGTCCCCCGGGGTGGCCAGGCAGTGAAGGGGGGGCTCAGACCTCAGCGGGTTGGGGGTGACACACAGTGGCCCGGGGGCAGCTCGGGGGCCCTCCTCTGCACATGGCAAGCGCGGTGGCCACAGACCTGGTGGGACCTGGGCTCTGCTGTGGCTGCAGATTTACGGCATGTTCAACCTCCGGCTACTCAGCTGCCAAAGGAAACATGAGCGGCCACAGTAGTGACGTTCTTTGTAGGAGATGAATAATCACAAAAGGGCCATCTGATACCCCACACGCTAATGTGCGAGTACTGTCTTATTAAGGACAAAAGAGATCTGAGGAACAGGCAGAGACGTGAAATCTAGTACTCCTGCTTTTTGAAGTCTGTTAATAACTTTATCTTCCTTAACTCTTCAGTTTTTCTCTTCCCTGGAAAAAAAATGAGTAACTTTTAGACTCACTGGGTTTAATATACCTTGGATTTAATAGTACCAGAAGGATCTTAAAACACTGTATTAATTATGGGCCAGATGTTGCACACAGTGCCAAGGTAAATTGATAGGACTGTTCAGTATTGTAAGTGCTGTGCCACAGTTACGTGTTTGTAGTAAACTCTCAGGGGAAGCGTAACATGGCTGGCAGCTATGTACCACTGAAAGAATTTTGACCCAGGTAGACAAGGAAAATCTGTATGATATTTAAGAATTATGTTATTTCTTAAAGTCTCTTCTACATGACTTCTGGAAAGGATTTACACTTTGGTATTCAGGAGACGAACTAGGCATTTCCATTGGATTCACCTTGATCTGCTGCAATGTGCTCTGTACATTTATTGCCCTTTTTGGGTGCTGTTCAAATGCTGTGTTTGTACTTGGTTTATAAATCATACATGAGATTTTAAAATCTTTCAAAAAAATGTGGACACCCAATTTCCGTTAAAATGAATGGGAACTTTGAACCCTGTCCCTTCAGGTGTCACTAAAAGCTTCTCAAGCTGCCTTTTAAAGCCTTGGGCTATTATAACATTGTACAAAAAAATATGCATTTCAGTATGCTGAATACTTTATTTCACCTTCTCTCCTTCCAAAATGAAAAAAAGAAAAGCACTTCTCTTGATGATTCCATGGCAACATATTTGTCTTGAATTTGGATTTTTATAAATAACACAACAGCCAAATGAAAGTATTCTTCAGAGACTAGTGTCACTTTTCTTCAGAATCATCTAGCTTCTACATTCAAAAGAAATCTCCTCCTACATTTTCTATATTCCTAGCTCCGTGAAGCAAGCCACAAAACTCAAGCTTTCTCTTGGCTTCTCATTTTGTAGAAGACACCAATATAAAAATAGACATGTAATGACATTATTAGTAGCATATAATATGTATACAATGTAGTACACATACTATAATACTTACTACATATATTTTTATATCATAATCTAAGACTATTGCAAAATAGCTTTTATAATTCTCCCCCTCCCTGTGATGTAGATCCCCAACATTTTTAAAATTTGTGAGTAGCAGATTCTGAGCTATCAGCGTCCTGATTTACTAGGGATATCTGACTCCCCAAATGGCATCTGATCTGTTATACCCGATTTGTTCTAGAATATAATCATATTTAACGAATGGCTGTTTGGATTGAGTGTCTCCCAATGTTCTCCTTCATCTAAACTTTTCAACAAGAGGCGTTGTCCTGTACATAGTTTCATGTAAAAATCTTTGCAATGACCAACAGGGAACTCGAAAAGTGCTTTCCTGGAGCAGCCTGTTGGTGTAAAGGCTGTGAGCCGAAAAGGTGGTTTGCAAAGAGAGGGGAAAGAATCTCAGTATTTACTGCTCTTGTTGGGATAATAGCCTGGATGGGACCTCAGAAAACAGACCCTTGAGACCTCTTGCACAGAGACGGTACTGACGTCCCTTCGTGCTGTTCTGGTGTTGGGTTGAGTGTGGGGGTTTCTTCTGTGTGGGGTCTCTGTTCCTCCACTAATGGCAGATGCAGAACAACTTAGAACTGTCTCTGAAGTTTCTTTTTGCACTGGATGAAGAATGGAGGTGAGCCACTCTTGAAACAATTTCAGCATAACCTTCTGTACATTATTCAGGTGAAGTTTACCCTGGTGGTGTTCTCATTTGGGTGGCTATAATGTAAAACTATAAAATTATATTTGTAGAGAATCTCTCAAACAATATGCACCCCACAGCATTCTCACGAATGAGGTGAAAGAAGAGATGAGACAGAGCCTGCTACAAATGCCAACAAAAAGTAGCACAAAGCTAGGGACAATATACTCACTCCATGTGTGAAGGACATGTTACATTGGAACCTACGTGGTGGATAAAATGATACATTTAGACCTTGGCTGTGCTGGAGGCAGTTCAGTAGATCTGGCTGTTGAAATTACCAAATGTGACCAAATGGCTTTCAGCAAGCTCTGCACCTTGCTGCAGGGTCTCTTGGGAATGGTGCTGCCCATAGTTAGCCCCGTTTGCAACTCCTCCTCCTTCCCTCTTCTCCTTCCCTGCCTCCCGAAGCTTGGATCCAGAAGTCTCTGCCTCTGGCCCTGCAAACATTCTCCTTACGTATTGACCTGGTAATGGATTTAAAGACAATAACAGAGAAAAAAAGAAAGAAAAAAGAAAGAATAAGCCTAAACTGGAAAAATAAAAGCAAATTTATTTTAACTGCAATCAGAAATCCTTGAGTTATTAATCTATGTAGCCACCATCTGTGTATCTGTGTAGCCACTGTCTGGACATGCAGTGCCAGGTGCTGTTTCCTTCTTGGAAATGGTCTCTGTGCACTGTTCACAGCAATGCCATCTCCTCTCCTTTCCCATCATGTGCTTACAGCCAGAAAGAGCATAAAACATCTACCAGAGGCCTGAAAAAAAGGGAAGGTGGGTGGGTATTCGTAGAATCATAGAATCATAGGTTGGAAAAGACCTCTAAGATCATCAAATCCAACCATCCACCCAACACCACCATGCCTGCTAAACCATATCCTGAAGTGCCACTTCTACACATTTTTTGAACACCTCCACATTTTTTGAACACCTCATGTCCAAAAAATTGTGTATAGTGAGCATACAGGGGCTCTCTGTTTTGCAAGTATATATTTTTTATCCAATTACTTCTTTTTTGAATATCCCCTGTCTAACACCACTTGAGGGGATAACTTGGCCAACAGCACTGTTCTACATATTTTTATTTCCAGTGCTATCCGTGATGAGGCTTGTGCATCAGAGCCCCGATGTATCCCAGGTCCCAGCCACGGGTGTTAACTGATATGTTCTGGGCTGTGAAGTGGAGCTGAGTTATAGGGATGCAAATCTCCAGAGATGGGGAGGATGGGCCAACATGAGTTATCAGACACTGAGTTTGCCATAAGGATTTGATCTTACAGATCAATAGGAGCCTTTCTGTCAAGTTACGTTTTTCAAAATCAAAGTGTGTGGATCTAATGACGTGGCTCTTTTATAATTTTGATGTAGTGTGTGAATACAAAATATGATTTAAGAATCCACCATGTGATTCCAAAGCTGAGACCAGAAGCTTTTGTGTAGCATCCTCCTGCACAAACCCAACCCCGATTTTCCCCACTCTGGGGACAGATCCTCAGAGACATGAAAATTACTGTTTTCAGAGGCAAGGCTGGGTGAGCCTGCTGTAGGTAGTGCGATACGGAGGTGTGAACAGTGCTGAGAGAGCTTTCCAAGAAGAGAAACACAGACGACACTTGAAAATATTTTTCGGTTGCAAAGATTTGACAAAGGATTCATTGCTTTGAGCATTGTCTTGTCAGATCAGCACATTTTGACAGGGCTTTAGTAGTTGGAGTAGAACAAACTCTCTGGATTGTCTCTTCCAACTCTTCACTTTAAAGGAAGCATAAAATGCTAGAAATCAACTGCAATTGGATAGGAAACTTGTAAAGGAGAACTTCCTTGACGGAAAATAAGATTTATGGGAAGTGTGGCTATTGTGGGAGAGAAACAATAGTTAATACATTTGGGGAAAAAAAGGAAGGAACTTTTCTTATTTATCTGTCACTTAACAGCAAACAAACGTTCTGCCAAAGGAAAAAAAGTACGGCTTAAGCCAAGGATTGCCAAAGTTAGTTAAAGCTTGTCACTCTCACATGTTGCCTAGAAAATGTCATCTGTTACTATCCTAATTATTCCATGTTTGGGCTGTCTGGCATTCAGTGACAAGTCATTAGCAAGACAGAAAAGCTGCTATTGCAGTACAGTCTGAACTTTCCTGGAAAAAGCTTGCATAACAACGAATAGCACAGAAAAAGTGAGCAACGTGTTCCTATTTCCCCAGGCTCATGAGAGAGCAAAGGTACATGATATGAAGCTGAGATAACCTGAATCCATTTCAAAATCTGTTTAAAAAAAGAAGGTTAAAAATACTGTGCAACTCTTCTATAACAGTGAGGCCAGGAGCTGGTGGCAAGGATGTTGCATTATTTCTTTTAATCTCTACTAGGAGTTCAGGCAGAGACCAAAAAGAAGGTCTGGCCACAGTCCCACAATAGGATGTAAGGATGATCTCTGTTGCTAATTGAACATGTAAAGACTCAGCTGCTGCACCTTTACTGGGGACAAACGTGTCCTATTTTCACAGTACAAATTGTATGTACCACAGACACTGCTGTCGATCTCCACAGCACCCGCTTTCCCCCATGCCCCCGCACTGTGCAGCGTTACGCTCTTTCTTTCTACACATGATGCGGCTGATCCATGTTCTTTACAAGAGTAGATGCTGTTTGGCAGCAGTTTTCCACGATGGGGAGCTGGCTTCCATCCAAAGATTTGCCAGACATGTTTCTGCTGCCCTGCCTGCTCACCTACTCTCAGCTTTTTAATATCTATAGACTGGCCGTGGAGCAGGAGTTTGAGCAGCCCCTCGTCGGACATGTGCCTCAGCTGCCTGGGAGAACACAGCTTACAGGAGTGTTACTACAGCACTCAGCTTGTGACAGGGCTGTGAATAGTGGCCTCATTGCACTGTGTGATTATTTATACCAGCAACAGCGCGAAAGTCAGTGTAGGTGGAATTAGGAAGTCACATGCCTTGATAATGATGAACTGCCCGTGTTTCACGGGAGTACGGAAGAGTGGTGATGACAGCCGGGTGGCACTTCGTTGCTCTGAAGCCAGACGCCTCCTGTGTTCCAGATACGCTGTCCTCTAACCTCCCAAGAGCCGTGCTGGGTGTTGCTGTGCTCCACGTGACTTCATCTCTTGCCGTGCCCCTCCAAGACAGCCTCCTGCTGAGCAGCAGGATTGGTCCGCAGGCTTCAGAGCTGCGTTGTCAGCACACGCGGCTGCGTCTGTCTGTTTTCTGGTGTGGTGAGACTGGAAAAGGACCTCCATTTTCTTTTTGCTGGTGGTCAGGTTGAACTGCCTGGCAGCATTGTTGAAACATTCATTAACGTGCTGCGCACCCTCTTCTGTGTGCACAGTAACTACTGGACTGTCAGTGAAGAGCAGGTTCCAGGCCATGTCTTTACGACCTTTCATTTAGCACAGAGGCTCTGGGGGCAGCAGGAGGGACGTAGCTCTCGGGATATTATTGTAATTCCACCTATTAATGGTTCTTCTGCACTGGAAGAACAGTTTTTTGGTGCTTATGTATGATTTGCAAATAATAAGCTGTCTTAGAGTGACTCAGCCGTGAACAAACATAAATATGTGAAAAGGCATTTTAAGCCATGTCTCCACAAATCTTTACATGTAATAAGCCTGAGTGGGACGTTTGATCCAGTAATCATTCTGAGACTTATTAAGGCCAGAAACATAAGCCTCAGTAAGTGCAGATTGAGATCACTCTATATTTGACTAGCTATTTTCCTGAGAAATTTCTGACCTAAGTGTGTGACAGAAGCTTTCTTTTCTAAATAACTTTATGAATGTTTGCTGGCACGACAAACCAAATGACCAAGATACAATAGCCTCTTGGTATAAATCTCTGTTAATGAGATCAGGACTAGAAACCTCATTGTTCAGCTCACATTCTGTCTGAACGCAATCTGCTTCTCAAATTATAAATCAGGGGCAAGACACTGTACCATTGTGTAACCCTACACCCCGGCTCTGGAATGTTTCCTAGTCACAAGAGGATTGTCATCATTTCATTTATGAGAGAGCTATCAAACAGGCTTAGGCCATATTTGGTCTACAACCCCCCCTCAAATGAAGACAAATCCCCCCCCCCGCCGCCCTTGCAGCAGGGTATTTTGGTAGCGACAACACAGAAGCCTGCATTATAGTGTGCCACTGCCTGAGATCTGAAAATGAAAGAAAAAAGTTATATCTATCGCTCTCAGAAGCCGCGCTAATTACTAAGCATGAAGAATTTGTTTATATATGCCCTGTACATCTCCATCCCCCTAGAAAAGAAACACGCGTACGTGAAATAAGGTCGCTGATCGGAAGGTGGAGTTGTGTCTGCAAAGGGGCAATGTGTGTGCAAAGCCTCTGCCGTCCCACAAGACCTTACAGCACATTCTGCTTCAGAATGTAGATCCCTTCTGACGATCCAAGACAGTCACAGAGAGGGACTTCATCACAGGGTGGGGGTGGTGCAGTAATTTCAAGAGGTCTGAAGGACATAGGTGCTTTCAGGTTCTCATCCAGCTTTCTAACGATTCAAGAAAAAGGGAAAAGACTTACTATGTTTGTTACTGGCCTAGGAGCTGTCTAGGAAATCCCAAGCTCGCTCTGCGGCTCCACCAAATGTAGGCCGTTACACCACCGAATGTTCAATCTGTCTGATCAGCCTGGTCACCTTTTGTTCCTGGTAGGACACAGTCTGCAGGAAGGGTCTCCAGGAAGGGAAGGAGGTTCACCCTTAGCAAACTCTGGTGGGTCTCCCTCGTTCTGGCTGCTGGTAAGAGCAACACCGTGAAAGGTAAGTGTAAATGCCCATCCATACCCCCTTATCGCTGCTAGGTGACACCTCCCCGTGCTGTTCCCAGCTACTGGGGACATCTGTGCTGGCACTGCCACAGCAGCTGTGCAGAGCAGCGCCGTGTAGCTCTGCTCTCCAAAGGGAGACCATGGGCATGGGCTGAACAGCAAGCATAGAGACAATTGTTGCAATGTGAATAACTACGAGAAAATAACTCCAGCAGACCAAACATATGATCTCTGGAGGCCACGTTCTCCAGTGCCAAACCCTTTGCCTACAGCCAAGAACAGAGTTCAGACCTCTTTAACAGATCGTGCACTTTTTTTTTGCTTTTTATTTGATGGCGAAACTGAGAAATCAGAAGGGGAAATAATTTCCACCAGCAAGAAATTACCAAAATATTTAAATGGACCTGAAACTAAACATTTCACATTGCTTTCGAGTAATCTGATTAAGCAAAATTTAGTCTCAAACCTTAACTTGAAGTGAAAAGTCAGGCTTTTAAATATAAGCAGAAATATTTCAACTTTAGTGATTCTTTTTTTTATTTGACTAAAACTCTTTGCTGAATATGAAGTGTTTCAGGAGCATTTCCTCTTTTCAAAATAAATGTTTTTATTTATATTAGTTTGCTTAACGGCACAGTTCTTCAATGACCGTCAAATAACAGACAATGGTCCATTCTATTGGCGATTTTACCTAACTGCACAATGGCACAACCTTAAACAGATTCAGCATCTTTTAGAGTCTCATCTCAGCACCAGTAGGAAAGATTAAATATGCATAGACATTCCTGAAAATTGGACAAAAGGCATAGGAAAGTGGTTTTCCTCTTCCTTCTGTTTCCTCTCCTCTCCTCTCCTCTCCTCTCCTCTCC
>Ga0065711_1010843_pt1 | contig 16132 bp, 11 predicted proteins | sample Hoacrofraction12_FD_59098 | JGI IMG/M metagenome (GOLD analysis project Ga0065711, IMG submission 59098) | Hoatzin crop microbial communities from Cojedes, Venezuela - Epithelial fraction 12 v2 (version 2) | ecosystem: Host-associated > Birds > Digestive system > Esophagus > Crop | place...
GGTTCAAGGCCAGGTTGGATGGAGCTCTGAGCACCCTGGGCTGGTGGAAGATGTCCCTGCTCATGGCAGGGGGGTTGGAACCAGATGATCTTTAAGGTCCCTTCCAACCCTTACCATTCTGTGATTCTAACCCACCAGCACTTTTTCAGCTACTTAAAGAAATAAAACCAGACTGCCCACTCTGTGTCTGACGAACATGCCTCCAGAATGGCTGAGACTTAAGCATGAATGGATGATCCATTCTGGAAATGACATGTTGACACTTGGGAAATAAATCCTTTTGTAGAAGTTAACTAATGACAATCACTTCTGTGCCAATGTGTCCCTCTGGCACATAGACCAGGCCTGAAGGTGAAAAACTGTTCAGAAATCCATCCTGAACTGTCCCTTTCTGAGCCCAGAGGCAGTGGGAGCTGCGTGCCTCCAGCGCAGAGACACAACCCCTGCCGACAGCAGCACCGCCGCTGTGCCGGGGTCTGGGCTTGCCACACAGGGAAATGGTGGCACAGGGGAAAATTTCTCAAGAAAATGCAGCGTGGAAACACCCCTCGTCAAGCGGGTGCTGTGACATGGAGACAGATGGACAGACAGCCAAATCTGTCCCTCTGGAGCTCAGCTGTTGTTGTGAACAAAGACCGAGTTAAATAGGATCTGTATCCAAACTCTGGATCCTCTTTCAGTCATCATTCTTGAAAAGCAGCTATTCCTTGCCTGGCCAGAAGAGCAGAACCGTACCGTGTGCTCATTTTTCTTCCTATCATCTTCATAATATTTCAGATGTTGAACAAAGCAGCTGGGCAGAGGATTCCTCAAAAGTCCAGTGGATGCTCATTCCAGCCACAAATGAAAGCAGCTGGACAGGTCAATTTTTTGCCAATTGGCCAAAGCCAATACTTCCTAATTTTAACAGAATGATTTTACACGTGAAAAGATAGATGCTGGTGTCTAAGAGTACCTCTTAGCAGCTCCAGAAGCAGCAACAGGCAAGTGCCATACTAGACCAAAGACCATCCCAAGGTTACCTGTACAGGCAGTCAGATCTGCTTGGCTGGAATACTCCTGAGAGCGGGTTTGCTTGTGAGTTTTTCAAGAGCTTCTTGCTTCTGAGCTAAATAAATGTCACAGAATTAAAGATACCTGAATTTCGGTATTTTGGAACGGGTGGTCCGGTGTTATTACCACCAGCGTGGGGTATTGCCATCAGTGCAACGCGAAGCAACAGGTAGTATTCCCTGCAGGAGAGCTAGGTACAATAGCTCACGTGAATAAGAAGCACTAGAATATATAAACTTCAGAAAGCTTGATAATTTATTGGTGAAATTGCTCATTAGAATGGTAAAATCTGAAAGGTAATGAAGTTTTGAGAGAATACTGATTACAGAGATTAAACAAATATTTGTTTGAATTCCCCACAATAGTTCTGTTTGGCTGCATTCACATCCTTGTTTTGTTATTTGCAAGAGTTTGTGGAAGCGTAATTTTGTTCAGATGAATAACTGGGGACCGACAGATGTTACCTACAGCTAGCAAAGCTGCTGTTCAGTACGAACAGCTAACGCCGCAGCAACTTCGAGCAGTTTGCATCCCCCCGCCCCAGCTGAAACTATTTTCAAAGCTATTTGGTGAGTGTTTACCAATCTATTTCCAGGAATGTGGCAACAAGAGAGAAGGAAAAAAGCCTGGTGGCTAGTTTGAGCCAAACCTATCATTACAGATTATGGACTGATTTTACGATACAATTTATGCCATTTGCTGTTTTCCTGGCTCAGGTTCATCATCAACAGATAATTCTTTGGAATCTTTGAGACGTTTCCAGGAAACACTGCAATTCTTCGGTGGTTTTTTTTTTCCTATGCATTTTTTTCTGTGACATATGCTTAAACTTTTCCTTTGAATCACTAATCTTAGACCTACAGTAAACTTCTGAAAATGCAATTGCCATTTGGGAGAAATAATAGCCAAAAGATTTCAATAAATTGCCTAAGTAGAATTGGCAGTTTCACCTGAGAAGCAGAACAGCTTGTAACTGGACTTCAGAGAAGCTGAGACTCGTTTTGGCTTTTCACTTTGGCAGTTTCAAAGAGAAGATGATATCAAAGAGAACAAGAATGACACAACTAATGAACAAAAAATAAAAAAAGAGGCTACAGATCAGAAACTGTAAGGCAAAGTGTAAAATTGCAGTAGTAACTTGTAAATCCATTTTCCAAAGGCACAAAATGTGCCGTCTAGACAGGTGACTGCGGAGGATCTCCCGTTGCAGCCATTATCTGGATTGTGACAAGAGCCAAGAAACAGGTCAATATTCTAAATGCTTTAAAAATAATTTCCATTGCAGCAGTTCTAAGAAGTGGAAGAATCTTGGAAAGATGATAGTGGTACTCTAATAATGTATCTCATTTTTACAGTAGGTCTGGAATTGGTGTCAAACTGATTTAAAGGCAACAAAGCTGGATTCACATATTCTAGTAGGCTCAGCCTCTTTAACAGACTATAATGTATCTCAGCAATGCCTGGTAGCTTATCTTAATTTCTACACGGCAACTGTTTACTGAAAGAAGACAATACACTTTACATATGAAAGCAGCTTTTCAAACATTTTAAGAATATTTTGAAGCTTATAAAAATATTTAATGCAATTAATAGTTAATATGTCCAGCTCTCAGATCTATCACAGGAATCCCATTTCCCCTCGGCCCAGTACCCACCTGTCCTGACCTGAAATGCTCCATCTGATAATACTGAAAACAAACTGCCAAAAGGCTTTAATCAGGTTGGATTACAAATTCATTCCCTCGAGCTTCCTAAAATTTATGTTCCTAAAAACGCAGATGGGCATCAAGCAGGGGAAATACTAAAGCTGAAATACCTCAGAACTGGAGCTGGGATGCCTGACAGCTCCAGCAGAGTTTCCGGATCCTCCAGGTCGCAGAGAGCATTTCTGCTCGCACACCCACGTTCACCAGCTGCCAGGCACCAGGATGAGCCAAAACCCAGCTGTGGACTTGCCGGAGGGCGGCCGAGCATCCCTGGCTGGTCGTGGGCATCCTTGACTGGGCTCAAGAATCCCCGGTCACGCTTGAGCATCCCTGGCCAGGCTCGAGCCAGTCTCCCAACACCCTCACCTCGGGCCCCACATGCAATGGGGCTTTCCAGCAGGGGATGAGTTTTGGTCTGTGTTTTATGGATCCAGCGTGTCTCTCATCAGAGTCTAAGTTGTGTACATAACTCGCGCTGACCTCTTCCTTCTCCACCAAAGCACTCATCTGAGCCAGATATCTGTCGGGCGTCACAAGTCTGCTTATTTGATGCACTGTTTTTAAATAACTCACAAATATTTAAACAACTTCTCTATCAGCATCACATGCTTAGAAGACATCCAGAAAAGTCAAGAGTACCCGAGCTGGTTGGCCCAACGCGAGCGGAACGTTGTGGCAGCTGATGGAGTGGCCTGTGACTCGCACCAGCTTAGGCACTACCTCGGCTCCTAGCATCCCAGCAAAAAGCCCTTTGTGAGGCGAGCTGGATACTGATAGTGCAACTGTCTGAGATACCAAGCCTTCGTTCCGCTTTAGTCATGATTAATCACGGTTTAGTCATGATTTGCATTTCAGCGGATAACAAAGAACCCAAAGTCACTACCAAGTATATCAACCCCCAGTCTAGGTTCTGCAGTCTCTGTCAGGTCCTTCACCCTCTCCCAGCCACTCTCCTGGCGGAACTGAAAGCACTTATGCTGGCTAAAAAACCTTTGCCTAAGAAAGGCTGTAAGTCTGGGTCTGAAGACTGAGCCAATGGTCCTATCCCACACAGCAGTGTGCAATCAAGACAGAACCCCAGCTGGACTTTAATTCTAATTTAATACACATTTAAGATACTTGGCTGTACCTCCCGCAACCTGTTTAGCTGGCCACAAGGTGCCCACTACCAGGTGACGGGTGTTAAATGCATCCGCTGCCCAGGCACTGTGGTAAACCAACTTCATAATAGTTTCTGTTTTGGAAACATAGCAAGGCCAGTAATGCTTGGTTTCAAGACCTTAAAGCCTTTGGGTTGTTACTGAATTACTTTGCTGTAACAGACTTTCAAAACTCAAGAGTATTTCACACATTTTGGATTTTAAAAAGATTGCTGTTTAGATCTTCAAAATAGAAATACTTACACTGAAACACCCAAAGCACTAAAATCCATTGATAAAAGAACTTCAGATCAAAATATCTTGATTTTCCTTAGCTCACTTCAGATTTCAGTGGCACCCAGTCCTGGCTTAAGACCGAAGCAAAGCTTGGTGCCAGCCAGCTTGCGATGGGAGGCTGCGTACGTTCCTGTGTGTATCCAGGCACAACACAACTCCTAGCTTATGAAGCCAAACGATTTTCCCTTAGATGGCTTGGCTGTGTCGGCTGTTCTAGGTCATGGAGCTGCCGGGTCACAACAGTGTGTGCTGTCCTGGGAGAGGGCTGGCAAGAAGCATGCAGTGGACTTCAGTTCTCCACCTTTTCTTTGAAGTAATGAGACAGATAAAGGTGATGAAGTCAGAGTAGTAGAAAATACACATGCCATTTCCTCTGCTTGCCAAATATCTACAAAATTGCTTGAACCAAATGTCATAGGCTGGTGCAGAGTAAGATTTGGAAGGTATAAGGTACACGTTAACTACCTAGTCAAGGTACAAGTCTGTTATTCATTGCATACGTAAAAGGCTTTAGAAGGATCAAGAAAAAAGGTATATTATCCTGTCAATACTAGGACACCAGCGGATGCAACCCCCTTGTAAGCTGTGCCCTGCAGAAGAGCTGTTTCTCACTTTCTGCAAAAGATCTTGACCTAACATTTTGGATAACACAAGCCTTTTAAATATTTCTCGGTAAGATCTAAATCTGTTTTGCAAAGAAGATGACATCTCTATGTCTACTGCTGGCAGTGAAGCAAAAGGATTCAGGCCGCCTGATGCCAAATGCCCTTTCCAAGCACGTTGCGCCTCCAAAGCAGGAACCCGGATTTCAGCCAAGATGTTGTTAGATGTGCTGTTTTCTGTAGGTGTAAACCTGCCAAGAATGAATCGCTAGGCAAGCGTGCACTGCAGTTCATGTGTTGCTAAAGGTTTAGGGACATTCACCGTTGCCCAAAAAGCACTGCCACATAGTTTAGTGGTAGGAGAGTTTCTCTTGTCTTCCCGCGTTTAAGAAGAACTCTTGCTGCCAGGTTCCAGCTGGACCCAGGGAACGCTGCGCAGTTTCCAGCTGTGGCATTCAGATAGCCCTTTCCCCTGATAACACAGAGGGATGGAGTGTCTGAGCTGATGGGTTGATTTACATCAATATCACTTACTCAACTTCGCTATAGCTTTTTGCAGTTCTTGTAAAGGAGACAGTAGAGAAACACAAAGTATTCACACGCTCCCTCTTTTCTCCTTTCCAGAAATGCTCCGCTTCATCTTTAAGAAGTAAAAACAGCAAAATGAAGAAAAAAAAAAAAAAAAAATGGGCACTGCTCCCTTGCAACATCAAGCCAGCATAAGCAGTGACAGCACCCACATGAAATATTTTACCATTAATGGCTCCAATAGAAAGCTTTCTGGATGATCTATGGAAGCCCTGCGATCAGAAATATTATAAGCTTTGCTCAGCCCCGTTTCAAATGGATGGTTTTCAGATGAGAGAGGAGTTGCCCTCACTTGTACCATCACATTTAGAAATCCATTTAAATCCTTTTGATGTTATTTGGTCACTTCTGAAAGGTTATAAAAATGCAGCTAAGCTATATTTGTTTTTTCTGCAATGTTTGGAAAGTGCAAACACTTAAATCATCGACCAAGTGCATAGCTTTCATATTCACCATACCTTTTAAGAGCATACTTAGCATACCACTGAGAAAGATTACTCTGCTGACAGAAATCAAGTGTCTCGATTAATTTAAAGGAGTGCATTTCACAATCCATCATTCCAGAATAGGAGAACAAGGAACTGCTCAGTTAAATTAAACAGGGAGTTACTCTGGAACAAATTAAAGGAAATTCATCTCTGCACTGTGTCTAGTCCAGACATGTAATTCAGGGCTGATGCTATTAAAAGCCAAGCAGCCGAGCTGGATTTCATAAAGACTCCATCATTTCACAACCAATATTTATTTATTTGCGTGGTTGCACAACACGGGAAGTAGCAGGATTCGTGGCTTGTAACACGAGTTGGCAGTTCCAGGCCAACATCTTCAAGGACATTTTGAAGGAGAGCAGGTGTGGGAAAACAGCCTGGGCACGGCAGGGCAGGAACAAAACCCTNGTGAACNAAGTGGTGAGCAAACACAGAGNACGCTCGCTGCTCCCGCTGCNGTGTGTTCCAACACCTTCTTACAGAACATTCTTTTCCTTTGGTGGCCATCACCGGCTGGATTTGGTCCACATCCTCCAGCTCGAGGGCTCTCCGTTAGGCCCTGCCCAGTCCATGTCCTGCTGGTTCAATGAGGACATTGTGGACCAAGGGCTTGTTTTCTTCTGAGAAAAGGACTTACCTGGTAACCCAAGAGCCCACATGCAGAGACAAGCAGGCTCGGCAGCACATATGATCTACTGAGAAGATTTCACAAGCAGTAGAAGGAATGAATAAACTTAGTAGAAGAGTGTAATAAGACATACATATCTGTGTAAAATTCCTTGTGGTACCAGTTGTCTCTAGCTTTGCAGGTATTACCCAAAGCCTAAATCTCTCAAAGAGTATTTTTAACCTTTTCCTTTTTCCTTTTTGTTTTAACCTTTAAATAACATCTGTCTGTTCCATTTTCTATCAACTCTTCTCCTTAGTTTTCACTTAAAATTTTCAACTTTTTCTCCCTGGATCTGTACAGATGTATTAAACCCAACCTTCTGAAAGCAGAAAAAAGAGTAGTTTGAAAAAGAACGCTCCAGTGAGATGCAAACTCCTTTATAACCATTTACTCTTCAAAGGCAAATCAGAATATTATCCACATAGTGCTGTGCCTGAGAACATTCCAGGCAAAAGCAAGCAAATTTCATGTACATTAATTTCCCTAACTAGGTCTCATTTAGGCAGTGAAGAGCAGAGGCATAACAGCACAACTAATCATACAGAAAGGCCAGCTGGCGCTCTGCACCTGAAGACCTTGATACCTTGGTAAAAAAAGTGCTGCAGGCTCTAGCCCTGGGCTGTGCCAGTGTCCCCTTGGGAGGAGTCCTCCTGTTTCCCCATCTGCTTTGCTCTCTTCCTCCCTTTTTGTCACCATGCAAGGCCAAGAAGCAATAGGGAGAGTGAGCAAGAATCATACAATCGTTAAGGCTGGAAAAGACTTCTAATATCATCAAGTCCAACCATCAACCCAACACCACCATGCCTGCTAAACCATGTCCTAAAGTGCCACATCTGCATGTTTTTTGGAACACCTCCAGGGATGGGGACTCCACCACTTCCCTGGGCAGCCTTTTCCAATGCTTTGCAACTCTTTCAGTACAGAAATTTTTCCTAATACCCAATGTAAACCTCCCTTCACACAACTTGAGGCCATAAAACAAACTCTTGCGCGTGCACATGTACATCCCCGTGTCAAGGAAATGTCTTGCACCTGCACACCTTCCACACCACCCTGCAGGCAGCTGCTGCAGCTGGTGCAGGAGCCTGCTGAGGAGCAAGAACACGCACGTCTGCCCGTTATTCACCTCAAAGGAATAGTGGGAGAGCAAGAGTGCAGCCAGCGTGGACCGTCAGAGAAACCCTCAGAGCATGAAGCTCCCTCTCTCCTGGTGGGACAGGCACTGGAAGGCTGGTTGAGCTGCTCTTTGGGCTGGCACATGGACAAGTCCAAGGAAGCAGCCCGAGATGAAGCGACTTGTTCAGAGGAAACCTGCAAGAGGGTCAGCAGTGTTGCTCTGGCTTCTTGCCCAACCTTTCCCCAGAGCAGTGTCTGCCTGCAGGCTGGTCTGCTTTGGAGAGGCAGTGTCTCTAAGCTGAGAAGTTGGGCTGTGAGTCAGTCCTCATACAACCTCTCAAGCATGCAGGAACAGCCATGAGGTATCACCTGAAGCTTGTCCAGGTCCTGCGCTCATTAGCAAACATGACAAGCAGACTTCATGTTTGGTGGCAATAGCTTATTCTTCTGTCTGCTTCCAATCTGATGCATTCAGGTATATCTCATAAATATTATACACTAATCAACTTGAGAGTTAATATTTCTGTAAATCTTGATTTCCAAAGTGCTGTGCTTCACCATAGCGAAAAAAGCGTCTTGGTTCCCCAGGTCCTTTCTGCACAGTGTTGGAAGGACCAAAATACAGGAGGAAGGCGTTGCTCTGAAGAGCTTTGCCGAACTGGAGAAGGTAAAGTGAATTGAGAAGATGAGCTGCGGTGGCACGAGGTCACCCGGCAGGTGAACGGGCTATGCTGAATGTAAAACCCGCTTACAGCCCTCACCACGTCTGGCCAGCTTACTGCCACACACTGCCTTTTCAGAAATCAGCACAGGATGTCGTTTCCATCATCTCAGTGTGATTAATCCTACTCCATTGTAAAGAGGGGCTTCTGCTGAAATACCAACCATTTGTTTTCATGCGTTTGGCAAAACACCTTTTCCTTTTATTGTCTTGGCCACAATCAGCCCAATTTTTCAGGCTGATTGGGCATTTGGCAGTAATGCACCTAAATGGCTCTCTACTGCTGTATGATATCTGAGCATTGGCACAGGAAGATTTATCGCCATGAGCCCCAGGTAAGGATGCTCCATTTTCCTGCAGACTGATTAGCACTGTCTATTGCAGTGATTTAAGCGTTTATTTTCAAAGAACACGTCTGAAGAGCTGAAATGGAGATACATATTGTCAGCTTCTGGCAGTTTCAGTGCAAACAGCTGCCCTGAAAGCTCTGTGCTGTACCACAAAGAGATGAGCCTCCATGAAAGCTAGTCAATCAAAGGAGATAAATCTTTGTGTCAGTTCCAATTATTGAGACACTCCAGTTAACTCAGGGAATCATAGACATTAGACTGGCTTTAAATGCCCACATGGCTGGGACTATACCATTGCTCCTGGGAGGCAATTTCACTGTCTGACAGATCAAGAGGTTTTTCTCGGCTAGTTAATTCCAATTAAGTTTTTTCCTCTCAGTTTCATCCTACTATCCATTATCCTCAGTCAGCTACCCTTAGCAACTCCTCTGCTGCCATGCTGCTCCTGCTAAGAGTCCTGGAAATGGTGACATTCTTACAAGTACCTGGTGATGACACCCATGAGAACTCCTAGCTAATTCTGGCTACCCAACTTCAGATACACAAGCGGGAAGATGAATTTAGATGGTGTGATGCTAGAAAAGAGCTGCTGCAGAATTATCTCCTGATATTTTTCTAGAAGTCTACAAGCACCAGTACTAGCAGACCTTGCAAGTAAAAATAACGTAACACAAAAAAATGACTCTTTTTTCTGGCATACTGCTGTGTAAATTACAGGGGATTCTACTAAATGATTCCTTTCCTTGCGCCTTCAAAAATTAATGGGAATGGCCGCACACTGCAGAGTGGATGGGACTCACCGGTGTCTTATCTCTGATCTCAGAATGGGCTGGTCACACTGCTGCCCTTCCCTTCACCACACTGCTGTCTCTCTCACATGCTCAGGAAGGCAAATGGAATTAAAAAAATCTGTAAACATATTTCTCCAGCTCGGGAAGGTCAAGGGCTTTGCAAGTTTGGTTCAAGAAACAAGAGGAATTCATCCCTCTTGCCAACACAGCGGCAATCAAAGGGTGTTACGCTCCTCTGAGAAGCAGATGCCCTCACCAGAGGGTGGGTGGAGAAAGCCCAGGAAGCAGGCTGGAGCAGTACCGAGGGCACAAACACCCCTTCAGCCAGGGCGATGCCCAGGGGGGATGCGAGCATCGCAGCTTCCCACCCGGAGGGCTGTGCTCTTCACCAGCTCAGGAGAGCACAGGATTGAGTCAACCAGCCTAGCATATAGAAAGAACTCCTTTTCACCCTGGCTCTTGAGAGTTGAGAGCAGGAGCCAGTGCTGTCACAATAGGCTTCAGACCATGGCTGGTGGTTCCTGGGCCATGCATTGCTTGCTCCCCAAGGGCCCTTGCTACTGCTCAAAGCTCAGCTGAGCAGCCACAGAGTCTGTAAGGATTGGCCCAGTGAGCATCAGCTGTAGGAAGTGTAAAGAAAGATGTCTCCATCTGAGAACCAGGGTTAGGGCGTGCTACAACTCGTGAAGATTTGCCGTACGTTCTCGTGAGTACAGCCTCTCCCTAATTCACTGCAAACTTGAGCAGTCGCTATTTATAACACAGATTTTTGTAAGCACGGGTGAAGCCAGCAGCACATTTGAATGGATGGACTGAACTGCAGGACCTGGTCACTTTACGGTTTCCTTGGCAGAGTTTTTATTATTTTGCTTACAATTTTTGCATCAAAACAAATTGAAGCAATGACTTTTTAAAAACAGTCAGGCTTGCCTAAACTCTGGTCAAAAGAGAGTGTGTTAGATTAGAAAAATCTCTGAAAACTGATGTTTCCTTGGACTGCACCTAGGGGAAACCCTGGTGGGCTGCCAGAACAGCAGCCCCCGAGGCCAGTTTCATGTCACGATTAGCCCTGCACGTCCTGGCCCTGGCATGCCAGGCAGCTCCCGGGTTGGCAGGGAGAAGATGGCCTGGCCTCCACAGCCTGGCCGCACTTCGACCCAATGTGTGAACCTCAGAAGCTCTTTCCTGCTGCCAGTCTTCTAAACCAGACATTCCTCTTCCAATTGCATTTTTAGCACCTTCACTCAACCATTGGTAGAATTTGAAATTGGCCACTGTATGACCATAACTCATCTCCAGCATACTTCCACCACATCTTAAACACTCACTAGTCTTCCTTAAATCATGAGGGCATGGGCCTGGAGAAAGCAGTTAATACAAGAAGGAGTAAAGTGTTCTACTCATTATCTGCAAAAAGAACATCTACTTTAGCCATTCAAAATGCATAATCAGTTCAGAGGCAGAATAAGCTGATTATGAAACCTGTAGGTATTTTCTCTGGCAGGACAGAGAGGCATATTACTAAGAAAAAGAAAGCTGGAAGAATTCCAAGATTCTCAGTTTATTACCAAATAGCTGCTCTTGGCTAGAACCTCCGTGGTGGGTACAGCAGAATGTACTGAGCCAAGTTCAGCCTGTGTCGCACCAACTAAAGTCCAGAGGAACTGCTCTGAGGTCATCCAAAGTCAAATTCACAGAACTGGGCAGAGGTCCTGCATAGATTTACACCCGTAATTAACTTTATACCTCATGCCGTCCTGCTGAGATCCCAGGGATAAAGTGTGTGCATGGTCAAGCTAAGGTTTGAGCTCCAACCTAGATTTATACCAGCATGAAGGAAAGCACTACCCAGCCCAGTACTGACATTATCCAGGCCAATGAAAAAATGTAGTGGCAGCTGTGAATAGCCTGAAAATCAAAACCCTGGTGGGAGGACCTTCACACAGAGGTTAGGTTTGTTGTTGCAGCTGACTCTGCATCTCCTTTATTTTATTTTTTTCTCCTTTCAGAGATGTTTGACCTTAAATGCAAGAGGATAATGGGTCAGCAGGAGTGTTTATTATGTATGAGCTATTTTTCTTTCATGTTAGCAAAATCCTTTTGTAAAAGTTGGCAGAAGTCCTTGTAACAGCTAAATTTCAGACCCATGGGTGATCTGGAATTTAACATTATTTATGTCTCAGTACAAAAAAAAGCAATGAAAAGGAAGCAAATTCAAATAAAATAATCAGAACACAACTGAGCTCTGGTAGCTTTACTTTTTTAAACCATTCAATCTATCACCACCCTTGTCTTCACTGATGTCGGATAACTGTTTCAGTGGTCCGAGGGCTTGTTATATGGCAGCTGTTTGAGTGTTTGTAGAAATTACACATCACACTTCTTTCTGTATTGTTGCTCAGGCAAGGAGCATGAAGCACTTCACAGATTGAAAGAACCAACTTGCACGGTGGAGCTCCTGTTTACAGGTTTGCCAACACTACCTGGTCACAACACTAGTGCATTAATGGCAGTGCAGAGATTTTGCAGTTTAAATTCTTTGCGCTAAAGGTACAGAGAGGAACACTGAGTGGGGATGAAATGCCGCTGCTGCCGTCACCGAGGTCCCACTCCAACCCCTTGTCCCCCAGCCCATGGCTTTTCGTTTCCAGACTCTGCAATCCTCACTCGCTCTACGCGATACGTGATTTCTCAGCAATTCTCCTCCCGGCTCCAGGGAGCTATTTGTACCATAAGCGAAACTGCTGAGCATGAATGAGAGCTAAAGTTCAGCCCTTGACAGCCAGTGTTGTCCAGACTTACATCATTGCAGAGAAGATCACTCCTGAAGGGTGAGGTTGCAAAGAACATTTTCGGGAAAGGGTTATTTGTGTTTGCTTTTCCCCAGAATGGTCCCAGGGTCGAACCCATACTGGTTGCTTTTCTAAGCCTTTCTTATTTTCAATTAACATAACACAAAAAACTAAGGTATAAGTTCTTAAAATACTCAGAAAAGAGGTTTACTTCTTGTCCGTGTTGTTTTGCATTGATTTTCCAAGAAAGTTAAATTTTACAGATACGCAAAGGAGAAAACTCTCAAAAATCTTGTATCATCACAGCCAGGGGCCAATCCTAGTGGCGGGACAAGCTGCATCCACACTTCTCCCTCGTCTGCTCAATCTCCCAGAAGATCTCTCTCCAAACAGATACCACTTCTCGATTCAATGGCTCATCTCTCCAATGCACAGAACATATAGGTGACTAAAACATGAAAGCAAGCAGCACCACACAGCCCCTCCAAAATCTCTCCCTCGGAGCTAGGGGAAGCTGTTATTACTCAGCTTGGGGTAGAGATAAGCTGTTTAAGTTTTGAAGAAGAACACATTTAAATGCACGGTAGCTTTCACTTTGAGGCGTCCTCCCCCTCCAGCATCAGTAGACATTAAATATGTGCATACTTAATGCTCTGCAAGCTCCACAGCAATCAGGTTGGATCAGCAAAGGGAACTTGCCTCAGTAATTCAGGTCTCTGTGTAATGTCAGACCCCGGAGGTACAGCTAGAGTGACATTTTCCAAAGCATCTAAATTTCTTAGACTCTTCAAGATCCATTGAAATTTGCTTGAGGTGAATTTGAATGGAACTTCAATGGGAAGTTGAACAGAATGGGCTCCTGAATCTCTTTTGTCTTTCAGAAGAGGTTAGCTTCTGTCTTTAAATTTTGCAATAAATAACAAGCAGACTATGGTTGGAAAGTTGGGTATAGAGTGGGAGTTTGGATAGCATGATCATGGGTATAAATGAGGACAATTCCTTTGAATATTAAAGGTTTATTTAATGGGGTGCTCAAGGTCACACAGCAAATCAATGGGCACACCTGAATCTTAGCCCCAAGGGCATATTACTTGCATCAGATGCAGGAGCAATTGAGTAATTGCACAGACTTAAAAGCAGCATTACACCAGCTTAACATATGGCTAGAAAGGGGCTTGGGGAGGTTCAGTGATTTGCTGAAGGAGAGGAAGAGTCAAGAGCAATGCTGACATTAGATGGGAACAGCTAATTTCATCACACAGGTTGCCTGGTACTGGAAAGTCAGCTACTAATTCATGCTCCATAAAACTTCTGATTTTAATGTCATAGTTTCCAGTATCTGCTGCTGGAAATACTAAGAGTTGCCCACCTGAAGGACACATCTTACTGACCACTGGCACTGTGTTCGGAGAACCTGAGATGAAAGACAGCCAGCGACTTGGCTCTGACACCCACGCTGGCACAAAGCCGGCAAAGCCTGCTGAGCGGGTACGTCCCTGTGCGTGGCAGTGAGAACGTGCCCCACGGCTGCTGAGCTTCAGCACGAGCTGCTGGCCCAGCAGCGTGCTCACCAGCCCTACCTGACAGCAGCTTGCCTCTCATTTCAGCTGTCAAAATTACATTTACAGTAGTGCAGTGTTTCCCATTTCCTAATTTGGATGTTTCCCTCAGTCCTGTTTCCACTCAGATGCTGAAGTATTTTATGAAAACATCTAAACAGGAAGAGACCTGACCTCTCCTCCCTGAACATCGTGTGCTCTCTTCTCCTGGCAGAAGAAGACGGCCCGTGTGCCAACTGCTAGATGACTCTGGGGCAAACCAAAGGGTGGATCCCATACCTCAGGGCTGCCATGGGCTCTGCTCATGTGCCCTGAAGAGTGTGCACGGCTTGTCTTGAGATGTTGAGCAGTCCTGGGATTTCAAGCCCAGCATGCCACCCTCATTCCAGCTCACTGCCGTGCGGACAATCTGTGCGGCAGGTCATGGAGGAACCACCCCACAGCTCTGAATTCCAAGGAAAAATGCCTCGAGTGGTCTGATGTTGAGCCAGATACTTAGTGCAGGCAGATGTTGCTACTTTCATGTGCACTTTTGCTGGGCACAGAAAGGTTTGGGGGGTTGTTTCCACCTGGAGATCTGCTGGGTCTGGGGCATCGTTGTTGCCTGCTTGTCTGGTAAGCTATGGCCCCTCAAGCAGAGCCACTGCTTTCCCCGCCATCCAGCTGCTTCCAGTGAAGGCCCCGGAGAGGAATTTCTCTTTCCCTGAGACAGAAAAACCCTGCCCCTCAGGAGCCCGATCTGTGCCTGGCGTTCCTTGCCATGGAGACGATGGACGTAGCAAGCTCAGAGCCCCGCTAGCTTTGCCTGCACCAAGCCCATCCCCAACCAGGCTGTGGGACCCACAGCCTCCTGTGGTGTGCCGGGAAGGGGGTCCAGGGGTGCTGCCCACCACCAGGCTCCGGACCCTTTCCTCCAAAAGGCCGTGCCACTCCCAACAGACACCGTGCGGTGGGGTGTTCAGATCAGGCAAATGCCCTGGCACATTGCATTAAAATGTTCAACTGTTGGGCGAATCTCTGAAAGTAGAGCCCAGAATTGAACTGAAAAGGCAGCTTCCTTACAGCTGGTAAGTGCAGACTTTCCTGGTACCGGCAGATCCCAGCTTCAGGGAAATCACCACGAGTCTGTACGAACCCAGCTGGCATGGGAGCGGGATCAATGGGAAGAAGTCCAATTCTGAGCTCAGGAGGAAGAGAAGCTGAGGCACTTCACCTCCAGGAGTATTCACACAGACTTCGGAAAGGAGCAAAGCAATGCCAAAGCCTCCACCAAAGCANCCAGCTGCACGGATGGCTGCTCCGGGCAAGTGGCTGGGACAGCAAGCTGCCTGCCGTGCAGCCCCCATGCCGGGTGTCCCCCTCATCGCCTTCCTCCCGGCAGCTGCTCCGGAGCCATGCTAACCATACTGCTTCTCCAGCATACCCTGGACTTTACTTGGCCAGCTGGATTCAGCTCTTTCACTGGTGCAATCTATTTATGTGAATTTTAATTATTGGGTTTTTACCCCCAAGAGTTGCTGTCCCAAGTCCCAGAGTCATGCTACAGAAGCAAACCTGTCAGGCAGTGCCAGCCTCCCAGGACACCAGCAGCTCCACGGGGAGAAGGCTTCCTTCCTCGTCCTCCAGCAGTGACCAAGGCTCTCGGTCTAGCCTGGCGTGTGCTGCACCACCGCCTCCTTCACAAGCACCTCACGCAGCCTTAAGGCACTCAGGCGGGACAGCCCAAAGAACCTTTGGCTGGTTTTCTTGGTGTTTACATGCATCTCACCTCTTCTTCTCACTGTGTGTATCCTGAGCATCCATCCTCCCACCCCCACTGAAACAGGGAAGCAATGCATAATTTACCCAGAGCTGAAGCTGGACTCCAACGCCCCAGCGCCAAAGGGTGGCCCCTCACCAATAAACCCTTCTTCCTCTCCGGAGGAGCAACCTACTCCACGCAAAGTATCTCTTGCTGTGACAGTTCTTGTGGATGGACTGGAATTATCATAGAATTATTAAGGTTTGAAAAGACCTCTAAGGTCATCAAGTCCAACCTTCAACCCATCAGCACCACGCCTACTAATAGGGTGGCTAATGACAGGGTGACTCAAGTCTCACACTCTAAGGAGAAGGCAGCACAGTAAGTATTCTGGGAGACTCCTAATATTGAGGCACCGTCGCTGTGACTAAAGAGGATTTGTACATGTTCTGGACCTGTGCCATGGCAGGGAAGGGAGGAAAGCAATCCCAGACAAAGAAAAACAATAAATTGTTATTG
>Ga0065711_1041458_pt1 | contig 16132 bp, 12 predicted proteins | sample Hoacrofraction12_FD_59098 | JGI IMG/M metagenome (GOLD analysis project Ga0065711, IMG submission 59098) | Hoatzin crop microbial communities from Cojedes, Venezuela - Epithelial fraction 12 v2 (version 2) | ecosystem: Host-associated > Birds > Digestive system > Esophagus > Crop | place...
CCTCCTGACACCCACCCTTCAGATATTTATAAGCATTTATTAGGTCCCCTCACAGCCTTCTCTTCTTCAGGCTGAACAAGCCCAGCTCCCTCAGCCTCTCCTCGTAGCAGAGATGTTCCAGTCCCCTCACCAATGCTTGGAGCCCTCCACTGGACTCTCTCCAGTAGCTCTTCATCTATCTTGTACTGGGGAGCCCAGTTCAAGAGCCTTCTTGTACTTGACAACCTCACAGTTAAAAAAAATAAAGTTGTTGAGTTTTTTTTGTTTTGGTACTTTTAACTGGAATTTCTTGTATTTCAATCTGTACACATTGCTGCTTCTTCTGCTAGGCACCACTGAGAACAGTCTGTTATCTCTATTCGTGCCATCTTGTATTTGTACACATTGATGAGATTACCTTGAGGCTTTACTTCTCCAGGCTGTTTCCTCATGAAATATGTACGAGTGCCTTAATCCTGTGTTGGCCCTTTCCTGCACTTACTCCAGAAAGTCCATGTCTCTTTTGTGCTGGGGACCCCAGACCAGGATGCAGCACTTAAGATGTGAACCCAGACCAGGACACAGCACTTAAGATGTGTCTCCCAAAGGCTAAGCAGAGAGGAAGGATTACCTCCCTCAACCTACAGGCAATACTTCTGCTAATGCAGCAGATGATGGATGCTGTTGACAGTCTTTGTTGCAAGGGCATATTGCTGGCTTGTGTTCATTTCAGTGTCCACCAGGGCCCCCAGGTCCTTTTCTATAAGGTTGCTTGCCAGCCAGTCAGCCCCAGCCTGTAGGAATGTATGAAGTTTTTCCTCCTCAGGTGCTGCTTATTCCCTCTCCAGGACTTCGCACTTCTCTTTGTTGAACTATGTCAGGTTCCTGTCAGCCCATTTCTCCAAACTGTGGAGGTTGTTCTGAATAGCAGCACACACATCTGGTGTATCAACTACTCTCCCCAGTTTTCCACCATCTGCAAACTTGCTGGGGATGCCCTCTACCCAATCACCTAGGTTATTATAAAGAGGTCAAACAGTAGTGAATGCCATATTGATGCCTAATGTACAACACCAGTGGCTGGCTTCCAGCTGAACCATATGCCGTTGGTCACAACCCTTTGAGCCCAACAGTTCAGCCAGCTTTCAAGCCTCCTCACTCTACTGCCCATTTATCTGGTTTGTACTTTATAAGTTTGTCTGTGAGGATGTTGGGGGAGATTGTTCTGAAAGTTTAGCTAAAATCAAGATAAACAATATCTACTGCTCTCCCCTATTCCACTGATCTAGTTCTGTCATCAAAGAAGGCTGTCAGGTTGGTGAAGCGTGATTTCCCCTTTGTAAATCCATGCTGACTACTCACAATCACTTTCCTGTACTTAATACTGGAAGCCGTTTCCAGATATGCTACTTGCTCCATCACCTTTATGGGGATGGAGGTGAGGCAGTGACTGGCTGGTGGTTCCCTGGATTCTGGTTTTGCCCTTCTTGGAGACAGCAGTGACATTTGCTTTCTCTCAGTCCTCAGCTATCTCCCCCAGTTGTCATGACCTTTACAACATAACTGAGAGTGGTCTCACAATGACATCAGGCAACTCCCTCAGCTCTAGTGGGTGCATCCTACCAGGTCCCACAGCCCTATCTATGTCCAGTTTGTTTAACTGTACCCTAGCCAGATACCATTTCCCTGAGGGTAAATCTTCCTTGCTCCAGACTTTCCCACAGGTCCCTGGGGCGTGGGATTCCTGAAGGTCAATCTTGCTGGTACAGGCTGAGGTGAAGAAGGCAATGAGTACCTCAGCCTTTTCCATGTTCTTTCTCACCAGGTGCCCTGCTTAATTCAGCAGTGAGACTGTTTTATCTGATGATGTATCCATAGATGCCGTTCTTATTGCCCTTCATGTCTTTAGTCCGATTCACCTCCACGTGGGGTTTGGCTTTCCTAACACCACCCATGCCTGCTCAGACAGCATCTGTATTTCTTCTGGGTTACCCTGCCCTGCTGCCATCTCTTGTACACTTCCTTGCAGTGCTTGATCTTGGATAGGCATTCCTTATTCATCCTGTATTTAACTGAGAAATAAATATCTGCAGATAAATATTTTCAACTCCTCCTTTTCTTGTTTTTTATCAGTTGTGTGGAGCTCGCTGCCTGTATCTACTCTGATTATACAGTCTACTGTAATGCTCTCTGGCTAAAACAGAGCTGCACTTCTCTTATCTACGCACACTACTCTCATCAGGAATACCTGTGGCAGCCTAGAAGGTTATCCATGCTTTATCATTCAGGACCCTTGGGCAGACTGTTATCACTCCTACAGTGTTAATCTGGAAAGAAAGGAGTTCAAAGGTTTGTTTTTAAGAACTTACTAGATATTTAGTTGTTCATGATATTATAACGCATAGCATAATTGATTGAGTTGCCAGTCTATGAAGTAAATTTGGGGGGTTTGTTACATTTTACCTAATTTCTTAACTTGTGCCCGTCTTCTGGACTTTACAGAGCAGATCAGGATCACTGTCCTTCCACTACATGGAGAATTTCATGGTGCGCCAAAGGGGTGTGTGTGGGTGTATGTGTGTAGATAAGTTAGTATTGTAATCATAACCAGTATACTGGTTTGGTTGAAGCACAGACTAGATCCAGTTAATCAGTCCATAAGTGGTTTATAGAAAGAGCAAATACAAGACCCAGCTGTGATAGTTACTTGCTTAGTAGCTGTTTGATACAAAGACATCACTAGGATTTTATAAAATAGTTCAGAATATGCCATCATGTAAGTTGAGCTGCTGGAAGTGTTGCTGTGGCCTGACTTCCATGAAAGTGAGATGGTTTCAGACCATTCCTGGATGGAAGATTTCCCTGGATAGTAGGTAATATAAAATTTCCCCATTTCTTGATGGTGTTAATTGAGTATAACTATGAAAATATGTCCCTTAAACCATGTACAGATTGATAATGTTGATTACAACATTTCTTTCTAATTGGAAACATGGCTAACCCCCAAAAGGAGAATTTGGCAATACTAAATAAGTGATGTAATGTTGCATATCCCATTTCTTTATGGGCAGCTTTACCTGATGCTTGCTTACATCTAAGCTGAAATGAAAATCCATTTTTGCAAATGTTTTAGTATATCCATCTATTACACTTTGGTAAAACAAATTTATTGTCATGGAAACAAGATTCATTTTTTAATAAGCCACAGCACAGGGCTAATTTAAAGTAATCTGATAAAAATAATTAAGGAAGAGGAGACTTTAGGTAATCTACTCAGCAGGAATACCTGTGGGCTTCTTAGTAGTTTGCAGACCCCTCAGCATAAAGGTGGCTAACCTGATAGTCCAAATGTTGTAAATTGTGTTTGTCATGCTGTGCATCTTCAGGAACTGAACCGTTCACCTGTGTCACTGAAGCAACAGAGATGGATTTTTCTCATTAACTGAATCCCAATAAGGTAATCATTGTAGACTTTTGAAATGGATCTCTATATTTGATGTGTATTATTCATTCCACCTAAGAAAAGCCTTTAGCTAATCATGTTTTAATGACCTGGGAGACTTCAAAGCAACTATAACTAATATTCAGAAGTAGTCTATATTTTCTTTTTCAGTGTGCAGTTTAATTAAAGGGAACAGACTGAAAAATAAAACACTAAATTTCGTTAAACATAAAAAAAAGTTTTTTTTTAATTGAAATCTCATAGTGGAGCAAGTTATTTCAATAAAAAGGAAGTATTCGTTTCTAAAAATTGAAAGAAGGCCTAGACACTAAAACATTTAACTTCTGAAAATCATTTTGGTTTTTATATGTTTTTTCCTCTGTTCCAACATGTTTAATTTAAAGGATTAGAAAATGTCATATTATTTTTCATTCAGTTTGTAAGGAAATGATTTATGATAACTTGGATTTTAATAGAGAATTCATTTTCTTAGTTTTCATATATAGTATATACTCTAAATGTATATTTACAGAGAAGTTGCTTCTTGCATCTTGTATTACTGCGGGTTTCTACTACTGTGTTGGAGTACATCTGCACTTTGCCATACAATGCAATAGAAAGAACCAACGGAAAGGCCCAATTTGTGGTCTCTTGACATAACCTGTATCTGTAATTAGAAGTTAACAGCAGCATTATGCTGTGCCTTAGTTAATTAACCATGAGCAGCAGGTATAACTAGCCCAAGACTGGTGCCATGCCAATGGGGTTATGATACTATAGCAATCAGAGGTAGTATTTTCCCAGTTCACTATACCGTGTAGACTTCACCAGCTTGAATTGGTCTTAGTATAGGGTTTAATCTGTGTTCCACTGTGCAATGCAAAAATCACCAAGAGAGTAGTTTAATGTTGGATATACTGAATACTCAACTCAGTTGAGTTAAAACGGTGGTCTGACTTTAGAATCATGGAATCGGTAAGTTTGGAAAAGACCCTAAGATCATCAAGTCCAACTGTCAGCCCAGCACCACCACGCCTGCTAAACTGTGGCCTGTATGTACAGCTGACGTACATCTGATGCAAGACAACTTTTAGCTACCTGATACACACTTCTGTAATTTTAAATTTGTCAGGGTATAGAAGTGCTCGGAAAAGTTCTACTCAATATCTGGTCTCATTTCTGACCCTGAAATTCTTTTCATTTAAGGTTGAAATATCAGGAGCAAATGTATTTTAGTGAATCCTGGACTACCAAGGTCTCTGATTTTAGCAGTCCTTACCCAAAAGCAAGCAACATTCTCTGAGGAACAAGCTTCATTAAGAGACTATGGACACTTTAAAAAAAAAAAAAGAAGTGGGTGGTTTTGTTTAGGTTTTTTAATAGCACAAGGTACCGCATGGCTCAGAGTTCGTCATGGAGAATTCAGCCATGGAAGCATGATTTCCAGTTAAACTGTCTGAGAGTTACCTTTAGAGTAATTAGGGTGATTTTTCTTTCTCCTAGAAAAACCTGTGTAGAAAGCTTATTTAAAAGACTGCTGATAGATATGCTCAGGTGGAGGTGTAAATATGGGTTATACAGAAATGCATGTTTTGTAGAAAAACCTATTTTGTGTATGAAACAATAAACTCCTCTTGTGTCTTTTTAAAAGAAGATGCAAAGCTATAGATGAGGTGGATTATATGTGAAGAGTACTGTGCAACAATTCAGAAATACGTGTAGAACTGTTTAACTTGCATCATGCTTTTTTTTAATACTAATGGGAAAGAGATAAAGTGATTTTTTTTATGTGGTTTATATCAGTTTGTGTTGCAGTAACAAATACCCGTGTTTGCCTTTTTTCTTTGGTTTATAATCTGAATAGGCTTGTTTTCATATTACTTTCCTTTCCCTGTTTGACAAATCCTAACTTTTAGCAGTTATTAGCTTTTGATTGAAGGTAACCCCTTTCATAATGTATCAGGTATTTTCTGGTTTTACCTGCCTAGTAACTTACCAAGTAAACAGAACAAGAAAAATGCCCTGACTTTTAATTCCTCATCAGAAGCAAAAAAAATTGTATTTCAAGATATGTTATTCAAAAGATTCAATGCAGTTTTTCTTGAGAATTTTGCTTTAACCCATACACTTCCCTGTTGTCACCTTCAGGAGGGTTCGAATGGGTGATTTTTTGAGTGATGTGAAAGACTTAAAAACCTGATTAGACAAAGCATGTATGAAACAAAATAAAATATGTTTCTTGAGCATTACTTCAGATACTAGAAGAACTTTCATGCATTTGTATTGGTTAGAGATGCTTAAGACAATACTTCTGTCTTGCAAGCATCCCTGTCAACTCTTCCTTACTTCTAAACATGTATGTACTCAAATGATTTTATTATTTTTTGTAACTTTCCTTGCATTCTTTCCACAGAATTTTCAATGTGCATAGATAACTTAGCAGAAATTATAAAATAGATGGGTATTTTTGTGGTGAGACAAGCTTTGCACTCTATCCCAAATCCTTTTTAACTTCCTTCTAGATGAAGAGAGGAGGAAAGGTGGAGCAAAACAGAGAAAGGAGGATTAAACTTCAGTCCCCCGAGGTCATTGCTTAGATTGGATGTGTGTGTGTGTGTGTGTAGTTCTTGATGCCTCACTTCAGAGACAATGTAAAATCTAAGAGCCTAAAGTCTTCTCAGAGCAAATAAATTCTTTTCATACATTTTCAGGCAATAACTTCAGGATGTTTTGAAATAAGAAATTGACCAGTCCCAATCACACAGATCACACAGAATGCTTGGGGTTGGAAGGGACCTTTGTGGGTCATCTAGTCCAACCCTCCTGCCGAGCAGCGTCACCTACAGCAGGCTGCACAGGACCTTGTCCAGGCGGGACAAGATACAACTCCAGGTGTTGTCCCTCTTTCAGATTTACAAAGAAATTTTATCACTGCTAAAATCATCTTTTCTGTCTTCTTTGATGTTATTCAAAATCTGGAAGTGAGAAAAATTTTGCTTTCAACTATGCCACAAGGTAATTAAACTATTATTAGATGTATTTAATGGCTTCCATGTTCCAGTATGGTTGAAATATTTTATTAACTTTGTTATCTTACTAGTTTATATATTCCCAAAATTACTCTTGGATATTACCTATTTGAGCACGCAGTTTCTCCTTCAGATTAGGTAAATGCAGAACGTAGGTTTCTCCACTTCCTTATCTTTCACTTTATTTTGTGCTGACTATAGCATTATATGTGGCAGGAGTGTTATTACAGCTACACATTCTGTGGATTTCATTTCTTGAGAAAATATAATAGTGTCTTCATCAACCTTTCATGCTTTTCAAATGAGCTGCAGTAACTTCAACTAGCTTTCAGTGTAGCACACTCTAGCTCAAGTAAATATTGCAAATGATCCAGAATAGGTTTAGAATGTTGTTTAGTTTACAGCCAGTTATCGGTGGCCGGTTAGTCCTCTGCGGAACTTACAGAGAACATAGGGAGTTGTGTTACTGAATACTGTGGGAACCATATCTAGGCAACTGCACACATAACGAAGGTACCTGTCTTGAATTATCCCTTTTTTTGAGTGTGTGTTGTTTTCTTACAACTGCCCTGGTGTCAAACCATTTTTCGGCAAGAAATATGGTACTGGATTTTCTTATTTAAAAAAAAAAATTGTTTCAATAGTGGTTTTTTTTATATGATTTTTTTGAATTACATGCATTGTCTTAATTACTGGAAGTCATGTTCATATATGACATAGAGGACTCAGGATTTTGATGATGACATGAATAATCTTAGAATTCGTTACACTGTTGTACCTGTTCCTTCCTTTTACATCTAAAGCCATTCTTTTAGATTCTTTCTATTTGCTTTTCACACACAGTAAGAATCAGATTATGCCATCCGAATGCCACTAGAAAATGTCACAATTAGAGTAAGCATGCTACAATGTATTTTAAATTATTCATCTGTGCTCCTTTGACATACTTTACAAATAATAATAAAAAATCATGTGCATATGTGTTTTGTTAGAGTAGATGAAAAAATATAACAGAAATTATTTTCAGATTTTCAGGCTTGCTACTGAAAACCCCAAAATATTTCAAAGTAATCATTTAATTTTAGGATTTATTTTACATATGTGTTATTTTACAGTATTTCAAGGTACATAGTGTTAGTATAATAATATGCTGACATACTATGTTTTTTAAAAATGCTGAAGTATATACCCTGAAGTGAGAAGTCCACTTTCCTGCCAACTTCACAGACTTGCTCAGAAATAACTTTATTTCTTTCCCTTTCATTCTATGGGGCATTTAGACTGTGAACGATTTTTGTACTGTTTTGTTCCTGATTATTATTTCTGTCTAAACATTTGATCTCATTTTCCAACATTGTGATTTGTGAACTGAGAAAAAAAGTGTGAATAGATTTGATTCCCAAGATTGTGCAAGTCCACTGCCTTTAAAATATAATCTTTGTCTTGCAGGTGTCTTTGACTGTGTGCATAAGCCCCTTGATGAAAATAAAAATTATTCCTCTCACAAGTTATTTAAAAGCAACTTAATAATCATCATTTGTACTCCCGTTTGATGAGGTGAAGGAAACCTGGAGATGCATGATTTGTGGAAAATGGCATATATGCAAGCCGTATAATTTAAAACACACCAAAACCCCCCAAAAATCCAACACTTCAAAAATCCTTCTCATCTGTCATATCTGGCAGGGTACAAATGAAGATTGGAACAATGTTTATTCATCTGCTTTCCCCTGATGACAAATTTACCCCTGAGGGGGGAGATCTGTGAAACAGTATGCTGAAGGCTCACTAGTGTTTTTGTGGATGCAGAGAGTCAAATGGGTTATAAACATTTGAGCAGCCTTTCCTTCCATTTATGGCTTTACTCTGATCACTGATCTGGAGATTTGCCTGAATATAGTAATGGTCTATTACACCTTCACATGCTACATTAAGGCTTATGCTTTGAGGATGCTGCGCTGAACCAACAAACAGGGTAATATTTGAGACAGCACCTCTCTAGTATGTAATGCTATGGGAGGCTGGCCTCTGCAGTTAGATGGAGAATCTGACCTTGTGGAGGAGAGCATCTTTGTACTCCTGTGTACTGAAAAGCAACAGAAGGGAATAGATTTCAGGATTCAGTGCTCTTGCCTAGTGAAAGACAGCCCTAACTGCTGCTGTCACGTAACGAGGCACAAGGCTATTTTTTTTCCAGAAAGATAGACAGTTAGCTATAGCAAGGCACATACTGCTGTTTTATTGCCACAATACCAGGGAAACTTCACTTCAGAATATTTTTTCCTGTTTACCTAGTAGACAAATTAAATACTTGATTCTTAAGGCACAAATTCAGAAGAGGTGAAGATAAAAATAGAATTACCTGGGGAAGGCAGAAAAAACCAAAACAGCAAACCCAAAAAGACACATTAAATGTGTAATGGGGTGTAGAAAAGTGGGAGTTTGTAGTTTCTTTACCAAAATGGTTAGAAGATAACTACAGGAGTTTTAAGGAATTGATACGTAAGAGTAACATTGTTCAAAATTAACAAAAAATAAACAGTTATGAACATTTTTAGATCTGTATGTTGGTAACCTATTAAACCACAAAGATACATTGTTTCTTTAATTTCTGAGCTAACCTCACAAAATACTGCAAAAACAATGTTCGGTCCTTGCAGAATCAAGAGTTAAAGAATGGGTTTGTGAATCCCCATAAGCTCATAAGTATCTAATAAATTAGTGAGCACCTAAGTAAATAGCCAGAATTCTATAAATGTTGAGGAATCAAGAGCTAACATTGCCTTTTGACATCTTTTTTTTTTTTTTAAGGCATGTAATTAAGACTTCTCCAAAATACCAGTGGCTGCATATTCAACATCATACTTAGGTAAGAAAAAAAGGCAGATAAACTGGCAATCTGATTCCAGTCACAATGACTTTTAAATTACTTGGGACAGTTAAGTTGGAACACAGACGTTACTTACTTGAAATAATAGTACTTTGTGAAACTTATTTTTTTCTAGTGGTAGTTGAGAACATAAATCTTAAATCATCAGTTTAAATTGTGCAATCTGCTTGATATTTATTGACATCATGTATTCTCTTGTCTATCTTTAGAATAATGTAAGACACTACTGACCTGGTAAATTTTCAGTCATTTTGTTGGCAAACATTAACCAGAGCATTTTCTTTTTTTCATAATGTGAATTAAGTCATGAATTAAAAAATCACAAAGAGAAGGGGAAGGGAAAATAAGAGGCTACAAGTTCCTTCTGAGCTTTTCTCCATTCCACAGTACTCGGATGGGAATTAAATATAATATTCCATGAAGATCCCAGAGGAGGAAAATGACACCTGCACTTTGACCCAACTCTGATTTTTAAAGGGTTGGAGAAGAAAGTGTGGTGTTACAAAAGTCCACTCAAAAAGAAAGTTTTCTAGGCAGAGAAGCAGGAAGAATTCATGTAGTCCAGATTGCCTTCACTGAGCTGCAAATTTTTGCTCTTTGAGATGCCACTTAGAGTTATCCTCCTTAAAAGAAACAGTCTACCAGACACAGTAATGGCTTTCATGATCTTTCCCTCCCCACGACTTTTTTTTTTTTCCTCAAATGGGTAGCTCATCGTGCAGACTGTGGTCTATGCCTGACAGTAACAGAGATGATCGACAGGGAATCCTGGTAATACCAGTAGAAAGGTATCACGGAGATGTGATGGGATGGCTTTCATGACTGGGGAGTTGCAGTGCAGGGACACAGATTCTTTAGGAAGGACAGGAAGAGAAGATGAGCAGAGAGAGTTGCTTTTATGTGGCAAAACATCTGGAGTGCATTGAGCTTCACCTGAGAGTGGATGAGGAGCCAAATAAGAGCTTATGTGTTAGGATTAGAGAGAGGACTGGCAAAAGTGACATTATATTGGGTGTCTGCTACAGGCTACCTTACCAGGAAGAACAGTTGGATGAGGCCTCTGCAGACAGATAGCAGCAGCCTCACATTTGAAGGTCTTGGTCCTCATGGGGGGACTTTAAGCATCCTGATGTCTCCTGGAGGGGCAACACAGCAGGATGTAAGGAATCTAGTAGGTTGCTGGAGCACATTGACGACAATTTCCTGTTCCAGGTTGTAGAGGGAACCAATGAAAAGACATGTTCTGCTAGACCTCCTAATCACCAAAAAGGGAGGACTCATTGGGATTGTGAAGGTTAAATACAGCCTTGGCTGCAGTGACCAGGAGATGGTGGTGTTTGGGTTCCTGAGGAGAGGAAGCAGGGTGAAAAGCAAGCTTACAACCCTGGACTTCAGGAAAGCAGTCTTTGGCTTCTTCAAAGATCAGTTTGGAGAGACCTGTGGGATAAAGCCCTAGAGGGAAGAGGGGCCTGAGAAAGCTGATTAATATTCAAGGATCACCTCCATGCTCAAGAAAAGTCCATTCCAACGAACAGAAAGTCAGGTAAAAATGCCAGGAAGCCTGTGCAGGTGAATGAGGAGAGGATGGGATGCACCCACAACTGCTGAAGGTTCTGGCAGATGTCATTGTGAGTCCACTGTCAATCATCTTTGATTGATCACGGTGACTGGGAGAAATACATGAAGACTGGAGGAAAGAAAATGTCACCCCCATCTTCAAGAAGCCCAAGAAGCAGGACTGAGGGAACTACAGGCCAATCAGCCTCAGCTTCCTGAGGGAAGGTGATGAAGTAGCTAGTCCTAGTACATGAATGACTAGAAAATCATCAGAAATAGTCAGCATGGCTTCACCAAGGGGAACTCATGCTTGACCAGCTTGATAAACTTCGGCGGTTAAGTGACTGGCCTGGTAGACAAGGCAAGAGCAGTGGATATTGTCTACCCGGACGTCAGTAAGGCCTTTGACACTGTCTTGCATAACATCCTCATAGACAAGCTGTTGAAGGATGAGCTGGATGATCAGACAGTGAAGTGCATTGAAAACTAGCTGAACAGCCAGGCCCAGAGGCTGGTGATCAGTGGCACAAAGTCAAGCTGGAGGCGAGTAACTAGTCACAGTACTGGGTCCAGTCCAGTTTAGCATCTTCATTAATGATCTGGATGATGGAGAAGAGTGTAGCCTCAGCCATTGTGCAGATGACACAAAACTTGGAGAAGCGGCTGACACACCAGAGAGTAGTGCTGCCATCCAGAGGGACCTGGACAGGCTGGAAAAATGTGATTACAGGATTCTGTAATCCTGCTTCTTTTGCTGAAGTTCAACAAAGGAAAGTTCGACAAGTCCTTCACCTGTGGAGGAAAAAACCCAGGCACCAGTATATGCTAAGGGAAGCCCATGTAGAAAGCATTTTGCAAAGAACCTGGGGGTCCTGGTGGACACCCAAGTTGAACATGAGCCAGCAATGTGCCCTTGCCACAAAGAGGACTGAAGGTATCCTGGGCTGCATTAGGCAAAGTAGTGCCAGTAGGGGGAGGGAGGTGATCCTTCCCCTCTACTCAGCACTGGTGAGGCCACAGCTGAAGTACTGTGTCCAGTTCTGGGCTCTTCAGTACAGGAAGGACAAGAACATGCTGGAGATAGTACAGCAAAGGGCCATGAAGATGATGGACTGAAGCATCTCTCCTGTGCGGAAAGGCTGAGCAAGCTGGGACTGTTCAACCAGGACAAGAGAAGGCTCTGAAGGGATTTTATTCATATGTGTAAATACTACGTAAGTGTAAAGACTACACTTTTCCCCTATAAAGACCTTTACTTGGATTGCCATTCAGTATTGACTGTAGGTGAACAGCCAGGGCAGAATTAAGGTTAACTGTGTGTTTCATTGCTATTTTTAAACTCACCAGAAAAATAATGTTTCTCTCTTTTTTCACTTTCTTTTTGTCAACCTGAATGATTGGGTGAGTGTTTTTGGAACCGTGTTAAGGATAAATGGTATGGCCTTTTATTATTTTGTCATCTTTTTTCATCTTGTTATCTAGACCAGGTTAATATATTTTGTATGCTTGTACTGTTGGTGGCAAGCTGAGCAGCCAGCACAAGTGATAACTCATAGATGCGCAGAGCCACAATTAACATAACGAAGTTTTATCCATCACATAGACATATTTTCTTCATGACAATTACCTCATGACTCCAGAGCCTGGGTTTCTAAGAAAACCATGAAGAGTCATCCTAAAATTATGAAATTGACAGTGTTGTGTTAGTGTGAATCAGATTCTGAACCTTGTAGTGACAGTAAGCGAAGAATTCAGAATTTTCTTCCTCTTTCTTTGTACTGACATTAAGTGTATTATATATAGAACAGCTCATTCTGGATGTCATCTCTAAGCAAGTGGAGGAAAAGAAGATTATCAGGAATAGTCAACACGGATTTGCCAAGGGGAAATCATGCTTGACCCATCTGATAGCCTTCTATGATGGCATTACTGGCTGGGTAGATGAGGGGAAAGAAGTGGATGTTGTCTACCTCGACTTCAGCAAGGCTTTCGACACTGTTTCCCATAACATCCTCCTAGGGAAGCTCAGGAAGTATGGGCTAGATGAGTGGACATTGAGGTGGATTGAGAACTGGCTGAATGGCAGAGCTCAGAGGGTTGTCATCAGCGACACTGAGTCTACTTGGAGGCCTGTAGCTAGTGGTGTCCCTCCGGGGTTAGTACTGGGCCCAGTCTTGTTCAGATTATTCATCAGTGATCTGGATGAAGATACAGAGTGTACCCTCAGCAAGTTTGCTGATGACACAAAACTGGGAGGAGTGACTGATACTTCGGAAGGCTGTGCTGCCCTTCAGCAACACCTGGATAGGCTGGAAAGTTGGGCAGAGAGGAACCTGATGAGGTTCAACAAGTGCAAGTGCAGGGTCCTTCACTGGGGGGGGAACAACCCCATGCACCAGTACAGGCTCAGGGCTGATGTGCAGGGCAAAGCAGCTCTGTGGAGAGAGACCTGGGTGTCCTGGTGGACAAGTTGACCATGAGCCAGCAGTGTACCCTTGTTGCCAAGAAGGCCAATGGGATCCTGGGGTGCATCAGGAGGAGTGTGGCCAGCAGGATGAGGGAGGTTCTCATCCCCCTCTACTCTGCCCTAATGAGGCCCCATCTGGAGTGCTGCATCTGGTGCTGGGCTCCCCAGTTCAAGAAAGGTGAAGAGCTACTGGAGAGTCCAGCGGAGGGCTACGAGGATGATGAGGGGACTGGAGCATCTGTCCTATGAGGAAAGACTGCGGGAGCTGTGCTTGTTTAGTCTGAAGACAAGAAGGCTGAGACGGGATGTTGTAAATGCCTATAAATATCTTCAGGGTGGGTGTCAAGAGGATGGGGCCAGACTCTTTTCAGTGGTGCCCAGCAACAGAACAAGGGGCAACGGATACAAACTGAAGTATAGGAAGTTCTGTCTGAACATGAGGAAGAATTTTTTTACTTTGAGGGTGATGGAGCATTAGAACAGGCTGCCCAGAGGGGTTTGGAGTCTCCTTCTCTGGAGACATACAAAGCCCACCTGGTAGCGGTCCTGTGCAGCTTGCTTTAGGTGACCCTTCTTCGGCAGGGAGGTTGGACTAGATGATCCCCAGAGGTCCCTTTCAACACCTAACATTCTGTGATTCTGTGACATATGGAAGTTTATTTTACGTAAGTGATAGAAGGAAATTCATGAGAGAGGAAATATTGATGGTATTGATAAATAGGGATTGCATTTTATTAGCTGCTTTTTACGCATAATCTTTTTGGGAAGTATGAGTCAGTTGTCCTGAGTTTGATTCAGATTTTCTGCCTTGTACCAGATGATTGATACCGTTGCATTCATACAGGATTTACAAATTTCCTCCATGTCTTCCAGACATGCATACATCATTAGTTCTGCTGGGACATATTTCTTTCCTGTGTGTACCTAGGCAGCTGTATAAAGACACAGACCCCTCCTTCTACTCTATGAACCATTCAGACATGGATCAGCTCTCATGAAAGCTGAACAGCCTCATACATGTGTACTTTTCTTCCCACCTTGCAATGCTGATGCTGATCTGAAAGGGGAAGTAAGGGCTTGGGATCCTTCCCAACCTTTATCTCTGCATATCTTCTCCTTGTCTATTCATTGGTTTGTCACTGGAAGAATTCCTCAGTAGTACTCTGTGACGACAGAAGGTTAGAGCCTACTAAATACAAAACCATAATGCACAGCAATCCACTGCCAGACTCTGAAATATGTCAACAACTAATTTTTTCAAAATTTTACGCCAGAAGATTGATTATTTAGCCTCATATTCTCGCTTACTCTCCCTTTACTGTTCATGAACTTGAAAAATTCACTTTGAAAATGCTTTGCCTCTGAGTTGATGAGCTTTTCAAGAACTTTCAACCTCTGATGGTCAGAAAACTGCTAATACCCCATGTAAGCACACTAACCATAGTATGCTCCATTATCACCCAAGAACATTCTCAGTACAACTCATTGAACCGTAGAATAATTACAGTTATAGTGAGCAGAGGAAGCTGGCTCTTACTGAATACAGTAAAGCTTAATATTCCTAGATGCCCTGGTTTTAGTTAAAACATAACTGATTCCCTTTTAGTAAATTTTTCCTTACAGCTAAGTTGTTCTAAGTAATTGCATTTTTCTGAAGCTGGCTACACATTTTTCAGACAGTGTCCGCTCCAAAGCTGATAACACCCAATGTTTATAGTTTTACGGTAACGGTAACGGTGAGCTAACGGTAGGAAAGGAATGCAGAAAAAGGCCCCTGTTTATAATTATCACTATAGCAGCCAAGGTCACTGACAGATCTCTTAGGTCCCACAAGTGAGGAGTCGGAAAGGGTCGCACTTGCAGGGAGGGGCAGACAGGACAGGTGACCCAATACTGACCAGCGAGGTATTCCCTGCCATGCACGTCACACTCAGTTTAAAGCTGGGGGATCATGAGGGTCTTGCTCTCTTCGTCCCTGCTCTTTCTCCTGCCTGCAATCCTGACCCATATTCCCGTCCATGCATTCCTGAGTCCAGTTCCTGTCTGCTGCCGAGGCCAGTCTGGGACTGCCTGGTGCTGCCTGGCAGCTGCTGGTGGGATGACAGTGCCCCGGCACCCAACTCTGGGAAACTCAGTGTCAGTTTTGTACATTTTGCCATATTTCTCTTATTATTGGTATTATTAGTAAAGCTGTTTTAATATTCATTTTTTAAGACTCTCTCCCTTTTCTTCCTTTTCCCTTCCCCTGGAGGGAAGGGTGGGTGGTTAATAGAGAGCAGCTGCCACTTTTTTTATTAGCACCCTGCTCTAAACGCTGACACTACATAACATGAATTGATCTCATATCCTGATCAGTAACTATGCATTATTTCAGCATTTGTTTTACTAGCATGAAAAAGCTATTTTTTTTTAGTGTCATGTTTTTCCTGTAATAAGCCTAGAAGCTTTTCTCCACACCAACCTGGTTTAGATAAATCTTTTATTTTTAAATGTGTATCAGACATCTATAAATAATTACCCACAAGGCATTTTCAGTGCTTTGTAGATACGTACAGGTAGTTCCATGTCTCTGAAGACTTATCAGTTCTTGTGTGTTAGAAACTCTTCTTTTTTTTTTCAGTCCAGTCATAATGACCACCTGCAATAGCAGGATCAACCAATGTAGCCTCTCTCATCTTAGGACAAACATTCTTTTTGTTATTCTCTAAGTGCATGCAATTACAGCTTGCACATTTGCATTTCATATCTTTTTTTTTTTTTTTTTTTTT
>Ga0065711_1041459_pt1 | contig 16132 bp, 11 predicted proteins | sample Hoacrofraction12_FD_59098 | JGI IMG/M metagenome (GOLD analysis project Ga0065711, IMG submission 59098) | Hoatzin crop microbial communities from Cojedes, Venezuela - Epithelial fraction 12 v2 (version 2) | ecosystem: Host-associated > Birds > Digestive system > Esophagus > Crop | place...
GCCGGGAGCGCCTTGGCCGCGGCCGCGCGGTGCCGGGGTCGGGCGGAGCCGAGGGAAAACACCTGGTGCTGCGGGCGCGGGCAGCCGCAGCACGGAAGGGTGAAACGGACGCTTCGAGGGCGGGATCACGGGCTCCTGCGGTAGTGAGGGGGGGTCTGGGAAGCGGCCGGGCTGTGGGGAGCTCCTTGCTGTGCCTGGTTGGAAGGTCGGCAAGTTTCTGCGTGCCGAGGGCGGTGTGAAACCTTGTGCGGGTCCTGTTGAGAAGCTCTTGCTCTGGCAACGTGTAAAGCGCTTGGTTAATGTAAAACACATAATTTACAGTGATTTTTTTAAAGCGTACTGTAATTTAATTGTTGATAGCCTGGTTAGTGATGACATGAGTGAATGGATGATAGCACACAGATACTAACAAAAATATCATCATAGCTGTGGAGGAATTATGAGGACCCTGAGTTCCTGTAGCATAAAGTTTTGAGGGAAGGGGTATTTTTCTTTTTTTTTTTTCTTTCTTCTTTACAGAAAGTGCAGAATTCAAAATGGAAAATGTAAGATTAAATATAAAGCTGCTAGCTTACAAGTGGGAGGTGAAAAAAATGACAGTCTTTGTAGTAATACTATTCCACATGGCAACCAGCAATATTTTCCATTCCTGTTTTTCTTGTCAAATGTTTCTTTCTGGTGCTGCTGAACTTCTTACCCTCTTGAATGCTTTGCTTTTTGATACAAGAAGCCCTGCAAGCTCATCCTACTTGAAAGGGGCTATTTATTCAGTGAAGTTTTTGTCAGGCCGCTTATGTAACTTCAAAACCAATCCTCAGTGCTTTCTTTTCACTGCCTCTTTGTGAGAAGCATCTGGATTCCTGGACTGAACAGATATTATATAAATACAATACACTGCTATATCAACAGCAGTTGCTGGAGTTGGATCACCAATGCTGTACAGCTGCAGAAAGGAAATGGTCTTGACAAATAGAATACGTAGGATTTTTCCAGTACAGTCTTTAGAAAGAGCTGCCACATGAAATCCTCGTTAGGCAGCAGCACTACAAAGATAAAGGCGAGCTACACAAAGTGCCACAGCGGCAAATCTGAATCTCTCACTTGCCTACTGAATTCTTGCTTGCTGCAATCATCACCATGCCTAAGTGAAGAACAGCAAAATGTATGGGATTATCAGGCATAGGAAAGCCGATGACTGACAGAGAAAAGCAACTTTACTCCAAGGCACAGATGGGAAGTACATACTGTCCTGAATTTGTCTGCTTTTCCTTTAGAGAACGACAAGTGTTTGGCATTATACGTCCCCTGGGTATCAGTGTTGAACCATGAATATTAGCTGCCTGTAACATTTCAAAGCAATCGTACTGTTAGCACAATTACAAACACACTTGATTAAACCATTCTGCACTATGAAAAGAAGCTACAAACATTACTCAGGGCCAGTTTTTCTCCTTGGCATAGACCTATTCAGAAAGCTTCAAGTAGGTCAATTTATGGGCATAATCTAGGAGAGCGCTGAAGTGGTGACGCGAACTGTGTTGTTGAGTGAGTAAATTATACTCCATCGCTAAATTATTTTTACTTTTCCTTGTTTGTTTTCATAGTACTAAGCAGTGGAGTTTGTGTTATTTACACAAACTATCAGGAAGACTTTACAATACAGAAGTCGTGACACTACCCAAGCATGCAGTCATATGCTCAGATCATTCCATGCTCTTTCCACTAAGGATGATGGCACCCAGCTCCGTCAAATAAGACATACATGGCCCATTGCTAGTAAAAATACTCATTTTTCCTTTAATGGATCCTGACAGGAGGGAAGAGAAGAATCAGCCCAAAATCTACTGTCCTGAGGTTACCATTGACAGAACTTTTTACCTAAATATTTTCAGGCATTTGATGAGGATCCAGTATCAGATGGATTGGAAAAGGAATAGAAATGACAGGAAGATTGTGAAGATTTTTGGGAGAGACCTGAAAAATGAAAATGTCTTTTCCAGATCTTTCCAACATTCCTCAAGTTGGCCAAAAAAGGGAAGGCATTTTGCATCTAAAGACTATTTGAGTAGAGAATCCAGAAAGTGCTACTGGGGGAAAAAAATGTACCTTTGAAAACATCTTGGCTATCAAAGGAAAGAATTAGACTGTCACTTGGACTATTAAATTATTTGAAATATGAAGGATACTACTGAAAGGGGTATTGGAGATGATGGATTATACCTATTTGCTACACAGTGGCAAACTAGATGCATAGTAGTGTGGTTTCTAGTGTGCCTCCTTTTTATTTCTACTGATTTATTGGCAGAAGGCCTGTAAAAACAATGGAAAATCAAACAAAGCAACCAGTTGGTTCAAAAATGATAGCATTAATACTCTTAATCTGTTCAAAAGCCGTATTTTTATTTTAAATAGCATTGGTCGCTTTTGAAATAGGGTATTGTACGCTTTGTCTGAGGTCAGAGCAGGTACATGGTGTTTGCATAACTCACAGGGTACAAAGCTCTCTCTGCTATTTCTGGATGCTCAGAACACCGTTGAACCAAGACTGTGTATTTATAATGCACATTTTCTTCTTGAAGCTCATGTATATCTCTGATTATAATTCCTACTAATTACTTGAATGCTTCCGTGCAGTTTAAAGTTGTGTCAAAGTCAAGTCTTTTTAAAGAAGTGATTTGCAGAAAACGAAAATACACTAAGCCTTTTTATCCTAAATCTTGTCCTCCCAGCAGAAGAAAAGGATCTGAGTAGAAGAATACAAACTTGCTCTTATGAAAATCAGTGCAAAATGTATGAGAGGAAAAAAATACATCAACTGCTAATATTGGCAATCTAAATCTTTTGGGTGCTCTAATGCTGAGAATTAAGAGAATGTGTGTTCTGCTGATGAGATATCTCCACTGATGGAGAAGAAACAGGCTGAAAATATATGAAAATTTAGGGGGTACAGCCTAAAAATAATTTACCAGAAAAAAACAAGTTTTGAAAAGCCCCATTTCAAAAGTCTGTTTTTACAATGAAGGATGCAAAATTACTCATGAAGTGCTTAATCACAATCTTCTGTAGTTTCTTGGCTGCTTGCTGATACGAGTGTTACCATCCAGACCGATTTAGTTGGCTCAGCTCTTCCTTTGATGTCTTTAATGATTTACGGTCCATCCTCTGAGAACACAGGCTCCAGGAACACTTGTTCCGATGTCTAGGACATGCCTGCTCTGTGCCTGCTCTGAAGAAAGCTTTTTTTTTTTGGCTTTCTTCTCCTTTGGATCAAAGTGCTGACAAAAACACAGGCAAAGGTTGTGACATAGATGTTGCACATGCCATTTGGTCCAGTTAAAATATTACAAGCATACTAAGGCTTGCTGAGCACTGAATATCTTCTTGCATCAGGGAAGTTGAGAGCAGCGAGATTAAGTTTAGCTACTTTTACAACAGATAGTAGGTCTGTGACCGCTGAGCTAGGGACAGCACAAATTTAGTAGGACACGTACCAAATTTTGTGAGGAATAAGTGCAATATGTGTAAGATCAGAAGCAACTCCATTGTCTTCTTGGTCTCTTTAGCCATCCTTCGGTAAGTATATTTAAGATTTCAGAGTTCAAGAGACTTGAACTTAGTCTATCAGGTTAAAGCTAAAGCAGTCGCTACTCTGTCCCTGCCTTTCCCTGCCTAGAGAACCTCCTGGTTTGCTTCACATCACCCTGCCAACATCTACGTAGTGTGAACTATCAGGCAGCTTGGGCTCAGATGACCGTATACCAGTGAGGGGACTCCGCTGTATACTGGTGTATTGGGTTTGCGTGGCAAGCTTTTGGCAGCAGGGAGGCTACAGGGATGGCTGCTGTGAGAAGCTGCTGGAAGCTTCCCCTATGTCCGACAGAGCCAATGCCACTGGCTCCAAGATCAACTTGCTGCTGGCCAAGGCCGAGCCCATCAGCGACGGTGGTAGCGCCTGTGGGATAACATAGTTAAGAAGGGGGAAAAAACCCTGTGCAACAGCAATTGCAGCTGGAGAGGGGAGTGAGAATACGTGAGAGAAACAACTCTGCAGAGACAAAGGTCAGTGAAGGAGGGGGAGGAGGTGCTCCAGGCACCAGAGCAGAGGTTCCCCTGCAGCCTGTAGAGAAGACCATGGTGAGGCAGGCTGTCTACCTGCAGCCTGTGGAGGCCCATGGTGGAGCAGATATCCATCTGCAGCCTGTGGAGGACCCCAAGCCAGAGCAGGTGGATACCCAAAGGAGGCTGTGACCCTGTGGTGAGCCCACACTGGAGCAGGCTCCTGGCAGGACCTGTGGCCCTGTAGAGAGAGGAGCCCACGCTGGAGCAGGTTTGCTGGCAGGGCTTGTGACCCCGTGTGGACCCACACTGGAGCAGCCTGTTCCTGAAGGACTGCACCCCGTGGAAGGGACCCACGCTGGGGCTGCAGCCCGTGGGAAGGATTCATGTTGGAGAAGTTTGTGGAGAACAGTGTCCCGTGAGAGGGACCCTATGCTTGAGAAGGGACAGAGCATGAGGAGTCCTCCCCCTGAGGAGGCAGGAGCGGCAGAGACAACGTGTGATGAACTGACCACAATTCCCATTCCCCGTCCCCCTGCCCCACTCCCGGGGAGGAGGTAGAAAATCAGGAGTGAAGTTGAGCCCAGGAAGAAGGGAGGAGTGGGGAGAAGGTGTTTTAAGATTTGGTTTTATTTCTCATTATCCTACTCTGACAAATTAAATTAATTTTCCCCAAGTTGAGTCTGTTTTGCCTGTGACGGTAATTGCTGAGTGATCTCTCCCTGTGCTTATCTCAACCCATGAGCCTTTCGTTGTTTTTGCTCTCCCCTGTCCAGCTGAGGAGGGGAGTGACGGAGCGGCTTGGGGGCACCTGGTGTCCAGCCAGGGTTAACCCACCACAACTGGGGAGGGATTTCTGCACGTCTTCCATTCTTGGCATAGGGTGCAGTGCCTTTGGTTTCAGCTCTCTTCTTCCCCTCAGTTGTGCAGGAACTGTGAAGAACAGAGGGAACAGGCAGCTTTCTTTAATTGAAGCGTTGTTTTGTATTAACAATAGCAGTATAATGATACCTAAGAGAAAACGATTTGAAGTAGCAGGTTTATATCACATATGTGTGTACCTGCCATCCTGATCTCAAGCAGACTTCAATTTCCTAAAGACTGTGGGCTGTTCCCCTGCTCCAAACTGCCCCACTCCTCTGGCTCTGAGTGCCTGCCTTGCTTTTAACAGTCTCTCACCTGCTTACGGCTTATGTCCTTTTAATTTGCTGCATTCATCAATTTGCTCTTTCCGCTGTGTTCACAAGAAACTGTATTCCAGTGAGTTCAGCAGTGGTTTAAGGGTAAAAGATCTAAGTGAATACCCTTTCTATCAATGGTGTTAGATTTGCAGTCTTCAGCCACTGTCATATGTCCTGCTTATTTTTTTCCAGTGTACTCTTAAACTAAATCAATAGATATATACAGAAACACACCAGTAACAAGTACACAGTCATACCCTGTTCAGAAAATAACAGAGAGCAGCTGTGATATAGGAAGAGTTGGTAATGCTACCCTTGAAATTGCTGGATCATTCTCTTTGTCATTCTTTAACTTGATTAATGAAATAACAAGAAGACAACCCCTTTGGGCGGAATTTGCTGTTTTTCTTGGTTAAGACTTTTCTGTTAAATGGGAGTTTTGATTTAGGAGTGCAATTCCAGCTCTTTTTATTTTATTAGACAGAGTAATTGACTGTTGAAACAGAAGCAAACAGGCAAAATAATTGGAAGCTCTCCTGGATCAGTAAGTGTAATATTGGATTTTCTACTCCACACTCTACTTTCCTGACTCATACATATTAGTCACTGTACACACTTACAGAAATAGCCCTTTATAGGGCTGTACAGTTTGAGTACATCCACTGTTTTTCCTGCTTTTTTCTCTTCTTTTTTTTGTATATTAGGGAGGCTCAGCATCCTGCCTTTAGAAAACCTAACCTGCTTTATGATTTATGTGTGTAACATAGGACCACTAAAGGTTATAGCAGTTGTTCCATTTGTACAACTCAATGTTTGCAAAACAAAGCCATAGCATTTTCGTTGATCACTATAATACATTTGTGTGCACATTGTTTGATATCAGCAAGGGGATATACTTCCTCTGTAACCAAGGAACCTCACATGCAGTCTCTAAGTAGCCCTTTCAATAGGCAGAATTAATCCAAGTTACTACGTGACTGGAAAAACTCTAGAGAACAAGTGTAGGAAATGGCACGGGTGATTTGACAGATTGCGCTCTACCATCAGAGCAGTCTGAATGAGCATCCCAGGCCTATACTGAGAAGCCCTGTTCTGAGGAAGGCACTCACCATATTTTAGATAAGACATAAAACTGAGACCCTCGCTGCTTATGGTCATCAGAGAGCTTAAACTACTTTTGTAGTGTCACCATCAATACTGAGGCCAAGACCAACGCATGTCATTACTTTCCGCCTACCCAAATCCCCCAGCTGTTTCAGTTGTATACGATACTCTTCTCTACTTCCAACTCTAAGCTCGTGTTCAAAATCATTCAGTGTTAAGCAGCTACTGTGCTCCCTCTTGGGCTGGGAGTCCCGGACTCTTTGGGCTACTGTATAACACATAATAGTTCATCCTTCAACTTCCTCTGAAGGGGGGAGACATAGGAGGCCAGAAGGGGTACGTAAATGTATGTGTCTTTACAAGCTTGCTCTCTAACTCTGGAGCTGAACACCTCTCATGGCTGGCAGCAGTGTAAATCTTGAGCAGAACTTTGCAGGAGACTCACAGTTGTTACACAGGCAGATTTCCTGAAACTTTGACATTTTTCCTCCCCTTCCCTCAGAGGATAAAATAGGTCAGTTCTAGGCATGAGTATGAATTTTGTGCTTTGGTCGTTTAGCAGAGAATCCAGTCCCGTGGTATCACTGGCAACTACATCACACTGTTTTGACTATAAATTGATCTTCAGAATAATTTTCTTTTCTTCTTTGTATCTCTACAGCAAAGCCGCTCATAACTTTAGACTGGCTTTCCAGTCTTTCTGGAGTTTATTCTTCCAAAGTCACCACCACCACTATGGAAATGCAGAGAAAGAATGGGACAGGAAGGTGGTAGCTAGTAGTTTTCTCTTACTGGATGTGAGAAGGATGAAAGCAATGTCCTAGTTCAGTAGCCTTTGGCAGATTGCTGCCAGCTTTCTTGGCCTTTTTTTTTAAATTATGGTAACTTTTTTGATTTTTCAGGAAGAGAAGACTGGATTTTCCCATTGAGTGCATTGAGTTCTGCCTATTTCAACCATATCTTACTGAACTTTCGGACGTTGTGTCCTCCAGGAAAACATAATCTCACAGGAAGCTCTTCCAAGCACCCAGCAACTGAAGTTTTAGCGAGCAGCTAACTGATATTCAGGGGAAAAGAGTTTCATTCTGCAAATAGATAGGGCTGCTGTTTATTTCTCATTCCCCTTTTAGTCTCCAATTCTTTCGCTCTTTCCAGTTATTTCTTTATTTCTAATGGAAATAAGCGTGGAGTAGCTTTCTTTGCAAGACATCTTAGCAGCAATTACTTGGTTGGAAACTTAGATGGATACTTAGGAACCTTGCTTAAGTGGAATCCATGGTGGAAGACATCCAGGAAAATCTATTGGCGGCTCAGAGTGTACTGAGTAGTGTTAGAAGATTTAAGTCTCTCCAGAGATGCTTAAATCTCAGCTAGATTCAGCAACTGCAGCATCTGCTGCAGCTCTTGTTTAAAAATACAACAAAAATTGAAATTAATTTTAAAAAATAAATTTTTTAAAAATTTGTAAGATACTAATAAAACGTACTAAAGTGAAATATCAATACTCATATGAAAGGTGGAACTGGCAGCGTGGAATCTAGAAAGGGAGCAAGGGATGTAACCGAAACCATATCAGAAACAAATTTCACCGAAGTCAGTCACTAGGCAAAGATTTTCAAATAGCAGGTCCTTGTGCAGGTGCATAAAGTATTGGCAGCAGAACAAGAAAAGTTCAGCTGTGACTCAATTTCACTGGGAGAGAGAGAAAGTTATTGATATAATGAACAGAATGAAAACAGTTATGTTTCAGGACTGTCATCCACGTTTTTGTGCCTCTGGAGCATATTTTTCTTGGAGCACAAGTAGAGACAAATCCTCATTTGAAGCCCAAAGAACTTAACAGAAGTCTTTAAATTGACTTCAGTGGGTTTTCCACCAAGCCTTTGACTGGCACATCATGTAAGCAGAAGTCTTAAATAAGAATCAGATTAATTCTTTTGGCTTGCATTGTTGCGGATGCCTTTCCTAGCACTGTGGATGGGGAAGTAGCAAAATTTTTATGAAAATATTTTGCTTTCTTGCAATGTGCGTGAGGCAAACGCATTGTTAGTGACAAAATCAACAATACCAGGGCCTTATAAACAGCAAGAAACAATAGAGCCCTGGAGGGGTCTGACTCTACCAGAGCTAACCTATGCATTTAATTTAAATCTGGAACATTTGCTAATCTGGGGCCAGAGTTCCCAGTGCCAGGCATTAATAAACTGTCAATGCCAGTCATCAGGAGGGTGCCACAGGGACTAAAATACCAATTTCAGGAGCTCAAAGGTTTCATAGTATTATCCACTACAGTTTTACCTCATTCAGCAGTGCTTAAGTTTCTTTTGGGCTTTCCATGAGCAGGCACTGACCCAGTGTTTGGCCTTTAATGAAGAACAGAAGCATTAAATGCTCTAAAGTTTTCCAATAAAGAAGTGAGCCATTACTAAAATTCACTCATTTTATCCTAATAACATTGCATTTCCTGCCAATAGTTTAAAATCTGCTGTTATTCTCCCTGAAAATAAAAAGGTCTTAACTCTAAAATAAGACTCTGGAAATGATATAATATAAACATGTGCTGACATTAATTACTGTAATATTTATCTATAAAACAGATGGTAGTGCTTTCAAAAATGTGTGAGCAATGATCAGAATGAATTCATTAGGCATTTATACTGCTGTCATGTACTCGCATAGGTGTTGCCTTGGACCCTGCTATATGCTCAGGGGCTCTTTCTTTTTAAGTGAGGTTTTACCAAACAGATGGAAAACATTATTAACTACTGTTTTCCTTTCTTGTCAAAGATGTTTTGTCTAATCATCGCTATAATTACACATCCACATTGTAGTAAATCATGCTGTATAAACATTTAGAACAGAGTGGATTATTAGGGTGAAATGCAAAGTATTCCAGACATTAAAAAAAAAAAAAAATGGACTGGACTCTGCTGAATAATAACAATTTTCAAGATCAAGGACAGACAAAACATAATTTAATAGCTTTGGCTTTTCTGTCTTCCATTTATGTCCCATTATTCTATGTAAAGTGTATCCTGGGTGCTTTCAGATGCCTCCCTCCCCTTTCTTTGTGTGACTATTTGAGAAAGGAGACATTTTCCTTTATACGGCAGCTCCCTTCATCATCTTGCTGCCACTGTTTTCTTCTTTCCATTTAATATATGACTACAAAAGCATTCAGGAACAAAGCAGACAACAAGAAAATCTAATGTGGGTCCTTTGTTTCCTAGGAGAGCCACAAAATCTCTATTCTAGTTGAAGCAAGTGTGTTTGATCAGGGTACCCAACTATTTTGGGACCAGATTCACAGTACTCAGCATTTCCACTGGCAGCTCCACATCTGTCAGGTTCAGGATCACAAAATACCGGCATGAACAACTACAATTCTGTCAGGCTTGGAACTCCACTCAAACGCTGCCATGGCCCCACTTCGGGCCACAACCTCAGCTTGGGCATTGCTGGCACGGGTGGTGGTGTGGCGCCATTCACAGCACGCGGCCGTGCCTGGCCCTGCTCAGTCACGCAGCAAGTGCAGTGGGGCTGCACTTGATTTAACATCTAGGGTGTAGATGCCTATATTTGTGCTGGTCGTCCTTTAAAGTCAGTGGAAAGAAATAGGAGCTTTTACGGCACTGGATTAATTGACTGTACTGGCAGGGTGAATTCTGCTCTGGTGCCCAGATCTTTCTACTTCAAGGCTCTCTGAACTTCTAGGATTTGAAAGTTCCTGCTTGAAACTAATCTCTTCCTATTATCCCAAAGGCTTGTGAATATTGTCTTACAATGTCAGAAAACTGATTTATTCTCCTTCTGTAGACATCACAAAAGGCATCTGTTCAATTGTTACAGACAAAATTCAGATTTCATCAGAGACTGGAAGAACTTTTATTGTATCTTACATATGGTTCACACTTGGAAAACAACAAATACCTTAACACTGTGTACAATTTCAGGACAATCTTCGCATCTTTTCTCAGTCAGGCTGCATCAATATTTTCCCCTTCTAACTTTGTTACAGGTTATTGCACCAGCTGTTTCTTGCAAGATCAAAAATTTATGATAGCTATAAGAGCTATGGCCAGCCACTAAAATACAAAAAGGTTTCATTGGGTTTAGACCTTTTCTGCATACTATTGCATCCAAAACAGAATTGTGCAGTGTCCTGCTATTCCTGAAAGACACTATGGCCAACTGCAGAACCAGCAGAATGATCAGTGATACTGGGCAAATAGAGTTGCTTTATAGGGGAGCTGAAATACTGAAAAAACCAAATAACCCCCCCAAGGAGAGATATTAGCAGCTTCTGTGAAAAGCAAACTAACTATATGCAATGGCAAAAAAACCTGTCTGTACAGAATTGATTCACCAAGCAATAACGGCTTGATCCCTTGGTCTTCTATGGTTCAATATCAAGATCTACTTAAAGGATAAAAATGCTGGAGTCTTTCTTTTTTTAAATGAAATGAATATAATTTTCCTCTTTGTATCAATCCTGCTTTTATTCCTATTTAAACAAATAATAATTAAGCAGTACAAAGCAATGTTTTACTGCTGCAGATGAACATATTTCTATCTACAAACATCTACATAGTACATTGGAAGTTGATCATGGCTTAGATTTTATCAGCGACGTTCTCTTTGTTTAATTCTGTATGTTGCCTGGGGAAAACCAAGGGTAGAGAGATGGCTATTTCTACTAGCTGATTACCAAGTCTGCAACACATTGTGAGAGTTAGGGCTTGATTAGTGTCTACTGCAATAAAAAAAACTCATGCAAAATGTTACTACATCAAAAGAAGGTTGATCATCAGTAAATCTGTTATACCTTTCCACAGATGCATTTTTTTACAACTTCTACAGGGTGTACCTCAAACACCTACCTTCTCAGCTCTCCTGCGTGGGTGGCAGAGGATTTACTCAGCTTAGTTTTGCTGTGTTGAAATGACCCCACAGTACTACGATGCCATTAGCTGGCAAGGCAGTAGGTATTTAATGTTGCTCTTTCAAAGCACATTAAGGCCACTGCAACTTTCCTGGCTCAGGAGATGCATTTCTAGCTGCTGCTTCACCCTGCCAGTATTGCACAAGGTCTGCCCTATGTGTTCACCCTTTGTGCCCAATACTGCACTGAGGTGAGGATGACCAGATGACAGCTCCCTGCTTAAATGCTGGTGCATGGTTAGGATCAGTCTGTCTGCAGCAGTGTGCTCTTAGGGTCGTATCAGAGCTTTCAATAAACGCTGTTTAGGACTGCCATGCCACTTATACCTCCACCAACCGCAAGGCAGAGTCCTGGTACATTGTGTCGTCTGGAAAAAGTGGATATTCAGGATGTCTTTGTGAAGAACCACTGGAGTAATGAAAGGAAAAGCTAAGGAATGTCACACCTGGTACACAAATCCATGCCACACAAAGAATATCTCATGAAGACTTTCTGATGTTATGAGAAAGCCAAGGACAAAACCAGACCTCTGGCTGCGTTGAAGCCACATGTTTGTATTGGAATAGGCTGGACAGTTTGCAGAGTCACCCTCATGCCACATTTTAAAGCTAACGCCAGCAAGCTATCAAAGCTATCAAGGGCACTGGGACTGCCTGATAACAACAGGACCTCATTCTGTACATCTTTGATACAAAGCAGCAGGAGGAAGAGAAATCAGCACTAACCCCTCACCTGGCCACCCTGATGGGGAAGCCTCCTCTTGTAAGTGCTGCTCTCGTATCACATAGTGGAGCAGATGGTCTGTAGACCCTTCTGGAGCACATATCTATTAAAAATTTTTGTGTTACTATGGTAAAAGGGTTTTTGTGATGCTGCTGGACACATGCTGTTGTGAAAATGCTGTCTGGCTTTTCCTTTCCACAGACCTCACCTCCTTTTGTTTCTGTTAGCTGTCAGCCATAACAAACTCTTACCACCAAAATGTAGCTGGGGAGCTGGATCAGGAGTGGTTGTGGGGGAAGGAGCTGTTTAAGACCTGCTGCTCTAAGAAAGCAGAAGTTCTCAATCCTCCAGCCGTCTCTCTCTCTCTCTCTCTCTCTCTCTCTCTGTTTGCTTGGGGTGACACAAAATGGCACACATATTCCTCTTCTCTTCAGTGCACCAACTTCAGTAATAGTACCTTATACTGAAAATATATTGAGGACTGTGATAATGAGACATAATTTCAGCTTGCTTGTTTAATAGTTGGACTGGTGCCTTGCTTCTCAATGGAGAAGGACAGGGAACTGAGTGTAAAAGCATCATCCTGATCTCACAGCTGACCCAGCAACGACCTTCTCTGTGGCCCAAGTGAATGCAGGAAAGATACGGGAGATACTGAGTTAGGTCCTGGGAATCGTGAGGAGACAAACAGCCTTGACTGAAAAGATGCTCTGACAGCACCTTCCTGCACTCATGGTACTTGCTTTACAGCCTGCAGAGAGTGTAGGTGCTGTGAGCAGCTCCCTTCCACCCAGAGTGGAAGGAGTTCAGAGAACAGAGACTTCTGGGAACAGACGTCTGAAATTCCAGTCCTACAAAAGGGTTTATGCCTTGGCATTTGACTTCTGAGTTACCAGAAGGATGGCAGGAAGGAAAACCTGGGGTGAAAGTCAGTGCACACACCTCAAGTGAGTTAGCTTCTTGCTGTAGGAAGAAGAACCTGGCAAAGTTCCAGCTGGTAACCAGATTTACCTGAGCAGTGAGGGGGGCCCACCCAGTGGGTGCTGCAGAGGTGCGCTCTGCACCCACTGCTCCCCAGCTCCACGGCTTCACCCGTCATCAGGCAGCTCTGCAGGCAGCAACACTGCTGCTACCAGGTCAGCAGCAGAGCCCTTTGCTACCAGCTAAGGACCTCAAAAGCGGGATTGCAGAAAAGGCAAGTGACCTAAAAATGATTTCCATACTAGTGTCTAGTCAATGGGCTCTTTCCTAGTGTTATCGTTACTATTTTCCTACTGTTACCACCATTGATGGGGTATGGGCTAGTACCACTGAAAAAAACACTAAAACCCCAAAACCTGGTAGGTTTGTTCTATTGCAAAGCTTTTGGCAGACTGTCAAATATAACACTAGAAACTGCCAGCTCCAATAGTGTTTTCTCCATGCTAGCCAGTAAGAGATCAATAGCAGTGCTAATCATGAAAGTAAGGAGAGATCATAAGAGAGCAGTAAAACAAGGGAAATTGTGAGTTTCACCTGTCATTCCTGTTGATTCTGGATGGTTTCTGCTAGTAATTTCACAATGCATCATGAATTTCCATAAGGCAGAGGGCTCAGCACATGCATAAAGAACTTTTGGAATTTTTGCCCGTAGGGTTGAATGTTTAATATAGAGAAAAATTTTGATCTATGGAAATACAGGCTGAGGTTGCAGTAGGGGACAATTAGCCATGAGGACTCAGGTGTTACAGGTTGTCTGGTAAGCCCCAGTGCAGTGTAGATAACTGTAACCTCCACACATGAGCAGACAGGCCCTGTGTCTGCCCCAGCAGCCTCTTTAGCTGCTGTTCAGTAACTCTTTAGCTTCAGTAAAATGACTCTAGGCTTCTGCCCGTGTGAAACCAGGCACAGAAGCTGGCAGCTGAGTTTAGCAGGTATCTATACTTACACTGTGGGTACACTGAGTATGTAGGCGTATAGCTTGATTTGCAGACAAAAATGACAGAAGATGGGCTAAATTACGCAGGATTAGACTCACATTGCTGCATCTCAATATTTGCACCAGTGTGTCATGATGCACAGCAGAGCCATTGATTTTTCCCAGATGCTGGCCTGTGGGAGCACTGCAGAGCCAGGACACAATCTGGGAGAAGAAAGCGCTGCTATTCCCCCCCAGCAGCCTCCTCCAATCTTCTGTGCTCAGCGTGAAGTTGAAAGCAAAAGGTGAAAGACTCTTCAATGTTTGTCTGCTGAGAGGACTCTTGGCAGGAGGTGGGGCTCGTGCCAGGGCTGAGGAGGAAGCAAACAGGAAAGAAGCTTCCAGACAGCAATTATAAAACAATCCCAAAAAACAGACCTTAGACAGATCCGTTTAGATCATAGGAAACAATTTATGGACCTATCATGTTCTGGTTTTCACTAGACTGAACGCTAAGTACACAGACAGTACGTGGTCAGGTTTCTTCACCAACACATGTATATGTACTGCTCGCTATGATGGGAGATGATGTGCCAAGCAGCCGGATTTCAGATCTGCGAAGTACAGGGCAGAGAAAAAACAATGTAAGGATGATACTGTTTATACAGTGAAAGGTTTACTTAGCCTCAGAATTTTAAAAGATAGGGTAGAAAATGCCACATTATAATACTTTTGAAGAAAAGGAAGTAGCATAGACGTTACAAAATTTGGAGGAAAAGCCCATATATTTTTACTGAAATATTTTGTATAGGATTTCATCTGCAATGAAACTAGAGGAACTATGGAAAGAGATCCATCCATCCCTTGACTGCTTACTTAGAAGAATTACTATAGGATTTATTTACAGACCATGTCTCATCTCAGGCAATGCACTTTTCTGTAATTATTCAGACACACATGATTATAATATAACCAAGTCCGATCAAAGATGTATTCTGTGGCATGATCAATATGCATATTGCATCAGCTTTGGAAGGAAAGTGCAAAGTCCAGAAGCTGTAGGAACACTAAATAAAACATCACACTACCAGAAGATGACAATTTTTACTTGTTATTCATTCCTCATTTTATCCCTCAAGAGTTCAAAAAGTTCAAGCAAAGTCTATACTTTTAAAACTTTTGGAGTTCTGCTGTAGTAGAAAACTATCTGGGATCCTTTATAGAGGCTTATTAGTTCAGATTTTTTGAATTCCGGATGCCTGCTAAGCTTGAAATATTTAAATAATCAGTGTGACATTCTTCTGACATCTACTAGTAAAACAATAGTTAATGATCTAGTACACAGTGGTGAGAAGAATCTGTGTTCTCAGCAAGTCGTCAGATTTTATCAGTCTTTGAACAATTCTCATAAAAACTTTTCTTTCTTTCCTTAAACAATCCTGGTTTTACTTGGATTGTATCAGTCTCCACGTCACCGCTCAAGAAAAATTAAACTAGACAACAAGCTTGGAGTTGTGTATACCCCCGAAGTAATTTTAAAACAAAGGAAGATTATATCACCTGCGGATATACGATCTGCTTGCTATGAGCTCCCTGGAACTGCAACGAGCCCAGCAGTGTATGTGGTGTCTAGAGAAGATGTCATCCACTGGCCAAAGCTGCTGGTTCCTGTTTCATGTACACAAAGGTATTATTAGGCGATATAATTTTGATGATGTAATGTTTGCAATTTTGTATCCTGTTTCCATAGTTTTGGAGGGTGGAATTCCTAGGCTGAAATTACCTTTGCGTGGTTGCTCTGCTCTCTCACACTAAAAGAGGTTGCTTTAGTCACTTGTCTGCAGAATCTGAAATAGTGGTACTCCAAGCAGATGGCTACACTCTTTGTCACAAGACAGGGATTCTGACTTATAGATTCTATTTATGAATCAAGATAGATCTCAGTGGTAAGTATGTGCTTGTATGAATATTTTATTGCACAAATTTTCCCAGAAATAAAGCTAAACTAAAAACGGAAGGAAATTGGTAGCAGTAAGAAGTCCTTTTTACTGCTTCACTTACATAATTAAGTGGAGAAGTGCAAGCTACTCTAATAAGTTAAGCTCAGGAAGTGTGGGCTGGATGAGTGGTCGGTGAGGTGGATTGAGAACTGGCTGAATGGCAGAACTCAGAGGGTTGTCATCAGCGGCGCTGAGTCTAGTTGGAGGCTGGTAACTAGTGGTGTCCCCC
>Ga0065711_1041460_pt1 | contig 16132 bp, 8 predicted proteins | sample Hoacrofraction12_FD_59098 | JGI IMG/M metagenome (GOLD analysis project Ga0065711, IMG submission 59098) | Hoatzin crop microbial communities from Cojedes, Venezuela - Epithelial fraction 12 v2 (version 2) | ecosystem: Host-associated > Birds > Digestive system > Esophagus > Crop | place...
CCCTCTGAGGGTGACGGAGCACTGGAACAGGCTGCCCAGGGAGGTTGTGGAGTCTCCTTCTCTGGAGATATTCAAGACTCGCCTGGACACGGTCCTCTGCAGCCTGCTGTAGGTGACCCTGCTTCAACAGGAGGGTTGGACAAGATGACCCACAGAGGTCCCTTCCAACCCCTACCATTCTGTGTGATTCTGTGAAAAAAAAAAGATAGGCCTCAGAGCTTCAGGGTTATGTTTACTTTTGGCCTACTCAGAGGTGCCAAAAAGGTTTTTTCTCCCTCTCTCTGGCTCAGCACCCTTCATGTGCACCCAGACTGCCTCCTCTAACGCTCTTTCAAAACGTATGCTTTTGCAACCTGTACTTCTCCCTTTCGGCTTTATAACAGTCGTTGCACTAACTACTCCCGTTTTTGTGGTTTTTTGGTGTGTGTGGTTTTTTTTTTAAAGAAGCATTTCTAACTGAAGTTCGAGGTGTACAGTTAGGCTTTTCCCAGTCATTTTTCTGTGTCCTACTAAGTTGCGCAGTCCTTCTCCAGCGTGGGTCTTTGAAGAAAGCTCCCCCTACCAGCGGGTGCTTGCTGAGAGCGCAGGATTTGCCTCGCTGCTGCCCCAGGCAGCTCAGTGAGGTCCTCCTTAGGGTCTTCTCCTCTCATACTTTTCATTTCCTCTGACTCAGCTGGTTGCTGAGCATCTTGCAGCACTTTCCTGGCCTTGGCCTCGGTACTACGAGGGCTCCAGCTCCATGCCATTACTCTCCCGTCGCTACTGGTTTCATTTCATCTGCTGTCCCGAGTCTGTTGCTATTTCATATAAGCCTGCCAGATTTGCCTGCGTGATTGTTCTTTTGTCCAGCTGGATGTTTAGCTCAGGCTGTTTAGTGCTGATCTGGTTTTGCTATTGCTTTGTGCGTACCCAGGAGAAGATGTTTTGTATTAAAATTCTCCTGGAGTGCTGAGTCACTTGAACTCTGCTACTGTGTCATGTGCTCAATTGTCTGAGTACAGGACCTGGTTATGTCATATCTTGCAAAATGTTTTTTCTGTTTCCCCATCAGAGTTTTGCCTGAATGGCTTCCAAATTATCCACCTACTAGAAGCTGGGAAAGTTCTCTCTCATGATGTAATTCCCCTCTTAAAAGTCTGTTTTGATCTTTTCCAAGAAGCTGGTTGGGATTTGACAACTGGGATGCTTTTCTGCATGTTTTGCTCTTTCTGTATATTGCTGGGCATTCAGGAGGATTTACTCTTTGTGGTTTGGCCAGCCGTGTAATTCCCAAATGCCACCTGTTAGTACTATTGCCCCAGCAGATTGCAGCCACTTTACTGTGTGCTCAGAGAGGTTTTCCTAACCCAGCAAACTCTTGGTTACACTGAAAGACATACGTAAATGTTTCTGGCTGGGCTTCCACTAGTGTTTCAGTGTTCACCAGACCCTCCTTGTGGCTCGCTGAGACTAAGCTCAAGCCCAGAGAAATTCATTATACACAATACTTCCCCAAAATCTCTTGATACAATGGTCAGCAGACAATTTTGCCTTAAACAAACCAAGTGCTCTGGCTTCACTCACTGGTAATCAGCAGTGACAATTTTCTTTGGTGATTCTGTTCAGTGTTTTGGGGTCTATGTAAGTGCTCAAGTATCTGCAAGGCTTTCAGTGCTATTAGACTAGTGGGTCAGCCTGTGCAAGTTTCCAAAGCTGTAACGATACATTTGCTTTGGAGCCTTGTAACTTCCTTCCTTAGTGACTACACTGCACATTCCTCAGGTCTCATTGGCTCCATAGAAACTTATTTATATCTTCACTTCCTTGTCTTTCGCCCTTGTCCATTAAAGTGCTTGACCTCCAGTGGCTGCTGTCTCACCCTGAGGACATTCTCTGGCTCTACTTTACCAATCAGGGTTTACATTGTCCTGCCTCCTGCTGGGTCCTATAAACCCCAGGCAATGCATTTTGTAAGGGTTTTGTATTGATGCGCATGGCTTTTTGTATACCACCAACAGTCACATTTTTGCAACCTTATACTGACGTTTACCCGTTTACCGTTGCTGGGATGAGCACTGCAGCTGACTCCATTGTTTGCATGGAAATGAATCAGATGTTCATCCTGCAGCCTTGTGGTGTGTGTACTGGCTGCATGGTTGGCAGCCTTCTTTTCCAGGCAACACAAGGCCACATCAGGCAATTGAATGGACCTAGGTCTGTATTGTGTTTCTTAAGCAGCTTTAACTTTAACCTGTCTTTGCTGATCTCTTGACTGCTTCTGTCTGATCCTCTCCCTTCAACAGATCAGCAGCCCTCACAAATTTCCAAGAACTGCCCTAGATTTAGATTTATGTTGCCAAGCTTCTGCTTACTTAGGCTGAGTTCATCTCAAGAGTAAAACGAACACTTAAATGTACAGTACCTGTAGGAGTCTACACATACATGAGGTGTCTCAGCTTACATTACAGTCAGTGAAGGTCCAGTCTAGAGAGCTGAATGAAGAACTCAGCTGGCCAACATTGGGTGCCTACTTTAAGGCAGAATGGCTGAATATCTCTCCATTGCAATCTCCATTGCCTGTAGTGACAAAGCAGGGAATGCTGTTGTTTAAAACAAGTCTAGGGCTGTTTCAGATTCCCTGGGATATCTGAGACATCTGCAGTGGATTGGCCAATATGACAGAGCAGCAGGTGGAGACCAGAGCAGATACTCCACGGAACCTAAAATTACGCTGGACACATCAGCTTCTGCAAACAGGACTTTAGACATCTACCACACAGGTTGACATTTAAGTTTGGCTATCTCACTATCAGGAAAGTGTCTGGGGCTACTTGAAATGTCCTTGGATGCTCTGCTTGGCCTCTAGTTGCTGTTCCTGGGCATCTCACGGGGCACCCAGTTTAGGCAGCTGCATCTATCTCATCATCACCTTAGGGAGGTGGTTGAGTACCCATCCCTGGAGGTGTTTGTTTAAAAAACTTGTAGATGTGGCACTTCAGGATATGGTTTAGTAGGAATGGTGGTGTTGGGTGGATGGTTGGACTCGATGATCTTAGACGTCTTTTCCAATCTATGATTCTGTGAATCTGTGTTTACAAAGTACCAGAGCATTATCTCGGCTGATTAATCTGCCGTATATCTCCACAAACATTGTTGTTTTTTCTGTGGTGTGCTGATTCTTCCATTTTCCCCAGTGAGATAATGAAGGAGTTTTCCATCATTCTCTCACCAGCGTTCAACAGTCAGGTCTGAACACAGAGTCATTACCAACTTTCTCTATATTCATGCGTGTGCTTCTTCATTGTGCCTTCATATTTTCTTCCTGAAGGTCACAGCTGCTCCTGTATTTTCCTGTTTATTTCTGATCCTCTCCCCATTCAAATTGAAATGGCCAATGAAACCTCACCTTTTTGTGCTGTGTTGCAGCTAATGATATTTTGGCTTCCATATGTCTGCTACTAAGAGCTGTCTTCAGGCTCTTAGTAGCACAGATATTTAAGAGTGCTATTCATATTCTATCATATGTACTTAGAGAGGGTTAGGGATACCTCCTCCAGAGTTTTTCTTATTCTAGTCTGTACTTCATCTTCCAAGATTCAAGTACATTTATGAAGGGGTAAAGTAGAAACATTTTTGTTATACTAAAGAGGAGAGAATGCTGGCAAATATCCTGAAAGCCATACTCATGAAGATTATTTCTCACTGTTGATACTGTGGCTCCAGATTACATGAAAATAAATATTTCCGAATTCCAACACATAAAACCCATAAGAATGGATGTGTATATATAATGGTTGAACACTCAAGTATTTTATTTGATTTTCGTTTGTGTCAAATGGAACACTTTATTCCTCCAGCCACTAGCTTCAGTCTCTGACCTACATTTGTCAAGAACTGCATTAAAGCATAAAACAGAAAAAGATAGGAATGGTTTAAGATAGCTTTTTCCATTTTTTTCTCTGACAAACAAGACATTGTCTCTGAATTAGAGTCAAATTTCACCCAAGTCCAGATCTCCAGCAGGTGTAAAAGTCCCTCACAAAAAAGAGGGCTGACACACTTCAGGTAAAGGCAACAGCCCCTCCGCCACCCCTATGTTAATTCAAGAAAAGCAAACATTTGAAAAAAAAAGCCATCCATCTAGAAATTTTGAGAACATGTGTTTTACTTGTTGCAGCACAGCCAAAAGAGACAAACTTCCATTTACAGAGTATCACATTTTGCCAAATTAACAGTAACAGTACTATTAATATTTAATATTTATATGACACTGTCATCAGGAGGCCAGTCAGGTCTGATCCCTGCTGTGTGAGATGTGCAGACACCACCAAAGATTTATATTATTTTTATTTATGTTGAGGAACCACTGCAATATGCTGCGACCCCACTGTTCCTGCCAACATGTGGCCCCAGCTCCAAAAGGCTTAGGTGCATTTTTAGGACAATTTGCTTTTATAACTGTGAGGGTCTCACGTAAAGTTTGTTCTTTGTAGTTTTTTGAGAGATCATTAAAAGGTGGGTTTATATGTTGAATCAGGCAATTACGGGATCTGATTCTGCTAACAACTTTTCGGGATGTTACTGAGTAGTGGAAGAGGGCATTTCCCATGCCTGGGATAGAGTTGCAGCAGGACAGGTGTACGTATTTTTCTTTTGACATGGAAAACTTGAGCATCATGGCATTTTATCTTGATGTATGGGTATAAAAACAGATCAGTCTGAACATCCAGTGAAACCAGTGAGATGTTTTGGTTTACCAAAACTATGTGAATTTTTCAAAGGATTTGATAACCACAAAAAAAGAGGGTCCCTAGATGTTGTCCTAACCCTGTGAATGCTCTGTCTCCCTTATTTAAGGCATTACGAGGCATGAGCTGTTTGCTAGTGTATAAACTGGGTCCTTCAGCACAACCACCAAATAAGTAAAGCTTATAGTATTGCTTCTACTACTACTACCACCACCAATTTGCCATCAGACATCTCTCAGGTCATTTTAATATACTCAGCTTAAATTTGAATAGCTTCTCTTTCAACATGGACAGGACTGGTCTGAGGTTCATCCTGGTATTAATTGACCAAGAAGGCTAATCTCTGGCCAGCTGGGATGGTTGAGCCACCAACTCCAAATAGCTGTATAATACTACCAGCATTATCTAAATTGCTTCTTCAGTATGATGAAGTTACTCCAGTGTTAGTGCCATTTTGATAGTGCTTTGCATGAATAAATTCACCTGCTCCGCCCCAGGGAGAGACCTTGGGCAGACACCCCATGGCTATCCCTCCCAGCCTGAAGCCTGTAACAATCCAGCTGCCATCACAAAGGCATCCAGAATGGCTCATGTGTACCATGGGAGCTGCACCTGGGGTTGTAATGTTCTCTGTGGTCCTGGCTTTGGTGGCTTGGAATAATCTTTGGCTTTATCCACCACTGTGAGAAAGAAGATTGAAGCTTTCTATGAAGCACAGGGTTTTCTGAGTTGAGTTAGTGTAGAAATGAAGGGTTTGAAGTCAGAAATCAGCAAGCTTTTAGCTTCAAGCTTTGTGCTTTTGACTCTCCTAATTGATTGTCCTCACTCCATATTTTGGTTTGCATCATTTGTCTCAGAGTGCATGAGCGAGATCCCTGCAGATGAAAGTAAGCCAACTGATGTGCTCCAGGCAACCAAGCACCTAATGTGCTCCAGCAATTAACAGGACTTCTGTCCTGAGGACCAGATCTGAGCATTCCTGAAGTAAAATCACGAGGCGTGCAGTGTAGCTCTTAGCTCCTTAGCTCAAATGGTTTTGCTGCTGTTGCAATCTGTAGTAGGACAATCTGATGCTCCTGTTGCACCACTTCACTTGTGAATGCAGATGTAGCCTAAATCCATGTGTGTCTGTAAGGAGCATACACATACATGCAAGCTCATTGTCTCTACACGACAGCCTGTCTTCTGGAAGATCAGTGACTCCCCTGGTACTCAGGAGCCTGAGGATTCTTTTTTTGGTGAATAAATTGCAGTAGGAAGATGTGTGTGAAATATCTATCATCTAGGATTCTTAGTAAACTCTCCTGTGACAACTGCATTGGGGAAAACTAGGTGAATATATTTGGAAAATGTTTCTTGGAGCTGTATGCAATGACAGTTCACTGCGTTTATGTAATTCCTTGCAGAGTTATTTTACTTGCATTACTTCCAGAATGCTTGCTACAAAGCAAATTCAGGCAAAATAAATAATATAAATAATATAATCTCACACAGAGATTTTCTGAACATTTTTTTTCTTAGCCAGGAAAAAAGATATTCTCAGCTCTGGAGAAAACAGAAGAAATTTTGTCCTGATCTAAGTACACCTATCACTCAGACCCAGGGAAGCTAAAGCTTTGAACATCCAAAGGTTCTGCTAAGTCCTCAGCTGTTCCAGTTCTTACTTGACTTTATTCATGCCCCCAAGTTATACTGTACAGGCGTAAAAGCGAGCTTCACAATTAAATCAAATGGTTGGCCTAAATTCTACTCTCTCAGCTAGCTACTTTTAGGTAGGAAAGAAGCTCTGTATTCCATATAGCTTGTGCAGAAACATCATGCTGTGCATTGAATGTGGATTTATACATAATTCAGGGACCCTTGTTCACCAGAGCATGTTGATTTTTTTTCTGTATTTTTTTAAAGACAGAACTGTAATAGTGATTACGACTTTTTTGCGACTGTTTGCAAGAATTTTACCTCTCCAGCTACTGATGCTACGTCTTTAATATATCACAGACCAATGCCAGCCTCTGGCACAGTTAGTAGTAACTTTCAGCTTTAAGGCTGTAATCCTGTAACATGGAAATCAAATGAATATTTCTGATCAATGTAATTCTAATACATCTCTGTTTACTTCCAGTAAGACATGTTTGGGTTCCTATGCACCACTTTGCTTCCCTCCAACCAATCCATATACTTCTCCACCAAATCAGAGATTTTCACCACCAAATGGAAATAATCACCTACCAGAGGCACCTTCTGGACCATTTTTTCCATCAGTTCGCTAACCCAATCTGAAGTGCACAGCCAGATACAGGGTAAGAAGCTGTCCAGGTATGAGGAAACGATAAATGAAGCCAGACATAATTTGTGTAGTGCTGGAGTTGAACCTAAAGCTGTGAAAAACTTATAAATATCATAAAATATGTGCAGGTTGGAGTAAGCTTTGGTTGTTACCTGTTCTGCCCAAAAAGTGGCATTTCAGTGGTCTTAGAACTGCTCCAAAAGTAAGGATAAATTTGTCCTTTTGGAAGGTGAAGGGAGAAACGAGAAAGAGATACATCAGGATTACTTGATTTAAAAGCCACCTGTCTCCTTTCTTTCAATAGTTCATTTGGCAAGGCAGTAACTGAAAATACTGAAAATAAGGCTTTAATTTCCGTGTCTGCCTGAGGAGATCTGAGCCCACCCTGGTTTCTCAGGAACGGCCCCTAATCTCCCGACCGTTCAATATCTTCCAGTGCGGGAGGGAGAGAGAAAAAAGGTTGTTGTTTCAATACCTCTGATAGAGTATGTTCTACTTTGTTTACAATATTGAAATATTCATGAGAGTGATGTCCTGCCTCTCTGCTGCAGAGCCTAAACACCATGATATAGAGTTGTTCTCTCTGGTTTAATGAATATTTCAATATTCTATACAATGGAAGAACATCAGCATGGACAAAAAAAAATAAAACCTGAAAGTATTTCCCAGCAGAACATTCACTGTTCAATAGCTGTATCTTCCTTCTCTAGATTCAGATCTCTGTGTGAAAAGAGGGAACTGAACCCCAGTCTTCTGTGCTTGCTGGATATTGCAAACACAAACATTTTTTAAAAATATTATTTCCAATTTTCTTTTTTTTTCCTTTCAAAGAGGCCAAAATAGAAATGTATTGCTTTAGTTTTTCATTTAATCGAGAAAATCTGTAAATGCTTCACATTAGCTCATTGGGTGTTGCCCGGTTTTTTTCCCCAACTTGAGAATTTGTTAATTTACATGACTCCTGATTGGTAGAAAAATATCAGGGGAGGTTAAGATAAATTTGCAGTTGTCTAATGTGAAGATCAGAAAGCACTGTTTGGAAATCTGATGTTAGCAATTTCGGAGTTGCCTTCTGATTGTCTCCTGATGGTATAAGGTCGAATATAGTCCATTTTAATATTAAAAGTTCCCCTTACCTCCCTTTACTGGTAGATAGAGAAATTCTACATGAAAGATTTTTGGACTGTGAACACGGGGAGCAGAACTTTCAAATAAGGACTACTTCTGAACACATGCCTTTTAGGGTATTGCTGCTGTTGGATGACTTGTTGGATTTACTTCAGACCTTAGCAGAAAAATATAGCTCATGGCCATACACAGAAGTACCTGAAATTTCAGACTGTCGGTGGTTGTTCTGCCTCTATTTTTAGATCCAAGTCAGGGTAAGAGGTTCACAGTCTGGTTTGTTAAGAACAGTGTCTTCTCACTTTAAATGTAACCTTCTTAGTTTTACCTTCTTGGTTAGGATGAGTTGCAATTAATGCCAAAAATGCCCTGCCAGCACTGAGGCTCTAGTTTCATCACTTTATTAGATCTTGAGCTACATGATTAGCCTGAGGGATAGATTCACAAACAACAGCTGCTCAGCTGGGGTGTTTCCTTAATCCGTGCCTCTCAGAATCCAAGTTATACAGGGGTACGAGAAAATTATCTCTACCCTACAGAGCTCTGCAGAGTCAATAGGAAAGCGAGTAAATAGGCATGTCTCTACTGGCAATCTTGCAGAGGCTGATGAGACAACTGCACTTCAGTGATGGAACTACTCTCTGTTGACCCATTTAATCTAAATTAATTTTTTTGTTTTTATGAGGCAAACTAAGATCGAAACTGCCTAGGGCACTGGAAGAAGCAAGCCCAAAAAGATAGCTGTAACCAAGCTGCTGTGTGAGCAGTACCATGGAAGTGCTTAGAATGTTTTTAGTGCTAATTGTTGCAGGTAATAAAACATATTTATCTTTCTGCTTGGGAAATCCTAGGGATGTGCTGCATTTGTCCATTCCTACCTCTCTGATACTTTCCTTCATATATACTTAGCAATACTTTTTGCAAGGAAAATTATAATAAAGTATACAATATGGAACCTGACTGTTTACTTATTTACTTTGGCATAAAGAACAATAGTTTCACTGAGTTCAACTGACCTAAACCTTAACTGATGAAATCACTCTGGAGTTATTGGTTGAAATAGAAACCTACTCATTTATATTAACTGAAAAACTAGTTAACTGAATCTAAAGGGGTATAAAATTAAAGTATATGAGAAGAGATTCAGTCCCTTTTGTTTATTGTTTTCATACCTACTGTGGTTTTCTGATGCTGTGATGTGAAATAATTTAATTAGTATCTTACAGCCAAGTAAGTAGAATCTGATGGCAAAAAAATGTCTGTTTTCTAGCTGCAATGAACCAAATTCCTCTAATACTAAGACCACTCTTCTCTGTCTGAAAGCTTCTGAATGTGTTTGGGATATATTTTGAGATAATAGGAATTATTGTGCTAGTTTCAGAAGATTTTCTGGCACTTTATCATCCTGAGTTTTTGAAGTCAGCCCCATAGGGTAAGTAGGGCTGCTTTAAGAGGTGAAATATGAAATCATAGAATAGTTTGGGTTGGAAGGGAGCTTTAAAGGTCATCTAGCCCACCCCCCCTGCAGTGAGCAGGGACAGCTTTGACTAGACCAGATTGCTCAGAACTCTGTCCAACCTGACCTTCAAAGGAAAGAAAAATATTATTCTTAATTCTTGGGCTATTGGACTTATGTGGATATGTACCCTCCATGCACATGAGTGTGTTCATACATAATTTGAGCTCAAGAGAAGGTGGAGGGAGCAGATGCAAGATAAATGGTTCCTATAAGAGCAACGTGCCCAGTAATTTTTTTTAATTTTAAAACATCTCTCTCCTCTGCAGAAATTATTATAGTTATTGTCCCTTCATTACTCTAGTGGTCTGTTTCCTGCAAAGAATCAGAATAAAATATGCCACTGGTAGTGACATAAATAGTGTTTTATTTCTGCTAGCCCTGCAGAACAGCACTTCAGGGAGAGGAAAGCAGGATTCTGCCTTTCCTTTTGTCTTGCGGAGGGAGTATCTGACTAGTTTCCCATTAAGACTTCACTCTGTATAGCTGCAAAAGTGGTGGAATTAGAAAGCTGTTTTTCAGGCAATGATTTGAAGCTTTGCACAGGTCAAAGTTAGGCCATATCCTCTGTCAGCTCGAAGGGAGATGGGTTGGAACTGGCACGTGTCTGAAAGTCTCAGGTAAGCTTGTAGCATCCATGAAAAGCAGCTGCAGAAGTTCACAGACCTGAAGGCAGCCTGTGTGCCCACCAGTCTGCCTCCTTTTTACCCATTGTTCTAGTTGGTTTGATAAAGGATATAGCTTCTGCCTATGAAACTCTCAGTATCACTTATCTTCATGTTAGATACACAGGTTAAAATTTTCTTCCTCAACATGTACAACAATTTAAACAGCTGACTGTTATTTTTAATCTTTTATTGGTATTTTCTGCTGTTCCGCATTGTTATTCAGGTTTGGGTTCGTTTGTTTTTTGGTGTTTTTTTTTTCTCCTCCTGTGTCCCTGTCTCAGGAGCAAATACAGTGCTTGCCTATTTGTCTTCTGGTGTCCCATTACTTTGGCTGTCACAGCTTGATGCTCAGTGATATATATGTGGCTTACTCTGTGTGTGGTACTCATTGTGCTAATTGCTTCTCCTCCACTTGAAAGGAGAGCTTTAGGTAACTAGGTGCTGCCTTAGAGATGCAAACACGCGGAAGAGCTGAGGTTATTCTATTTTTTGAAATTTCGTAGCTCTGAATTTGTGCATCGAAATAGAGGAGTCTGAACATGATGCTCACTGATGACAGTGGGAACTCTGACATTAGTATTAATCGTAGAATCATAGAATCACTAAGGGTGGAAAAGACCTCTAAGACCATCAAGTCCAACTGTCAATAATAATAATAAGGTACAAGACTCCTTTGAGAGTTCAGGATAGTAATTGCTGGCTTTCAGGTATTTACCCAATGAGGCCTCATTTAATGATAGATCTGTTTCTCTAAATACCATTATAGCCAGGCATTAACAACAGAAAGACACAGAGCTGGCACATAGCTTACAGCATGCACCTCGCTTCCACCCTACGGAACCTCCACGGGGGAGCCATGGGTCTGTATGGGTACATGGCAAGAGATTGCCTTCTTCAGTGATGCTGATTCACCTAATCCTTAAGTGAAATAACACCACACAGAGCAGGCTTCTCTAAGCTACATGTTTGTTCTTTACTTTACAGCTTACAATTGTAGCTGAGCATATGGCAATGCAGATGAGCAGTCAAGGTCCAGACCCCTGGGATGAATGTAGCTGCAATTCTACCTCAGTGAAACCCAATGACTTACGCCAGGGATGACTCTTGTCCCAGGAGCCATCTGCTTCCTTGCTGGGGGAAAGCTGTGTTGACTGTGTGGAGCTGGCTGATCAGAGAAGCAGAGCACAACGACCAGCTCAGACACATAGCCAACAGTGTGCTCAGAAATGCAGGGAGTAACACCACCAGACTCGCTTTTGAGTGCCCACCGTAGTGCCTAGAAGTAGTTGAGCCCAGGCCATATTTCAGTAGTTTTCTGCAGTATCCTGAAGCAAGGGAATGAAGGAAAACAAGCTTCTTCTCAGTATGGTCACATTTCTCTGTACTTGTAGTATGTGGTCTTGCCCTGTTACTTAATGTACTGCTATCCAATTCAGTCCGGGAGTAACTTGATAATAATAATAAAAAAAATATCTAAGATCTATGCTGCTGATTAGGGATACTTGCACACGCAGTTTGCATTTCAAGAGGATATTTGCTGTAATGCTTGTCATTCAAAGCAAGATCTGCCTTTGGAACAGTATGTACCATAGGCCTCCTATCAGGTGAAAAAATGTGGCATGGGTTGTCTGCCTGCCTTTGCTACCTGTAAGAACTGCCTGTTAGCTCAGTTTCTAAGGACAGCTTCTAAGTCTGCTGTGATTTTGATACTCCAGTGCTGTTTCTCTGTCATCTGTTCACTCCTACTACAGACATCTGTCTGCTACCAGTATTTAATTCCTGTGCAGTCTGTGGAACTTGTTCTTGTGCCATTTGTCCCAGCATGTGTCAAGGGTGACACCATGTCAACATGGTGGCTTTGTTGTCCAGGGTAACTCCACGCTCCTGGTCTCAGGGTCTGATTTTCCCTCACCGCATGTGTGGGAGGAAGGAAGGGCCCTCAGGTGTTTCTCCTGTGCTCTGGGTGTTCTTACTACTGCTTTACTCAGTGCAAGTGGCTGGTGAGATGCAGGTCAGTGTGGCTGAGTGCAGCTATATTGAGAAGGGCCATTGCAATGTGGAATTTCTGCTATGTTTATGTAAATGGCAGGAACTGCTCAACATTGCTGAACGACAGAACGCAGCATTTTTAAAGGAGAAGGTAGGTGTGACAATAAATCCCGTGGAATAATGGGATTTGTATGAAGGAAGTGTCTAATCCCTCTCATAATAAACAGATTTATGAATGACAGATGTGGATAAATATTGAATGCTTCCAATTCAAGATCAAGTATTGAGTGAGCATAAGAAAATGCAGTAGCAGCTCTGGTTGAATTATAAACACCACTTAAAATCTCAGAGTTCAGCCATGAAGAAGACTTATTCGATCATTCGATTCTGCCTGTGCTCTTTACATCATCAGTATTAAATACTTACAATTCTGCAGACACAGCTGAAAGCTGAGGTGGGCTGAGAATGAAGAAATGCAAATAACTAGTAAGAGTTCATGCTTTATCCAAAGCGTTCTTTAAAGCTGTTTCACTACAAACACTCGAGCACAAACAGAAAATGTTAATTGAGTTGAACTGGGTGTGAATGCACACATCAGGCTTGTAAGCAGTAATATGGCCAAAGAGACAACAATGAGGAATATTATACCCAAAGAAAAAATTAGTCTGAGAGGCACTCAGGGCTGGAGAAGATCTCCAAAGCATGTAATGTGCTTCGGATTTGAGCACATATGGTAAAGTCTCAAAACAGAAATTAGAAAAGGGAGTAACTTTTTCTTCTTAGGTCATAGACTCAACCTCCTTATCAATGTAGGATCCTTCTCTGAGGTATTCCCTTCATCATTAACTTTCTAGTGTTATATTGATTCTAGTTTGGGGATTTTGTATGCACTGAGACAGTGAATAATTAACTCAAGGAACTCCTTGCTGCAGGTTAGCCTTGGAGCAAATTGCTTAGTAGCTTTTTAAAAAGGCCTCGATGCATTTGACAATATCATCTCCTCCTGCACTACTGCCTAATGAAACAGAGACTATCAGTCTGGTAGTATCTGGTCTCAAGACAATTTCCTTAATGGAATGCTATAGCTGGATTAGAAGACATTTGTATCAGCGTCTAAAGCATCTCTCCATTCACTTAGAGACAGGAAATCAGATTTTCTAACTGAGCTAATGTACGAGGTTTTCTAGGGCATCCATCAACAAAGTAGCTAAACTGCCTGTGTCAGTGCAGCAATAAATATGAATGCAATCATGTTAAAGGGTGCATGGTGTTTTTAAAATGGCTGCACGCTCAGCACAAATGATGGCCTCAGACAAATCTCGCAGTAGATGGGCCACATCTGCCGTACGCTGCATCAGGGAATTATGGAGGGGAACACTGGCTGCAGGTGAGCTCCTCCTGGGTGCACATCTGAGTGCCTCACCGCAGCTAGAGCAAGGTGAAGGGCTGTATTCGTACCAGTAAATTAAATGGTGTCAGGGAACATTTCTTCGAACTGGATCTTGATCTTTTGTGATATGAAACTGCCAGCCCAGCTCCCAGCATTATTACAGCTTGGCTCAAACTGGCTGTCTCTTAAACCTCCTCTGGGCACGGTCTGGGGGACCGCATGGGACAAGTGTCCTTCTTCATGGGTGGTTTGAATGTGGCCACCCTACTCCTCAGGGCAGACATGGGTTGTTCTCCAAAAGCTGCTGAGAAATGACCCTGGGCACATGGAACATGCTGATACAGACATGGTTTTGGATGCTCTGTCCCCGTTCCTGCAATCAGGGACCTCTGGGCTTGGGTCCAGCCCTTGCACAGCTCACAGCAGGCTTGTAGCATCCAAAGGCGGAGCTTGATGTCAGGACGACCTTGCCTCGCACACAATGTCCCATGTGGTCTATTCCTGCCTCATTGTCTTTTCACAGAGTTTTCACACTTACTTGCCTGACACAACAATCTGCTCTCTCCACCACCTTTTGTAGTCTCCAGGCTTGTGCCCATACAGCTCCCTGTGACAAAAAAATCCTGTCACTTCTTTCTTTGCTCTTTTCCATGGCCTTCCCTAAACTGCACCCTTTCCAAAAAGATCTATGCAGCCCAGTTCCCACACAGAAGAGTATAATTTAACAGTCAATCATGTAAAACCAATTAGTTATAAAATACATGGTCTGTGTATTTATCTATGAATAGGAATATATGTGTGCATGTACCTCCATTTCATGCATATACATATGCACATATATATTTCTCTATGTATTTCCACCTAGATAGAAAGGGAGGTAAGCCAAAACGGCAAAAATAACAAAATATTTGAGGTGTTTCCATTGCCCTCCTCTCCCATAACAACTGAAGTCCTGACAAAATTTGTGTTGTTATCCCAGGAATGCTTCTGTGGCAAAAGAAGAGGAAAGAGGCAGGAAGAAAGACAAATCAGTGGAGGAATGGGCCCAAAGCCTTTTCACCCGAGCACTGCAAGTGGTGGGTGCTTGACCCACATACTCCTGCGTGTTGTAACCAAATGAGCAACAACAATAAAACAAAGGGCCATGCATCCAGAAGATAATCTTTTACTTTTATCCAGAAGATAATCTTTTACTTTTTTTTAATCATTTCAGGGGATTATTTCTGAGGTTGCCATTTAACAAAAAGCCCTCAAACTTCATGTCATGTAGACTGATGTGTAGGACTAGGAAAAACAGTTACCACTGAGGGTTGGACTAGAAGACCCACAGAGGTCCCTTCCAACCCCTACCATTCTGTGATTCTGTGACGTGATTTAGGGTTAGTAACCCAGACCACCTACACATTATTGGACTGAAAAATATCCAAGTTCAGTTTTCAAAATGCTTCTCTAAGAGTAGCCTGCATGCCATATGTCTGCAAATGTTGCCTTCTACAGTACATACAAGGAAATCCAACAGTCTTGGAAAGCTCATATTTCATTTGACGCTGCTGCTGTGTTTATAAGAAACAGAAGAAAAATTATGATCTGATGGCAGCATATGATTTATAGCTTTATGCCTTGGAGCGGGATGAAAACCCTGCCTACTGTCACGACAGCCTCTTGTTCTGCATCTTTTCAGTTGATTTCAACTTGGTGACAAACATCTAAAATGAGTGGAGTTAGAGTTGACTGAGTTTTCCATTTAGGAAAGGCTGGGAAGTGGCCAGATATCTAAAAATTATTTTTGACTGAATAACGTAGGAGCAGACAGAAGCATTTCCGTTAGCCTTCTGCATTGCATTTTACTTTTAACTACATTTTGGTTTTGGTTTAGGATGCAATTGCTGACTTTCTGCAGAGCTGACAGAGATGCAAAGTCAAACCGGCATCCTGGACTGGACATTTCACATGTGAAACTGGCCATAAACTGCAAAAAGAAGCAAACACAGGAATTAGAGTGGCAAATAGTGACAATACAACTCCCTAGAACTCACTGAGAGGTCCAATTTTGGACCTCTATCCAGGACTGAGGCTGGTTTACCGCAGCTGTGATATAAGAACACGAAACTGCTTGGAAGATAGCTGAAGAATCTTCACCAGGAATGATAAAAATCAGAGGAGCTTTATTTTTAGTTTTCCAATGGAAAAAGTGTGATGGACATAATTTTAACTCAAACCCCAAGTCTTGTTGGCAGCAGGATGATGCTAGTTAAAAGGTTTCAGTTAGCACAAGTGTCCTGGGTTTGGCCAGAACAGGGTTAATTTTCACCGGAATCCAGGAAGGGGCACAGCCGGGGGGTGGGAGTGGGGGCTGACCCCACCTGGCCAAACAGAGCCCGGTATTCCATACCATGTGACGTCACGCTGGGTTCCGGTGGGGGGGGCGGC
>Ga0065711_1041461_pt1 | contig 16131 bp, 9 predicted proteins | sample Hoacrofraction12_FD_59098 | JGI IMG/M metagenome (GOLD analysis project Ga0065711, IMG submission 59098) | Hoatzin crop microbial communities from Cojedes, Venezuela - Epithelial fraction 12 v2 (version 2) | ecosystem: Host-associated > Birds > Digestive system > Esophagus > Crop | place...
TTTCTTTCTTTCTTTCTTTCTTTCTTTCTTTCTTTCTTTCTTTCTTTCTTTCTTTCTTTCTTTCTTTCTTTCTTTCTTTCTTTCTTTCTTTCTTTCTTTCTTTCTTTCTATTGAACAATACTTTCAAGACCCTTTTGAAATCTTTCATTATTTATCCTATCAGTTGCTTCTTTTCAACAGAAGATGACTATGGAGTAGTCCTTTTTAAAACTCACAGGCTCATTAAATTGTACAAAACCAGAGCTATTCTTTCCGTATTTTTGGTACATTTCTCACTGGATTGGCAACACAATCATCCACATCAAGAGAAAAGGAAAAACAGCATCACCATCCACTAATAAGTCCTTAGGTATAGTGGCATGAAAAATCTGACAACTGTGCCCAGGTAAGAGAGGTCTTTCCTCTCCACCCACTCAACAACAGGGGAATTAACACTTTGCAGATAGCTCATCTCGTCCATCAGCCTTCCCAAAACACTTCTTGCTCTCCCTCCTCATTAACTGGAAGGATTGCTGCCTCGATTCTCCTGGTGGTTTTGACACCACAGGTAAGAGGCCTGACCATTACTTTTCCTCTCTGTTCCAACATGTGAAACAACATCTTTCTCTTGCTACTTCTTCCTGGTCAAGACTGAAATCAGAAGGCCATGTTATTTCTTATGACAATGCTGATATTTTGCCTGCTGTTTTTTTTAAGGATGCTCTTATTGTTTTTGTTATTCTTATTCCTTCAAATCAGCATCAGAGCTGCAAATGAATTAAAGAAAAAGACAAGTGTTCAGAGATCTCAGTATCCTGCCGCCTGTCACCGCTATCAATGACCAACAAATTTTTTTGTACCTCCTCACATGTCATTTAGGTACCTTCCTTTTTGTCAGGTGCTTAATTTTTGTAAATATAATTAAAGTCCACTCTGCACATGTTATTGGGCTATTGGATGAACTGCGAACAAAAGGCAGGGAGTCTTTGTTCTTATTCTCAATACAGTTCCTCTCTTTTGTGTAACTCTCTGCATTTCAAAGTTTCCACTTGGAAAACAAAGATGACAGCAACTTCCTGAACTTCTCAGAGGTGCTGAGAATTATTTACTGGAGACTCTGTTAAAGTAGATCCATTTTCGACTTAAAAACTATATCAAGAACATTTCATTTCTTCTTTTCCTATCTGCCAAACTTTATAGGACCTTTTTCATGATCAAGAGAAATCTGAATGCTCCTTTATGCTAGAAGAACTAATATCAAGAATTTCTAATTCCAGTACTATGTATAATGTAAACAAGAAGGGAAAGAAATTGTGGAAGTGAAGCTAAATGTTAGAAAAAAAATCATACAAGGCATTGAAGTCATCATGAATCTGGGAATAAGCCCTTTCCCATCTTTCAGAAACTACAATGAAACAGTCTTGACTGGCCATGCCAAAATACTAGACTCATTGGACTCGGGAGGTGATCCTAGAAAACTACACTGATGATCTCTTGAGTCAAGTAAAACATTTTGCTGGCCTTGATATATTTTTGTTTAACAAATCCCCTATACATTTTATGTGCTTTGTTAGAGTTTGAGAAGTTACTTTATTACGTAAAAAGCTCTAAGTATCGTTTTTCTTCTAAATTAATTCCAGATTAGCAGGGACAGGTAAATTAAGTGTTGGAAAATATCAACAGCATTGATAATAACAAGTAGTGTCAGAACTGGGAAAGGAGCAGGACTAGCCTTGGAGTTACATATTTCCCTCCACTATTTTTCAAGTGAAAGGTAAAATTTGCACCTCTGTTCTATGTATAATGGCACTTCCCTTTGGCAAATGATAGATGGCAATATGCTGTGCTAAACTGAGCTAATTTAGATACAGCTGGATTAGATAGGGCTAGGCACTCATTCTGTCTCCAGAGACAATGAGAATTAACATCCCCAGCAAGGTCAGCGTTAGAACTTCCTGTGGTGGCTGTGGGGCCAAGAATAAGTTCCCAGCAACTAATTTTTAAAAAATACTAGTCCACTTTTCAGTATTTTTCTCATTGTCTTCCTCTCTGGTAATGTGACTTAGGGTTAGCTTGAGGTCCAATAGGGCTTACTGCATTGATGGCCTTTGAAAGAAAGGGAATTTAGTAGGTGGAAGTTGTCATGATTCATGTGATATGTTTAAAAGGTAGAAAAACCTGCTTTTGATCTAGATACCTTTGCTGTTACTGGAGAAAAATGTGCACATTTTGCCTTTCATTCATCTGACCTACTTTAAATGTCTTGTTTCTGTCGAGTTTAAATTATGCACTAGAAGTACCTTTCTCCTGTACAAAGTCTAGATGACCAGCTCATACACACAAATCTCCACCTGGTAAGATGAACCCAATTCTCTGTCCCCTAAAGGAATGATACTCCTTTAAATTAAGATCCATAGTACCTTCTGACAATGAGCCTTTCTCTAGTATCCTTACTACATGGTGGGAGACAAGCAATGGAGAGGAGCCAGTTTGGGAACAAAGTTATGCTGTCCCAATTACAGCAAAGACGTCTTCCTTTTTTTCCTGTATGCTTGCTTGGCCTTTGCCCTGATGAATTTAACAGGAAAATAATTACCCAAGACCCATACCAAGAGTTTTAAATCTGCTAAGTGCCCAGGAAGGCTGACTCCATGGTTGACACAAATGTAGTCCCTGTGAATGTAGAGAAAGAGCCGTATATAGTTATCCATGTTTCTGTCATCTCTACAGAACAGTGTCCCAGCATAGCAGGGGCACGATCTATAGAAAACTACTTCCTGTGGGAGCAGGAAAAAGCTGTTCAAAAGTGACCAACTAAACCCTATGTTAGTATATATTATACTGTCTTCCAGATTTATCTTTCATGCAAACTAAGGAGACAACCAAGCAGTCGACAATGTCCCCATTTACATGAAAACATCTCCTTCTTTGCATGTTGAAGCAATAATGACAAGAGAAGAATGTTTGCTTTATCTCAGTTTGTTTCTCTCCAAGCTAGTACAATTCTTAAGCAGCACAGAAGCTGCTACTACACTCAATTATTAGCTAGCAAGGCTCCTTGAGACCTTTCTGGGAAAGCCTCATAGTGAGTACAAACTCAGGTTCCTCACTATTGTCACTGAAAGATTTACAAGATGAATGTTTTCTACATGCATTAATTACTCATCTAGCTCTTGCACTTGGAGCCTTGAACCAAACTTAACATCTCCAAGAAATAGTAACACTCTTACTGGCATTATTTATCCGTTAAATCTAAATCTTATTTCTCACAGTTCAGAGAGGAAGATGATTTACTTCAAGTATCTAATTTTATTCTTTTTTCCACCAGTCCAATGGCTTAGATTTCTACTTTTGCATGACCTTATTTCAGCTGGCTTCACTGCGATGCAACGTGTCAGTAGAACCACACCACCAGGACTAACCTTTTCGTAATGCTGACATTGAGCTAAACATCTAGCTCTATCTAGAAATTTTTTCCTCATTGGACGTTGAAGCTTTTTTATACGGCTGCAGAATATGACACACAGACTGATCTGACAGAAAACTTCAGATCCAGCCAACAAAAAGAGATGTTGTTTTATAGATAAGGCTCAGATCTGCAATACTAGGAAAAAGAAGTCTTCATCCACTTCTTTTCTTTGGGAGTTATTGGTTTCTGTTGAGTTTCCTGAGAAATCTTCTGCCCCTCTTCTCCAAAGCAATGATCACTGGTGTTTCTAAGCAAGAAGCACCCCTAAGGCCAGCTACATACATCTCTAGATTACTTGAAGACACCAAATTTACCATCAACCACTACTGACATGAGCTGAGATTCTTCCTGTTGATATCCAATACATTTTGTTTTGGAGCATACACTCTCTAATTTCCATGCAGTCACATGTTTATATTCCAGAACACACAGAAAGCTTGACGTCCTGCTAGGAAGAATAACAAGACTCTTTTCTGACTCTGCTTGTTGTAATGAAATTAGGGCAAACATTTATTCCAGATGAAGAAATGACATGGAACATGTTAGAAATCCTACATACTACTAAGAAAGATACCTCTCAAATTTTTACTAAGAACATTCTCTATTGGTTAGAATATATAGAAAAGATAAACTAATGACGGTCAGTTTCTAATACCAGAATTTGTTTTCCTTCATGCTATTTCTGCTGTATTAGTAATAGGGAATGTCCATGGCCATCTGGCTTTTGTAAGCTTTCGTCAGGTTTAGATGTGTGAAAACAGAACTGAATCTGGTTTAGCTTTCTACCAAAATACGAGGTTTTAGGGTAAGTCAAATGTGGGTTCAGCTGTACTGACAGCCTTGTAGTCAACCCCCTTTTTCTTGTTGCTTTGTTCTTCTAAACCAATACTATTTGTACCATCTTCCCGACATAGATTTAGCTTATGATATCTAGCTCTAAACTCTGAAATTATTCAAGTCAAAGAATTGCCATGGTGGGCTTTCATAACTTGGCATTTTTGTGGCAAATATTTCCTGTATCAGATGGAATAAGTACTAAGAACATCAGATACAAAAAACACCAAAGCTGAAAAAGGTAAACCAAGTGTTGCTAACTATCACAGTTTAATTGCAGGTCTAGAAATATTTATAGGTTTTCTAAATGCTCTAAAAGTCTCTCAGATAACCAGTCAGCTGGCTTTCTTCGGCAGGCTTATTCATTCATTTCAAATGTATACTTCTAGCCTTCCTGAAAACACGAATCTTAAGTACTGAACACAAAAGACATGTAAGAACATGACACAACACCCAGAGATCCTTCGTAGCCTGAATGTGATTATTTTCACTTAATGTCAGGATTTCAAAAGTGTCACTGTTGTCAGACTGAGAATATAGCATAAAATCATATGGTCGTAGGGAAATGGCCTGACATAAGTTTTTCACTTGATTCCTTAGAAACTGCTTTTACACACTGAAAAGTACTTCAGATTTTGGGGAAATAACTGCATCAACAAGGATCACTGTCAGAGCTTTTTGACAACTTTTCACTAAAGCTGAAGTCCTAATTTTGGAATGCATTTTGTGTATCACTTTCAACTGACTGATTTCTTCAGCATTCTAGCTTGGGCATTTATTTCTTCAGCCAAATTATTTTGCTGGTTTGAAATAAATTGAAACACTTGGGAATTCCTTAGGACTACATGTGCGTAAAGAAGTTAAAAGCTGACAGTATACTTATGTTCTTTAAGCCATCAATTGTAGTCTTCCTCAAGAAGAAGCAAGTCACCCACTTACAGGTGTGACAGGAATGTAGACAGGACAGCGTATGATACATTTGATGCAGCCTTCCATTCTACATTCAGTCTCAGGTGAGTTTTAACACTCATCTGTAATTAATCTGTATATCTTGTGTCCGCACACCAGAGATTAGGTCCCTAAATTAAGAATCTGCTATCTTCCATTTGGAGATAGACTATTTTGCTTTATGTGGTCCCATTGAAAGCCATGAGTCACAGTGCACTTCAGTCTAAGGCAGAATTAGAGTTCTTCCGCTGGACTCTGCCGCTGCATTGACAGTGTTAGCCACAAGCAGATGTTACAGAAATATTTGTAAGAAAATAAGGGAATGCATGATTCCTCTACCTATATTCACACTGTGGGGTAGCCAGCTCCAAAGAAAGGTGATGAGATAACAAAATTAGACTAAGAACTGGGTTGTACTTTACTGATGGTGCCACAATATGCCTCAGGGTCCTCATGGGGTACCTTCAACCCTTGAGAGCTGTAAGTATTAGCAGTGAAAGAGTAGCACATGGTGTGAGATGGTGAACATCTGAAGACCCCATGAATTCACTAAAAAATTGGTGCTTTCTATTTATTCTTAATATACCAATTTCCATCTCCCTGCCCTTCATATTCTCTTTTTCCTGTCATAATGAGTTTCTGTCACCGTCGTTAGAGAGGGCTGACACAAAATAATTGTTCATCCTGCATGAAATAACTAAACTACCCACTCCAATTGTTACTGTTGTTACATTTTATTTGACAGACAAGCATTTTCTAGTTAAGTTTCTTCATGGGGACTAATTCAGATGACTTAGGACAAGTCTTCCTGTATCCCAAAGCCTTCTGATGTAAATCTGTGTTGTCTCAGAGACAGGTGCAGGTCCATTGTAGAGCACACAAATATGTTATTTTCACTGGCACAGCATTTTGGGCTAAAGATACTCATCTCCAATTTTGCAGCTCTCCCATGCCATACATGCACAGAGGGGCACATGGACACACTAATTCACAGCAAGTTTTGGAGATGTTTGGCGCATTGGCTCCTCAGCTACTCTACTGCAACAAACACAATGTAGCCACCAGGCAAAGACCCTATTTTCAGCATTTTGTGACACACAGCATAGGTGGAGCCTGATGTGGAACTTGTAAAACATGTCTGTGCTGAGAACAATCTATGCCATGGTTTTGTATTGGCCTGTAACAGGGAGGTGAGCCATGACACCGGAGCGTTTCAACTATGTGAAAACAAAAGACTCTATTTCAAATTCCCTCTGGAGGTCACCTCTTTATGAACCAACTGAAACTGGTCTGTTGGGCAGGGAGGAAAAGATTCCAATGTGATTTCGGAAATAGTACTCAGAATTGCTTTCAGAAAATACTGTGTGTCAACCATACCAACCAATTGGACTTGTTAATTCTGAAGAAACTTTCTGCCCTTAATAACCCTCACCTCCTGTGAGAATTTATGTTTCTGTGGTGTTGGGGGAAACAAGTGAGCAGCAGCTCCTGCTTTCCCTCAGCCTGTACCTCCTAGAAGGCAGCAAGCTCCTTTCACTGGGAGCAGCTGGACCCACCCTAGTCTTCTGGATTTTATGTTACCCAAACAATGGCTTGTGAAGCACACAGAAGCAGACATGCTCTGTTTTGTTTGTGGCAGGTTCTGCATGGGTACCCATAAAAGACCACCTTCATTTCAGCATGGCAGGATGACAGAACCTGGCTTGCACTGTATACAACAAGGTCAAATGGACCCAACCTCCTAATGGTTTGGCTGTGTGTGAATCACATGTTCAAAGGCGTATCACCTTGAGTGCATCAGTGCAAGCTCGATTTAGGGCTCTGAACTCCTTATGCAGCTAATACAAGGATGCATGGCAGGACAAGGAAGAACTGTCGATACACTGGCTGTGGACTCTGCTGCAGAAGCAATCCACCCAGTTTATACTTAGAAAAGAGCAGTATATTTTGTTGTTAAGGTACTTGAAATAAATCCAGCCCATGATTCAATTGCTTCCATAGCAACTTCTAGCACAACCTGAGGCTTTGCATCCCAGGGCTCGTTAGGGGAAGAAAGGACAGGAGGGAGTGTTATGCAGATGAGTCCAGCTTTACACCAAAGCCAAAAAGGAGTGCTGTCATAATTTCTGAGGCTGGGAGACAGAGAAAGACCAGGACCAAATTCAGCTGGTTGATGCACTCCAAATTCTCCCCTTATTGCCACTAACCAGGCAAAGAAAGCTAAGATAATTTTAAGTCTGAGAGTAATTTAAGGATAAAAAATGCACATTAGTGAGATATTATATATTTCCTAAAATCCATCGATACAGAGACAAGAAATCATCATAAATAATTTTACTTAATTGTAAACTGATTTCTTCAAATATAGCTTCCGTACACATTTTCAATTAATTTTAATTGAACGAAAAGTTCGAAGAGATTTGTTAACTCCCTGACTAAGAACCTTCAGGACAAAAAAAATACTATCACAGGTGCTAAATTTCTTAAAAGATGTCGCTTAAAATTAATTTTCAGTCCTAAACTAATTAATGGTTTGCTTGTAAGTTCTGTTAAAGTTCATTGTGCCCTGAGAAGAATAGTGCTGTAAGTTGAGGACGAATTGTATTTATCCAGTGTAACCTGAAAGGTGAGTTGCAGTTTTAAATGTAGAACAAAACTCAGACTGTCCTCAAGGTAGGGAGGCAAGTGATATCTCTTAATGAGGAAAAAAATGTCTATATGCTCAGTGTTTGTGATGTGGGTTTCAATCCTTGCTCTTTCTCCCCACCACCAGCCTACTTCAATCAAATTGCTCAGCTTATTCCTTCCAAACAGTACAAAACGGAATAATCACAGCATAGCCCCGTAAGGAGTATTAAAATTAAACAATTTAAAGAATGCAAGGTACTTGGACTCAAAGTGTCAGCAGTCACGGGAACATTGAGAATAGTGTCCTATAAGAGGCAGCAAGCAATAGCATTTTATAGCACCTATAGCTGCTTCTTACAGGGCTTTATTTTGTTTGTTTAAGATCTACACTACTGTGTGGCAGAGTTCAGTGGCTTTTGGCAGGGCAGGCACCTCCATTCAGATTTAGAGCTTCTTAAAGCGAAGCATACTTCTTCTGGGACAAAGAAGTTGACTCCCTGGTCCACACCATGATGAAAGAGTCTGTCAGAGCCTACGGCTATCCATAGTGCCATTTCCAGATCCTAAAATGTAGCCTTAACCTAGCTATTGGAATACTTTCACATATACCACAGTAGAGCACCTAGTCAGATATTAGCTGAAAAATCAGGGAAGTTCCAGGAACCTACCCATGAAAACTAGAGCTTCATGATAACATATGAAAAAGATTGTATTTAGTCATACAATACAGTGTTACAGAACAGTGTAGTATGTGTAATGTTATGGCAAGGCCATGGTGCGTATGATGATCATGCCCATGTAGAATGAAAATAAAAAACTGTCAATGAACACTAAATAAGACATAAATAACAGCAGCAGAGGAAAGAGCTATTAGTGCAGAAGTGTCGGGAGGATGGGGTCAAACTCTTTTCAGTGGTGCCCAGCGACAGCACAAGGGGCAATGGGCACAAACTGAAGCAGAGGAAGTTCCATCTGAAAATGAGGAAGAACTTCTTCACTCTGAGGGTGACGGAGCACTGGAACAGGCTGCCCAGGGAGGTTGTGGAGTCTGCCTCTCTGGAGATATTCAAGACCCGCCTGGACAAGGTCCCGTGCAGCCTGCTGTAGGTGACCGTGCTTCGGCAAGGGGGTTGGACTAGATGACCCACAGAGGTCCCTTCCAGCCCCTGACATTCTACGATTCTGTGATTCTGTGATTCTGTGATTCTGTGATTCTGTGATTCTGTGAACAGTTCAGATCTCTGCAGATGGGAAATACACTCGAATGCTAGAACCCCTGTGTAACCCCTGTCTGTTATCTTCACCAATTAAAGGATATCTACAAAACATAATGGAATATGATCATTCCATTCTCTGTTGATTACTTTTATTGGTTAGAGGGCACCCATGGTGTTCCTTCCCACCTTTTGCACATGAAAATCCCCGACTCCTCTCTGCCTCATATCTCTGGCATTTTGTAATTTTATAGCTTTATGCTAAGAATTAGTTACACTGATTTGGGCACATAGCCTGTAATAGTGACTTGTATGATATTCATTGTTATCCTGTTCTATCCCTATGACTACCATAAACTGTTAGTTTACATTAAATAATGTAACTAGATTCACTGTAGAGTAAGAATTAAATTATAGGTCTAAGTAGATTAATTTCTAGCAGTTACATTGATTTCCCACTTGAAATTGTTTATTTCAGCATTCATCTAAAGTGATTTCTGTGGGGAAAGAAGGTAGGAAGAGATGTGCTCATGCTAACACTCCTTGGCGTGAAGTGATACTGTCAGTTTTATACAGTTTATAGGCTAGCAAAACAAAAAAAAGCACTCACTACAGGAAAACTGTAAGCAATATGGAGTCTGTCCCTTTCACTGGATGCTCATATTTGAATGCACAAACCTTCATAGCAACCTGAAAACGCCCTACATCAGGAAAAAAATTTTGTTCTTATCTTTATGTGAATACAAAGCTCCTCTGCACTCAGCAACATGTTTATAGATCTGATGACATGTGGCACTTCCTGAGCAATCTGGGAAGCTAAAAATTTGGTGGCCTGCATCTTTATGATTCAGAGCATTTCCTGCAACGTTATGTGCAAACCAGGAAATAAGTGTTGCCTTATATATCTAATTCTCATGGCTTGAGGTTTTTGTTTTTAAACAGCAGTGGGTAGTTGTCTACACTGTCTTTGTGCTCACATCTTGACTGTAAGATTTTAGGGAACATTCATGACATCATTCCTCCATTTTAGAAGACAGTGACCAAGGTATAGAAAAATAATAGAGATGTCCATGTTCAGTATGGGAAAACACAAGAGTAGCCCCAGTATTTCAGATCAAAGGTCAGTCCAACCCAGTGTGGAGTCTTAAAGGTAAGGGTAGAATGATCTTTCCTCACTTGTGCAATGTCAGCTCCTGAAAAACAGCTTCTGATATTATCCTGAGACAAAGCCTCAGATCATCATGATCATGGGCACTGGATGTGTCCTATATTGCTCTGAACCAAATTGTTCCTGAGCTGTTCTTTAAGGAGTTCTACAGATAAACTATATGTTGTGCAGAAAAAGTTATTCCCTTTCCCTCATCTGAAACTTACTATATATAGCAATTCCTTAGAAGCCTCTTAGTTCTTTATTAGAAAGAACAACTTCTTCCGACCCTCTTTCTCCACGTCATCCACCATGTCACAGACTAGCTTTAGATCACCTCTTCCAACAGCAAAATCAACAGCAAAGGTCCATGTAGAAACAATATTGCTTATCATAGTCATGTCATATCACGCAAATAGATGGGACCAGAATGTTCAAATTACTCACCAGAAGAAGTTGTCATGAATTTTAGAAGCAGCTGGCAAAATCAGGTGAAAGTGGGATGGAAGGGCAAAGCAGGTTGATGAAGGTCTGTTGAAGTGACAACACACCAGAAGGGCATATTATTCAAAAGAGCCTAGATATTATCACACTATGTCCCAAGGCTGTGAAAAATAAACAGTAGAAAAAATTATACTAAAACTATTTAAATACATTGAGATAATATCAAGATTGTGTTGTCAGAGGGAATCCCACTCAATTCTGATTAACTACTGGGAGAAAGAAAATAAAAGCAAGAGAGATGGAAGACGTTTTGAAAAGAGGAATTAAAGCAGCTGGAGGCCCACAAAGGCAGGCTGGATGGGCACTGTCTCACATGGAGGAAGTAAAGTAACAAGAGAAGATGGGGAGAAGTACAAAAAGTGGTTGTTCCGCAAGAATATTTTTCAGAAGGTGAATTGTACTCCTCTTAGCCCTTTATTAACGTAACAACAAGGAGATATTCAGTGAGCTAGAAATGTAACAAACATAATTTATTTAAGGAGCAAACTGATTAAAAAAAAGGAAAAATATAAATAAAATAATAAATAATAAATAACATACCTGAATGTGGTAATTTCTCAAAACCTATGTACTACAAACCCACAAAATTACTAAAATACATTGTTTAATGGTTGTTGTTGGAAGTCTTTCTACATAACAAGCAAAAGCCATCCCCACTCCACCACAAGTTAGATACTTCTACTGATTATGAGAGCATGGAGGTTTATGTTCAATTATTTTCAATCTTAAACTTTTTCCTTTGGAACTCTTGCAACTCTTTAAATTATTTACTTCAAGACACATGAAACTTTTCATCTCTGAACACCTCAAAATTGAAACCTTGTTTCTGAAACAAAGTCTTATCTCAATCTATGTGTTATGTTATAAAGAAATACCTAACTATTCTTGGAAGAACTAATCCTGACAAAATGTTATTACATCTGTATAAGGCTAGTACTGGCAACTTGTTCAAGCATTTTGTGAGATTTTGTGGGCCACTGATTCCTAATCTTTTTATTCAGTAAATGACAGTCTCTATTAACTCAGTCAACTACAATTAAGGCTCAGTTCTCAATTCTGCCCTGGGCAACTCTATCTAAAATAACAAGTGGAACTTATTCCTTCTTCAGTTAAGCAGAAGCAGACTAGCAACTCTAATTTGTCTGTGGGAAGAACAGTTTATTTAGTATTTTTTTTCCAGCGTAAGTTCAGACTATGAATTCATTCTGTCTTTTAGCAGTCAAACTTTCTGAACTTGCAGCGTTGTACTTCTCTGCAGAAACACAAACAACTTGTGACCATTTGAATTGAATTCAGAATGTTTCTCTGGATCAAATTATACAGTAACAAAGTGTTTTGATGTCACCTTATCAGTATAGTAATTTGCTTGTGGTTGAAGCTTGTGTATATATCTACAGTCAAGAAGTGTACACGGGGGATCCAGAGGCTAACGTGGAAAAAGGTCTTTTTTTATTTCTAACCCCAAGTCCTAATAACGGTAACTACTACGGTAACTACTAGGATTTCTTTCAAATTGCTGTGTGAGAATTTCCTTCCAATAGTTGTGTGCTGTGCCAAATTTTGTTGCAGTTATGCACACTTCTGAACAGAGCACAGTTTAAGCTCTTCTCTGTTTATATCAATGTCACAGTTTGTAACATACGAAACTGAAGTATTTTATTTTTCAAAATGGACAGACATTTCCTATTCAGGTAGTACTTCAGGGGACTTCTTAAGCTGAAATTTTTGGTAGTAAGAAGACACACCCTGGTAAATAAGCCCTCTTTCAGAGGTCATGCTGTCCTATATATTGAAGAGGCACACACACAGTAGTGGAAAAAGAAGTTATACATTTCAAATGAGCTGAAAATTTGACATCTAGAATACAAGTAATGAAGTACATCAAGAGGAAAAATGATTGGAAAAATAGGAAACAGTATGCAACTGTACACAGTTACTCTAATGTTTTGCACAACTCTCAGAAAGTCTGTAGAATTTATCTCTGCATCACAATTTTCCAATTTCATATCTGGGAGTAGATGGACACCAAACTATACCAAGTTTGCCTTGTGGCCCATCACTAATTAGGTTTTCTGAGCACTGGTATTTCCTCCTGGCAGTGGGAAGAAAATACTTTCTTCTAAACAACATCTAGGTTTTATAAAGAACTCACATATCATTTTCAGTTCTTCAGTGATTTTTTTCCAAGCATCATGTATATCAGAAAATTTAAATTAAATCACTCTGTTTCTTGCAGTAGTCTAAATTCTGCATGAGGTTTTGTATAGAGGTACTGCATGCTTGCATTGAAATGCGACATTTACACTGGCTTTTGTGAGTGTTGCTTTAATTAGTTCTGTTTCCATGGGACCCAAAGTATCATGAGATGTGGTTAACGGGCAAGGGCAATATTCATAAAAGAAGTGAGTTCACTTCTGTAAACGTTTGCACAGCTTTTCCAGTATAAGAACTGATACTGTCAGATGGCTTATACTGAAGATATTGAATCTCATATCCTTACAAGAAATAAGGTATAACTCTCTTCCATTCACCTTCTCCAGACAGTAGCTCATTGGGGATTGATGGAGAAAACTACAGAGAATTATACAGATGTTTTCATCTCTGTTCTCCCATGTGCCAGGGGGAGAAGCAGGTCTGTGGTCTTGCACCAAAATAAACACCTGTCTGACGAGCATAGTCAGGATAAGGGCAAAGGGTTCTGGGTACCTGATGAGATACAAGGACTGAAGGAGTGCACAGACAGCTACTTCCTAGTCATCTTAAAAGGAGTTATAAAATACCAAGTGACAGAGAGGAAAATAAAAAGCTTGTTGGATGTAGCCCCCTTACCCTCACAATGACATTCCCTGTCACTGGGCAGGGGAACTGTAGGGATTGCAGGCAGCCAAAATGCAGGGGCATTGATCAGTCTTTATGAACTCACATTAGCACAGAAGTCCTTGAGGGGAGTAGAGGAAGGTGAAGGAAGGCACTATATACCAAGTGCCACACAATCAAAAACATACCAAATGTCACATGAAGGAACCAAAACACAAGCTGAACTCATCAGCTGATGCTAGATAAACTAAACGGTCTTAACAAATGTGGCTTAAAAATAATAATGTTTCAGTGGATTTTTGTTTATTGACACCATCTGATGCCCTCTGATGTTGCTATGGTAACTGGGAAAAACACCCTGCTACTGGTATTTCATATTAAATGACTGCAGTTAATGAGGAGTCTGTGTTAAAGGTTACATTCTCCAAAAAAAAAAAAACCCAAAAGTCTTTGGAAAATGCCTGCCAACATTCTCTTGGAGAAGGGTTCAGTCCAGCCAGAGTGCCAAAGACTGTGACGGGCATCTGCTGAAAGTTGCGGGGGGTGGGGGGAGAGGGAAAGGGTCCCACAATAAGAGCTAAACAGCTCTCTAAAAGTTATAGCAGTCATACTCAAAATGACTTGTATAGTTTTCATACCACTAAAACCATTTGGAAAAAATAATTATTGCTTCTCTATACACATAACTGACATTTCTTTTTTCCAGTAACAGTTTGAAACCCCAAATAGTTTGCAAATTGAAACAGTCATTTCAGAAAACTGTCACATGGTGTCTTATGAATGATGATGGCTTGTGTCTTTTGCCCTGCTGACACTTGCAGGCAGTGTCCCAGTCATAGTGATGGGACATTTGCATCAAAGACAGACATAGGAAAAGCTGTCTCATAGGAAAGCCTGAATCAGAAAAAAAAGACGAGGAACATAACAGAGCTGTAGCTCCCAGGAAACATTATAGCACAAAGATGACACATTTGGGTGAAACACTTATTTTTTTGAATAGCCAAAGAAAGTTTTCTGTAAAACACACATAAAAATACCCCAAACTCCTCCCCACCTCAGAAATAATTTTCTCAAGTAAAAACAAGTTTTCAATAGATTAAAAAAATATATCAAACTAGCAAACTAGTTTGCAAAATGTGGAAAGTTTTCAGCCAAACTGCTTTCAGTGCCTTGATCAAATTCAAGCAGGATACACACTTGTTATGAGTTGTTTGCCCCCTTCATACATGTGCCTTCTGGTCATATAAAGCATTTCCCACTAAGCAGTATTAGCCTTCCTGTAGACTGGATCTTCCAAGGTTGCTGAGGCGAAAGGGCAGCTGGCCATGATACAAATTTAAGCTGGAGAGAAGTCTAAATAAATACAAAAAAAAAAAATTAAACATATCCAATTGCAGCCTGAGTTGTTGAGAGTAATTTAAATAATCCACAAGAAAATTGTTTTATTTTGAGCCATTTGCAGTGTTTTCAGTCTCTTTTAGTTGACATTTCCTATTGTGATTCAAGGAACTTTTCACCACATGTGTGTGGTGAGTGAGCTAACAGCACTGTAAATCTTGGGAAGGGAGTGTGGAGCAGGGCAGCATGGGAAAATTAATCCCACAAGTGCTCTGAACAGGAAGACACATGAGAAGGGAAGGGGCCATGGAGCTGGAGTTTCAGAACGCGAGTCCTACAGTCTGGGTAAGGGCTCTCTGGTGGGCAGCCTGAAGTGGAAACACAAAGTCAGGCACATGTCAAACCCTGGTTGAAACCCCTTCTAAGCCTGACTAGTGCCTACTGCAGACATGATCTTCAACCTTATGCAGTTCACAGGCTCTTTCCAGTGAAGATGCAAGTCACTGCACAGCATAATGTCTGATGAAGTGGGCTTACTTTACTCTATTACATTTCATATACTCCTTCACAGCAGCTCCTGGGCCTTCAGCACTTTCTAGACCAACACTGATACAGTTTGCTGTTACAATGCAGCAAACTCTCTCCATTCACATTCACCACATACCTTCTTCCACACTGCATGGTTTGAAGCACTAACAGAAGCTGTCCTCTTCTAACAGCACTCCTTCCTGACAGACAAGCTGAAGATGCTACCTGGTCTCACAGTTTGTTTGGGTTTTTTTGTGGTTTTTTTTTTAAATCCCCACCTCAAATGAGTTTCAATGTCATAGTTGCTTTTGCTGCCCATCTCTAGTGCAACCAGTGTAAAACCTGAGTGGTGTGCACAGGACACCTGAAGTCATAGAATCATAGAATCATGGAAAGTTTTGGGTCGGAAGGGACCCCTAGATCACATCTAGTCCAACCCCCCCGCAGTGAGCAGGGGCACTGCTAACTAGATCAGGTTGCTCAGAGCCCTGTCCAACCTGGTCTTGAATGTTTCCAGAGATGGGACCTCCACTGCCTCTCTGGGCATCCCGTTCCAGTGTTTCACAACCCTCATTGTAATGAATTTCTTCCTTATATCTAGCCTAAACCTACCCTGTTTTAGTTTAAAACCATTACCCCTCGTCCTGTCACTGCTGTCTGTACTAAAAAGATTGTCCCCATCTTTCCTATAGGCTCCCTTTAAGTACTGAAAGGCTGCAATCAGG
>Ga0065711_1041462_pt1 | contig 16131 bp, 17 predicted proteins | sample Hoacrofraction12_FD_59098 | JGI IMG/M metagenome (GOLD analysis project Ga0065711, IMG submission 59098) | Hoatzin crop microbial communities from Cojedes, Venezuela - Epithelial fraction 12 v2 (version 2) | ecosystem: Host-associated > Birds > Digestive system > Esophagus > Crop | place...
TGCACGGAGCCGCCGCCGCTCCGCTCCGCGCTGCTCCGCTCGCACACCCGGCACGGGATGCTCGGGGGACGGAGTTTGCCATGGCAGCTCCCGCTGCTGCTTGCAGCTCTGTCCTGCCTGCCGGCTCCCAGCAGCGCCCAGCTCCGCTACTCCGTGCCCGAGGACCGAGAGCCGGGTTCCTCGGTGGGCGACCTGGCCAAGGACCTCGGGGTGGAGGTGCGCAGCCTGGTCGCCCGCAACCTGCGCCTGGTGAGCGAGGGTGAGCAGCGGCACTTTCAGGTGGACCTGGTGGCAGGCGTCCTGCTCCTCGACAGCAGGCTGGACCGGGAGGCACTCTGTGGGCAGAGCCCCACGTGCTGCCTGCACCTCCAACTCGTCATGGAGAATCCCCTCCAGCTCCACCGTGTTGAGGTGGATGTCCTTGATGTGAATGACAACGCGCCCCAGTTCCCCAAGCCGGAGGTGGTCTTGGAGATCACTGAGGTAGCCAACCCTGGGACTCGGCTGCCTTTGGAGGTAGCAGAAGACCCGGATATGGGCTCCAACTCCATCTCCACCTACGAGCTCAGCCCCAGTGAGCATTTTGCCCTGAGTATCAACATGAGAGGAGATGGTGTTAAAATGCCTGAGATCGTACTTGAAAAAGCACTGGACAGAGAGAAAGTGGCTGTTCATCACCTAACACTGACAGCCCTGGACGGAGGGAATCTGGTGAAATCTGGCACTGCCAAGGTTACCATCCATGTCCTGGATGCAAATGACAACCCTCCTGTCTGCTACCCACCCATATCCAAGGTACATCTGGAGGAGAATGTGCCGGTGGGCACTCTGGTCACCAAATTGAATGTCACTGACCTGGATGAAGGTCCCAACGGGGATGTGGAATATTCTTTCAAAATTAGCAATAACGCACCTGGTAAATTCACCAAGCTGTTCTCCTTAGATCCCCGGACAGGGGAGATCAGAACCAAAGCCCCGCTGGATTATGAGGAATCCAGCGCTTATGAGATTGCGGTTCGAGCCAGGGACAAGGGATCCCCAGCCATGGAAGGACACTGTCATCTGCGAGTGGAATTAATTGATATCAACGATAACAGCCCAGAGATCATGCTGACCTCTCTCTCTAGCCCAGTGCAGGAAGATGCAACCCCGGGAACTGTGATTGCCCTCATTGGTGTGAAGGACAGCGATTCTGGTGACAACGGGCAGGTCCGCCTGCAGATAGCCAAAGAGCTCCCATTTAAACTGGTGTCATCTTTTAAAGAGCATTTCTCTCTGGTCACGAATGGTCCCCTTGATAGGGAGAAGGCCAGTGGATACAACATCACTGTGAGGGCTGTGGATTCAGGGTCCCCACAGAGGACCACGCAGAAAACCTTTTACCTCCGAATTGCTGACGTGAATGATAATGCACCAAATTTCTCCAGCCCTTTCGATACAGCTCACGTTCAGGAAAACTCCCTTCCAGGAACTTCTGTCTTTTCAGTGTCAGCATCTGATCCTGATGAGGGTAGCAACGCCAAGCTGTCTTACTCCATCCTGGACAACAGGATACAGGATATACCTGTGTCAACCTACTTCCGAATAGACCAGGACAATGGCACCATCTACACCGTCAGAGCTCTGGACTATGAGCAGGATAAGGTGTTCCAGGTGCCCGTGGAGGTGAAGGATGCTGGGTCTCCTGCCCTGAGTAGTACTGCTGTGGTCCATGTGTTTGTCATGGATGAGAACGACAATGCCCCCACCATTGTCTACCCGTCCATCCCCAAGGGCTCTGCCTTCCACCAAACCATCCCAGCCTTGGCAGAACCTGGCTATCTGGTCACCAAAATTGTAGCTGTTGATGCTGATAGTGGCCATAATGCCTGGCTGTCCTACCAGCTGCAGGACACTGCTGAGGCTTTGCCTTTTCAAGTGGAACGCCGCTCTGGAGAGATAAGGGTTGCACAGGCTCTCAGAGAGTCAGAAGATCCCCACAGGCTGGTGGTCGAAGTGAGGGACAATGGGACACCATCCCTCTCAGCCTCCGTAGTAATAGTCATTTCTCCAGAGGAAAACAGCGTGCAGGACTTTGCCAAGTCCTTGGACCTCCCCAAATCTTCTCCCAAGGATACCAGCCTAACGCTTTACCTCATCATCTCCTTGGTGTCTATTTCCCTCGTGTCCTGCGTGATGTTTGCTGTGGTGGCTGCCCGGTGTCTCAAAGCTGGCGCTGCCAGCTGGACATTTGCAGGTTGCTGCCGAGGGACTGGCCGCAAGCCCACCTCCCATTTCCATGGGCAGATGAAGCCAGATGGCTTCATCAAGTACCTGGATGTGGGAGGAGCAGGCTTGACCTCTCAGGCACAGAATTACACCTCTTGTTTCTCGCCCATGTCTGACCAGAGTGATTTCCTCTTTGTAAAACCTTTCAGCCATTCTAGCACTGCGGAGACCATGGCTGCCTATGAGCAGGTGACCAGCACCTTAGCGAGTCCCTGCGATGGGGTAAGAGATGGGTGTTTCTTACTGTCCTGTCTGCTAAGTGCAAAGGTCTGTAATATCCAGGCTAGGTGGCTGTTCTCTGTCTGCCCTTCCACCTGAGAAGGTGGCTTCAGGCAATGTGTGTCACCATCACCTCCTGGGAGGTGGCAGGTGAAACCTTTGGCTCGTCTTGATGGAGGTGGGGGAAGGGTCTGAGTGTCACTGTAAAATTAAAGACTGTGTGTTTGTAGAAGTGGGGAATTTTCCCTTGGCCCCGTTTGTACTCTTTTCTTTTTAAAGTGGTGCTTAGCACGGTTGGGAACATGTTTTTTGGGTATTTAACTTCTCGATTTTGTTTAACCCCTTTATTCTGTGTGCCATATGAACGACAATGCGGGAGGAGGTTATCCGAAAGCAAAGTTTGTTGGTGTTTCTTTTGCTCTGTTTTAGAGGTGCATGGTAGAAATTTCGCATTTCTGAACTCTCCAAGTGTTATTAATTACTGATTGTGCCCTGGCAAGGGATCATCTTCCAATTTGGTTGTTTCCAGCGAGGGGCTGAATTCACTGTTCAGCGTTGAACGTAGTGACATTTTTCGCAAAGATCCTGGTGACCTTAAGTGCCCTTGGGCTTGCAGAGACCTAGGCAGTGGCGTGCTTTGAAAACTTTATCCATTTGTCTTCAGATGTCTAAATATGGATGTAGGTGACTGTATTTAGCTGTAGCTTTTATAACTTCGGGATATAAAAAGTAAAGTAATTTTGTGTCATAAATGCTTGCCCTAAATTTGAAAGTGGCAATTACAACAGGAATTCAGAAAATAGATTGGGAAGGACTTATCTAGTGTGGAATTGTGTGTCAGTGTGTGCAGAAGCGTATATCTGAAATCTGGAGGACAAGTATTTAAACAGCTTAATTTGCATGCAGCATGGGTAGCAGCAGGGACTCTATTTTAGGGGAGTAATTTATTCTAACATATTCTTTCATGAGAATCATCAAAGCTGTGGAGAAATTAGTGAAATCACATCTACTAAATAAAAATCTAGGTCAGCTATACCCGTCTTCACTCTTCCTTAGTAATTGCATGTACAAGCAGAATAATCCTATAAAATTGATATTCCACTGTATGGACTATGAACCGCTCATTCCTAAGGTAACTGAGAGAAGTGTTGTCCTTTCCAGGTAACATGTTATCATTCTGGAGTTCATTAAGAAGGTTACGATTTTCGGAAGTATGCGTCTTCCAGACAGAAAACAGTTCTGCTATTTAGTGCGCTTCACAAAGGCGTGATTCAAACGGAATATGCAAGCCTTCTTCGTGTCCTTCCTTATTTACAGAATGTCCATTGTCTGGTGGTAGAATAACACAGGCAGAAAGCGATATGGGGGCTTACTAATGAAGTTACAAATTGTGCTGCTGTGTCTGAAGTTTATTGTGTCTCCTAAACAAATAATGCCTTTTGCTTTTGCTGCCGGAAGTTTATTATTTTCTCTGTGGACAGAAAAATATTGTAATGCTCTGAGGCCACAGCATCTAGGAAAAGTCATTGAAATACAGTGTGTGAAATCAAGATCTCAGGCAGGTCTTTTTCAGGACAGAAGAAGGACAGATTAGGAAAGTCTGTTATCATTTTACCATCTGGCATTAAAAGCATCTTCCTCAGTATCAATTAACTCTGCCACCCCCACCCCCTCACTCCTTCAAGCTCATTACTTTGGTACCATTGCTCCTGCTGAATTGATGCCCTTATCAGTTTATTTCATGCTTCATTTCTTTCACAGCCTGGTTTCCTGAGCGGCTTTGGAAGATTATTCACTGAATAGTTTTCGTCATGCTTTTTAGTATTCATGCTGGTTCAGAAATACTCAGAAAGTGTGGGGGGGGAAGCTTTCCTTTTGTTCTAATTGATTTTCTTTGCTTAGAAGGAACATGCTGATACTCCAGACTGAAATAATCCAGGATCAGTTCGCTTTCATTTTTGAAGGCAAGAATGGAGGTATTAAAACTTTTCTATTTTCTCTGCAGCAAGCTCAGCCCAACACAGACTGGCGCTTCTCTCAGACCCAGAGACCCGGAACGAGTGGGTAAGTGCCTCTTTCTCCATGTATGTATCCGGTGAAGGTTTCTTTCCTTTGTGTGCCACTTTCAGTGCTGGGAAGTCCTCAGCTGGCAGCTCTGAGGACAGGTGTTCCCTGTCATTGCTAAAACTTGTTCAGCCAAAGAGGCAGACATAGGGCTGTTTCTGTGTCAGCTCTGTTTGATGATGGTGTGACAGCTGTTGTTTGCAATCGTGTGCCTGGTGTTGGTGTCTACAGCTCAAGGAGTACAGTCAGGAACTGGGGAGAGCTCCAGGTGAACTTGTGAGATTGTTAAAGGACTGGAAAACATTCTTCCCAGAGAAAGGCTTCTTCTCTAAATCAGATTTTGAACATTTAGACTAGATGCTGAGTTCAAAACCTTGATTCCTCCCCCTGCATGGAGGCCACTGGACATCAGTGTGTGGGTCACTTTACCAGCCATGAACCCTCGAGGTCTGTGCTGCTGAAGTGCATTGCCTGCTCTGGCTTGAGAACCTAGTGTCAAACCCCTGTGTAAGCCCCTGTGACAGCCAGAAGTTGGGTGGAACCTCAGGTCCCCAAAGGACCCCTCTAGAGAAACGTGTCCCAGCCACACCTAACTCAGCAAGAGCAGGTCCCTCATAAAATGCCGCTGTATGTGCTAATCTGGCTGAATCAGGGTTGGGAGCCCTGGATCCAACTCCATTTGTTGGGGAGTTTCGGGCCTATCTTGCTTTTCTTGGGAAGTGCCATCTCCAACACTGGGTGGTTCATTCAGGTGAGGAACTCTCTGCACGCTTCCCACTGGAGCTGGACAATGGGACAGAGGGAGTCTAAGAAAGAAGAAATTAAACCTGATGAATCAGGAGACTCACAGAAAGGAGATCTACTAAGGTCTGGTCTTGCGCTCAAAACCATGGCTGAGTTTTTGCCAATTTACAAGTGATGCCAAAAAGATAAGAAGCCCTGGCAGGACGGCAGAGACCTGCCTCCCAAATGAGTACCCCTCTCTGGACTGTGCACCCTCTTGCCTCTGGCCCAGCAAAGTTTGCTTTTTGTGGTACACAGTGAAAAAGCATTGACAAGAAAATATCGAGCAGACGCCCTTCACCTCTTCCATCTTCCTTCCTGGTTCACAAACAGGGACAGGAATCCTCTTCAGAGGGTGAACTTCCTCACATACCATCAGGGTAAGAAAGACTTAGGCTGGGAGTCCACCTTCGTGTGTAGATACCCCAGCCAGAGGTTATTGTGTATCAGGAGACTGGCTCCAGGATATTTCATACATGAAAAGATTATCCCTTTTGGGGATTATACCCTTGGAGCAATCAGGAGTAAATTCGGATGCTGTGCTTCCTTGGCTGGCTGGGTCAGGCACTGCATTCCTGTGGGAAAGAGAGGAGCTCACAACCGTCATTGTGCTTTGTCACTCCTGGTGGCCACTCGGGCAGCTCCCGTGGAGGTTTAAATGATTCCACAGGGAGTGCAGGGTCCTGGATTTTGTGGCGGAGCTTGCAGTTAAACATCTGCATCAGCTGGTTGTGTCTGGATCTTTCCCTGGATTTGGCTCAATAATTTAGATTACAGAAAATTAAGAGACTGCTATAGCTAACTTGTTGCAGTAATTAAACTTTGTACTAGGCTCTTGTAGCTGACAAAGGGAAAATGGAGTGAGGGTTTGATGTAAAGTGTATAAAGCATTCCCACTAGAAACTAGCCATGGACTTTTAACAACAAGGCTATCACTGGAACAGTTTTCTCAGAGCTCTGTTGAATTCCACATCATTGACAACATTTTAATCAAGAAAAATCCAACTGTTTATGCTCTAGTTCAAATGACAATTAGCAAAGCCCTGTTAATAGAGAAATGCATCAGAGCTGCTGTAATAGTTTTGTTACAAGAAGCGAGTAAATGAACCCCATCAGAGCAAGCTCTGTTGCTCCCTGTTCTAGCATCATGCTGTAGCTCTTCAAGGCACAGAGCTGATGCAGTCCACACCTGCTCAACTCAGTGACAGGGACCTTTTTTCAGGTCGTAGGACAGTGAACCTCACTCCAGCCCCCAGGCTCTGTCTGAAGCTCTTTACAAGCTCCAGCCCCTTCCCAATGCTTAAGCAGGAGCCGCAGCATGAGGGGTGGGAAGAGAGACAGCAGGAGGAAAGGCACCCTCAGACTCATTTGGGGGGAGCAGATGTGGCACCATGTGCTGGTTCTGGTGCATGAGCTGTGATGTTACCCTGGATAGTCTGTGACTTGTGTCTCCACGGTAGTCCCTGAAACAGCCACCAGCGACTCAAATCAGTGGCTGTTGTGGCAAAGGTTCCCACAGCACAGGCTGCCCGGGCTGGCCTCTGGGTTTGGAGACGGGCTGTGTCTGAGCACAGGCTGGTACTGAAAGAACTCAATGGATTTTCATTCCTGCTGGTTTTCCCCATCTGCCTGTGTGCAGATTCCACATTTGCAATGAAAGAGTTCTTGATGATTTTTTTTTTCTGTTTCTTTTATCCTGTTTTAAATTAAATCAAGGGAGAGTTTTTTATTCTAAACCTATGTTACCATACTAAAGGATGGAAATAGAAAGTGCTAGCCTATGTTCCGTGCCCAGCCCTGACATCTCTCTGCTGATCAGGCAAATCCTGGAGATCAGTGTGTTCCTTGTTGTGCTCTTCCCGTGCTTTTCGCAGCATTTCAGTGTCTGGTGTGGGATTTCCCCAGGCACCAGTTGGTAGTACAGATATTAAGGAGGGTGCAAGGGCGGCTGCCTGAGCCCTGCCCACTGTTACTCTCTCCAATGTTAGCTCACATACAATTGTATCTCCTGCTGACAGGCGAACCTCTCTAGCACCGTGAGCTCTGCAAACTGCAGGGCTCTGCTTGGCTATTGAGGAACACAGGCCACCTCTTAGCTGAGAAGAAAAAGAAGGGATATGCTCAATAACTGCATTTGCCTGACCCAAATTAAATAGCAATAAAGACAAGGCAGCTTAGGCTAGCAGTTTGAGTGGATCCTGGAGGGAGTCTGGCACTGACCCTAAGCCAGAAAGGAGGCTTAAACCCATGCTGTGATTTCTCCTTTGCGGTCTTCATGGGAGTTGGAGAAGGGAACAATCTTGTTTTTCTCAGCATAGCTCTGCCCACCGAAACAAATCCCACATGTTTCCAAGCACCTGGAACCAGGCAAACTCAGGGTAAGCTCAAGAAGGCAGGAACCATCTCTTGATCTCATATATTGCTGCATTCAGAGTGTTGTTAAAGGACAACAAAGAGAATTTTTTCTTTGTTCTGAAACACAGGAGAGCTCTGATGCACATGCTCAGGAAATAAGAGCTCAGACAATATCCTTTGAAAACGTGGTAGGGAGTCAGAGCTGAGTAGAGCAATTCTATTAATCTTGTTTGGGAGAAACGGGAGGATAGGTTAATTCATTTAATGTTGTTTGTATTTTGTGTTCTTAAAAAAAAAAAAAAGGGTACTGTCTCTGGGCAAATGTAAATGAATACAGAATGATACCATGCAGCAGATGCCATTCCCAGACAAATCAGATCAGTGGCTGTAGTGGAGATTACAGCGATAAATTGTCCAAAGAGGAGTAGATGTATAGTCTGGCAGTGTTGCAGGACATCCCTGTGAGTTCATCAGCACGGGGTTTCCCTGGGGGGGGGTGGGGGTGGCATATGGGGGTAGAATGCAGGGGCTGGGGCTCGTACAAGGGACCCATCTTGTTGCTTTTTCACTAGTCACCCAGGAACAGAGACTGGGCTTGTGACCTGCATGTTCATGGTACTTGCTTGACCCTTGTAGCTCTTTGTTTTGATCTCTGTGTGATGGTTTATTCAGGAGAACAACAGGTTCAAATCAGGATTTCCTTCCTGGAGGGGTGGGGAGGGTTCTGTGTTGCTCACAGGTGGGCACGGGCAGGTGAGACATGCTGGGATGGGAAGAACCGGGATGTCCTGGGCAGGTTGTGGGAGGAGTGGGGACAATCTCGTGTGTGTGAGTAGGCTAGAAGGAGCTCGCGGGCAGGAGGGACCCTGGAAACCTTGGCGGGGGCCTGACAAGGAGGTGGGGAGCAGTGTGGGAATCCCTGGTCAGGAGTGGAGGGAGGAGCAAAGCACACAAAGAAGATCTAGAGTGCAATTTCGTGCCTCCCCCTCCATTTGTTTTCTCCAATCCTAAATCTCTCTGTGTTAATGCTTTCCAGTGCTGTTGCCAGCCAGGCTCTCTCTCCCAGGGTGAGCACAGCCAATGGTGATGTTCGCTTCACTTGCCTGTTAAGCAGCATCACGGCCGCCCTGTCTGACCCCAGCCATCATCACCCAAGCTGTGCAGAGAGAGGAAGGAGAGTGCAGCAAAAGGGGTTTGCAGCTGACAGTGGAGGTGCTCGTAGCGGAGCTGCAAAGGAAAGCAGGGTTTTTTCCTTCTTTGTTTCATTTGTGTGCCTGAGATCCAAGAGTTGGGCATGCAGGACTAATGACAGCCTGCCTGTGCATGGGGGGACAGGGAGGAGCAAAAAGCTGTTCCAAGAATTGTCCTTAAAGCTCTCAGGAACATGCTTGGCATTCAGAGTGTGCAGGTACTGCCAAATCGTGGCTGCAGCTCGGGGTGCTTCTGGTGTGTATTTGGGGTGGTCAGGAGGTCCCACATGACAGCAGCACCCCTGGTTATCAGGACACACTCCCACCAAGAGGACCCCATATGGTTGTGTCTGGGTGGGACATCCCAGAGCACGCAGCAGCTGGGGACAGAGTCAGAGGGAGACATAGATGTTCATGGGCTTACGCAGCACGAGGGTGGATGCACAGCGGAAAGACAACTGGCTACAGATTCAGGTTTTAGCATGTCCTTCCTAAGAAAATACTTGCTAAACCAGCAGGCACAGGGGTGTCTACGGGTGTTGTAACCCACTAGGAACTGATGTTGCAAGTTTGTGTAATGTTATAGTGGATACAGTAGCAAGTGCTATAAAGCACAGGCACATGTGCATTGGTGGGGATGTATGGGTAAATGCTGAAGGATTTACCTTCTGTTCACTCTTATTGAAAACGCGTGAAAACAGGCAAATGTTGGGCAGAGGTGCTGGCCAAGCTGCAGCCTGCAGCAGTCCTCTCGTCCCCCTCCAGTGCTATCACTGGGTTGCAGAGCTGTGTCCCTGTGGCTATGACCCTTCCGTCCCTCTCATGGCTCTTCTGGCATCTTTTCATAGAATCAGATTCATAGAACAGTTTGATTTGGAAGGGACCTTCAAAGGTCGTCCAGTCCAAACCCCCTGCCATGGGCAGGTTCATCCTTCACTAGACCAGGTTGTCCTGTCCAATTTGACCTCAAACACTTCCAGTGATGGAGCATCAACAACTTCCCTGAGCAACCTGTTCTAGTGTCTCATCACTCTCATAGTGAAGAATCTCTTCCTAATAGCTAATCTAAATCTACCTTCTTTCAGTTTAAAACCATTGGCCCTTGTCCTGTCACAACACCTCCTGGTAAAAACCATTTCTCCATCTCTCTTATAAGCCCCCTTTAAGTATTGAAATGCCACAATAAGGTCTTCCTGGAGCCTTCTGTTCTCCAGGCTGAACAACCCCACCTCTCTCAGCCTCTCTCCATAGCACAGCTGTTCCAGTCCTTGGACCATTTCCATGGCTTCCTCTGGACCTGCTCTCAGAGGTCCATGTCTGTTTTGTGCTAGGGACCCCAGAGCTGCACGCAGTGCTCCAGGGAGGGTCTCATGAGAGTGGAGCAGAGGGGGAGATCCCCTCTCTTGACCTGCTGGCCACGGTGAATGGGGCACAGCCAGCACACGATTGGCTGTGTGGGCTGTGAGCACACATTGCTGGCTCATTTCCCATTTTTCACCCACCGGTATCCCCAAGTCCTTCTCTGCAGGGCTGGTCTCAGTCCATTCATCTCCCGGCCTGTATTGAAATTGGGGATTGCCCTAACACAAGTGTAGGAGCTTGCACTTGGCCTTGTTGAACTCCATGAGGTTCATGTGGTCCCACTCCTCCAGCCTGTCAAAGTCCCTGGAGTTTCTCACCACAGTATCTGCTCTTGCTGACCTCCTGTGCACCAGGCTCCTCTTCTCCATTCCCCACCACATCTCCAACCTCCTGCTTTCTCTGAGCCCCTCCCCAGCACCACCATCATCCCACACAGCATCCCAGGCTGAGCCCAGCTCTAAAGGAGCATCAGAACAAACAGCTTTTGCAGTTTCCAGCCACCCATGTGAGGATGGGCATTGACAGGCAAACTAGCGGACCAAGCATGGCTGGTAACTGAGACTTTCCCTAGCAGGAGACACCAATGAGGGTCTTTCTCTGTTGATTTTCATGCAAGTACTAGAGCAGTAGCATGTCAGAAACTTCCACCTGGCTGTCGGATCTGGTTGAAACCACACTTCCAGAAACCTGGGGTAAGTGAAGGAGTGGATGGGCAGTGTGGGGGAAACAGGCTGAAAAAGAGGAAAGGAGACAGTCATCAGGACAGTGTCACCTGGAGAGTGTGCAGCTAGTGGGACATGCAGTGCAGCTAGTGTCACCATGGCTTGGGGAAGGCCAGGAGCCCTGGGAGCAAATGCTGTCTGCAGTTCTGGGCTATGTAGGCTTCCCACTCTCAGCTCTTCATTGACAGTGGCAAGAGGAGCAGTAGAAATAACTACCACTCTGGGAAGTTTAGGAAATAACTGTAATATTCAGGTTTCCATCTCAAATGCACTCAAGGGTTGAAGCCAACAGTGGTATTCACTTTGCCAGGTGAGGTTCCACATGTTTTGCAGGTGAATCAAAATAAGGTCAACAGTCTTTGGGTCAAAATTCCTGCTGCTTGTGGCTGGTTTGCATTCATCTGGCTGTGCAGAAGCTTGAGCATTGAGTGATTCCTCCAGGGTTCCTGCAGCATGCAGGGCTGCTCACAGCACCATCTGGAAATCCTTTAGGGCTCATCACTTTGCAGGAACAGCTGTAATCTAAGTGACACAGTGCTCACCTAAGATTGAGAGGTGCTGCGTTTTAATGTGGGCTGTGGCACCCTGAGTGAAGAAGGAGTTGTGCTAGTAAAGGGGCTTTGCTCTGAAGGGAGGGTTTTCCACCTGCCAAAGTCTCTGGGGCTGCAGAGCTCAAATCACCAGCTTGAGCCTGGAGAGCCCAGGAGAGAAATTGTCTTTTTAGGGAATATTTGAGGTGGTTGTTCATGCACAATAATGCAGCCCATACCAGCCCACAGCCTGGCTGTATGTCTTTTGCTCAGCAAACACCTCAGAGGTGGAAGCCCAGCAAGGGCCGGTCAGCTGTAGCTACCAGGTTTGGTGTTGCCTTGGTGGGTCTTGAAACAAGAAAGGCTGAAGACCACTCAGAGGTTCATGGCTTTGAAGTGCTGGAGCGTGTCCGAAGAAGAGCAGCAAAGCTGGTGAAGGGTCTAGAGTACAAGTCCTATGAGGGGCGGCTGAGGGAACTGGGGTTGTTTAGCCTGTGGAAAGGGAGGCTCAGGGAAAGCTTATCGCTCACTACAACTGCCTGAAAGGAGGTAGTGGCAAGGTGGATGTCAGTCTCTTTTCCCAAGTAACAACTAATAGCATGAGAGGAAACAGTCTCAAGTTGTGCCAGGGGAGGTTTAGATTGGCTGTTACGAAAAGTTTCTTCATTGAAAGGGTTGTCAAGCATTGGAAAAGGCTGCCCAGGGAAGTGGTTGACTCACCATCCCTGGAGGTATTTAAATAGATGTGTAGATGTGGCATCTATGGACATGGTTTAGTGGTGGACTTGGCAGTGTGAGGTTTATGGTTGGACTCGATGGACTCAAGGGTCTTTTCCAACCTAAATGATTCTGTGATTCTATGACTCTGGTTTCCTATCAAACACTGAAGAGAAGATGCTGCTTTAAAGCATTATGAGGCTGCTCAGAGCGTGACTTTGCTCTCAGCATGGGCTGCAGCCCCATAGTGCAATTTTGGAGTGGATTTGAGGTGCAGGGACAGGCAGGATCTGCTCTGATGCTGGGAGTAGGAGTTGTCACTGGATAACTGCTCTCCTTTCTCCTTCTCCTACGCAGCTGAGCAGATATTGGGACTGGAAGCTGAAGTTTTTGTAGCGATTCGCCTTGGTCGCACCTCACCTCTCCTTCCACAGTCAGGAGACCACAGAACTGGTCCCCCGTGCTGTGCATGATGCCTGTGAGCGCTCTTACTTGCAGGGTTCACCATTTTGTCTATCAACAGCCCAAATCATGGCAGATTCAGTATATGGGCTTCTTTCTACATCATGTGGACTGCTTCAGCTGAATGTTTCCTTCCCTTATTGACCATCCTGGGCCAATAATCCCTTTATCTGCGTTTGTCACGGCCCTTGAAGTCTGAACCATCTAGGTCATGCCAGGCAGGACAAAAGCTGAAGAGTCTCATGGAGAAACAGAAATATCATAATGATGCAATGCATGTCTCATTCTGGAAAACCCTCATAATATCAGGAGTTTCGTCATCACAGCGTTATGTATAGAAATTCTATTTTAGGTAATTTAGCAGGTGCTATGCGTATTAGTTTAATTTTTCTCTCTCCATCTGCTTCCTGCGCAGCTGAGCACATGCCATGACCGGCTGCAGAGGCACAGGGATCTGACAAATAGGCACAATAACCTTTCCAAAGGATTTCTCAAAATATCCTTCCCGGCATGTTTGGGGCATGAATGGCAGCAGGATGGGCTGGGTGAAATAATACTGGTTTCAGCTCCAGCTAATCCAGGAGGGCTGGAAGAGTCCCCAGGAGGGGGGACTACCCCTGGTCCCCATTTTAGAAGCGTTGTGGCCTTTTATTCTGCCTCTGCCTGGCAGAGTAGCATCCCAACAGCTCAGCTGGCTGGAAGAAATGACTCGCTGGTGCCATGGGAAGCTGCAAACCTCCCCCCTGCTTGTCTGCTAACATTTTTCAATCCCATCTTTGCGAAGTCATGATCTTAAAGCTGGTCCTCATCCAGCTCCTCTCCAGACCTTGTAATTGCATTACAGAAGTGACAGGGAATGTGGCGGGGGAAGGGAGGGGGGGAGGGGAGCATGGAGGAAAGGCCGGCAGCATCCTCTGTTAAAGAAGGAAGAAGGCAGGAAATTGTGGCAGTTTTGGAGCTGGTTCCATTTTTTTGGAGGTTGGGGGGAGGGTGGTGGGCTGTAGGCGGTGGTGGGAGGCTGGCGTGGGTGGTGGGACAGAGGGAGGCTGGTGCTGGGGCTGCATGCCCAGCCTTGGGGCTGCGTCCTCAGCACGCCTTGAGCTCAGCACCGGCAGGGACGGATCCGTTCCCTCTCGCTTGTCACTTTGCTAGCCAAGAAACATGCAGGCTGAGATTTTACTTCTGCTGCTGCCTCCAGCTGGAGCTGTGTGTGGGAGGCAGCAGGGAGGGTCAGGAGAGCTTAGAGGAAGCCAGGAGAGAGGAAAGAGCAGTGTTGGGGGGGTGAGGTGGAGGGGGAGCCTGGGGAGAGCAGGGGCTTCGGGAGAATGGAGTTTGAAGAATGGGCTTGAATATACCCCCTGGCCCTGCGAGATGGATGGGGAGGGGAGGGCAGGGTGCTGCCAGGGGAGGTGATGGGAGGGTGATGGGAGGGTGATAGGAGGGTGGGAGCAGCAGCCAGAGCTGGGGACCAAATGGAAGTGAAACGGGAAGAGGCTGGGAGGAGACATAATCCCCAGCCACGTTCTCCCAAGAGCAGGGAAGATACATGTGGCACTTCAGGACATGGTTTAGCAAGCATAGTGCTGTTGGGTTGACAGTTGCACTTGATAATCTTAGAGGTCTTTTCCAACTTTAATGATTCCATGATTCTGTGAAGCCTGGGAGCAGTCGGGGCTGTGGGGTGGGAGCAGTGCTATCTGGGATGCTGCTGCCATAGGAGCCAGAAAGCCCCAAATGAGAGAGGAGGGAGGATCCTGAGGGCGTCCCGGGAAAATCCCCAGGCCAAGTGCTGCCCGCAGCCCTGCCAGGCACCCCAGGGTGCCGGGGTCTCGTCCATGGGACGCTGGGCTGTGCTTTTCAGCCCCTGGGACTCTGACAGCACCGCTCTGGCATGAATAAACTCCTTCAGCTTGTTGTGGTGCCGCTACGGCTCGTGTTTCCAGCTGCAGAGCGAGGAAAATAATTTTTCAGGAATCCACTGGGCAGTTGTGCAAATAAATGTTTGCGAGGCCTTTGGCTGCCATAGTGACGAGCTCCATAGCAACCCTGCAAGGAAATGAATAATTCTGTGCTTGAAGCGGGAGTTGAAAAGGGATGTGGTGGCCGAGCGTGCTGCAGAATAGCCGGTCAGCAAAGCACCCAGATCCACCCTGCACTGCTCGGGCGGATGCTTGTGGAAGCCCTTGGTAATGTGGCAGCCTCACGATGCAGCACACGGTGGGCTTGCGTCAAGGCTGCAGGGCAAGCCTTTTGTTTCAGCATTCCCTGATTTCCATGTAGCCAAGTTTAATGAAGGCGTTTGCAGGTCGTGCATTGGCTGTATCTGCCTCTGCTGGCACAGCCCCCACCTCGTGCTGTGTGTCCACCATGCCCTGAGCCCCCTAAGATGCTGCATCCCTGAGTTTGTCTCAAACGCGGATTTGCTTCCTTCCCTCCAGTCCTAGCTGTGCTGGAAACATTCCCAAAAATGAAAGCCAGCTCTTGTCTGAGCTTTGAAGTGTGGAGTAGAATTGCACAGAGGAAAAAAAAAAAATCCTATCCTATGGGGGATGGGTTTTTAGAAAAAAACCTATTGAGTCAATGGCATTTGTATTAAAAACAGCAAGTCTTTGGAGTCATTTCCATAGGAACCAGCCCTCCCATTCTGGGCAGCCTCCCCGAAGCATTTACCCAAGGCTGCGGCTGAGCGGGGAGCAGTGCTGCAAGGGGGGACTCTGAACTCTGCCGGTCCCAGGCAGGGGGAGCAGGGCAGGGCAGGCTGCTTGCCGCTGAATCAGTGATTCACAGCTCTGATTCACAACTCCATCCTATAGCTCTGGAAGACAGCCAGATCTGGTCATCAGCTGTGTTCCTTTTTCCAATGCGAGAAGTTATTTTGGGGAGGTTTTAGATTACAGCACTTGTTTTTTTTTTCTGTGAGTCTGAATTCTGGATGATTGCACTGCAAGTAGTTGAGGCACTTTAATTTCCTGCTTAGAGAAATGAGCTCAATACCATTTTTTTGCAACTCTAAAGCATTTCTAAAATAGCTTTTCTGCGTGGCATCATCGGGAGCAGGCACACAGCTTTGGGCCTTTTTGTGCAAAATTTGGAAACACTGGGTGTAGTAGGTTTACAGAAAAGGACCTGGGGGCCGTTAGGTTGAGCGTGAGTCACCGGTGCACTCTTGATGTGAAGGACACCCACTGTATACCAGCTTTTACTGCTAAGCGGGTCAAGGGAAGAGATGGTTGCCCTCAATTTGACACTTACAGGATGACACCTGGAGAACTGTGCCTGGTTTTTGGGCTCCTCACTGCAATAAATACATAGCCATATGGAAGCCACCAAAATGGTCAGAGGTCTGGAGCCCGTGGCAGGGGAGGAGAGGCTGAGAGAGCTCCCTCAGTTTGGAGGTGTGGGAGGTAGGAGAAGGGTCTTATTGCTGTCTTCAGAGGTGCACAGTGAAAAGACAAGGGG
>Ga0065711_1041463_pt1 | contig 16131 bp, 8 predicted proteins | sample Hoacrofraction12_FD_59098 | JGI IMG/M metagenome (GOLD analysis project Ga0065711, IMG submission 59098) | Hoatzin crop microbial communities from Cojedes, Venezuela - Epithelial fraction 12 v2 (version 2) | ecosystem: Host-associated > Birds > Digestive system > Esophagus > Crop | place...
GGGAATGTCACCGTTTCCTGCCACACTGTCACTTCCTTCCTGCCACACTGTTGTTTCCTGCCACAGTACTGTTTTCACTTCGAGATGCAGTTCTGCACCAATCACAGTGAGTTGCAGTAGTTTTGCCTATATATGGATTAGGCGTTTAACCATTCAGATGCTGTAATAGTTTTGCTATATAAACCTTGTTTTTGCTGACTAATAAAGGTGAACGATCATACTCATATTGGGGTCACATCGTTACAACGGATCCGTAACCCACGCCAACAGATCTAAGGTCTCGGCCTTTATTTGTAAGGTGTGCTGCATGGCGTGGGTCCAGGATAGCTAAATACTTGTTCGGCATTCCAGGCAGAAGACCGTAGCTGACAGGTCCTTTCCTCCAGTGTTACAGAGCTCTCTGCCAGAGCTCTAACACATATCTGTCTGGAGTACAATCTTCCAAGGGAAATGCAGTCAAAACCTGTAGGGTGAACTTCCCTGTGAACTACCACCATTACAAATGTTGCTGTTCTGTTCTTATACTGGAAAGACTATTTCTTTGTCATTGCCACATTTAACGTTAAACATCTACAAACTCTCCTCCCAATCCTGTACTGTAGCCTCAGTCTTGCAAGTAAATCAGTCAAGCTGCTCCCAGACCTGGTGGAGGCAGTACATCTGCACAGCGCTCCATACGCAGATGTCGCATTTCAGTAGTGCTAGCTCAGGTGGCTGTGTGTGCTGTGAACTGCACAGTATAGCTGTGTCCTTGGATGCCATGGTGCCCTGTCCTTATAGCACAGAGTCTTTGCTTGCTGAATGGTAAATCCCAACCATGTATACTTGGTAATACTATGCTAGTGGATATTTTAGGCTTTCAAACAAAGAGGTTTTAATGGTGATTGATCATGTAGTCACAAAATACAGAGTGTTTATGAAGAGAAAGAAATTACTGGATTTTAGTGAAGAGAATAGTGAAGAAGCTTTAAGAGGTATGCCCTGGTGCTGCTGCTGCTGCTTTGTTCAGTACATTGTAAATCAAAGGGATCAAGTAGTTCCAATTCAAAAGTAGCAGAAGGGTGGAGAAAACTAAGGCATTGGTTAATGAGTATAGATGTTATGTGTAGATACAGACAAGAGGAAACAGAGACATAGCTAATCCAATTTTACATACGTTTGAAGCCAGCTAATTTATGAGGGATTTGTGAGTGCTAGTATATATCAAATACCAGGTACATTTCACATCATTAGGGAAGAGGGAAGGATAGTCTTGAGAGCAGGACAGGGAAGACTTTCACTAGGGAATGATTGTGTGGAACCAGTGGTAGCATGGGCTGGTACTGGAAGGATACACAAAGCAGATATTTCTTGAGATGAGGAGCAAAAATTTACATCAGTGGAGTATTTCAGAACCTGCTTGCTGTGTTCGAGGTGGCTGATCATAGAATCGTAGAATAGTTTGTGTTGGAAGGGAAGTTAAAGACTATCTAGTCCAGTCCTCCTGCCGTGGGCAGAGACACACCTTCCACTAGACCAGGTTGTTCAAAGCCTCATCCAACCTGACCTGGAACACTTCCAGGTATGGGGTAGCCACAACTTCTCTGGGCAACCTGTTCCAGTGCCTCACCACCCTCATCATAAAGAATTTCTTTCTTCTATCTAATCTGAATCTACCCTCTTTTAGTTTAAAGCCATTCCGCCTTGTCCTGTCACTATAGGCCCTTGCAAAAAGTCCCTCTCCAGCTTTCTTGCAGGCTCCCTTCAGGTACTGGAAGGCTGCCATAAGGTCTCCCTGGAGCCTTCTCTTCTCCAGGCTGAACAGCCCCAACTCTCCCAGCCTTTCCTCACAGGAGAGGTACTCCAGCCCTCTAATCATCTTTGTGGCCCTCCTCTGGACGCGCTCCAACAGGTCCATGTCTTTCCCGGGCTGAGGGCTCCAGAGCTGGATGCAGGACTCCAGGTGGGCTCTCACCAGAGCTGTGTAGAGGGGCAGAATCCCCTCCCTCGACCTGCTGGTCACGCTGATTTTTTGATGCAGCCCAGAATGCAGTTGGCCTTCTGGGCTGCAAGTGCACACTGTCAGGTCATGTTGAGCTTTTCATCCACCAGTGCCTGCACGTCCTTCTCTTCAGGGCTGCTCTCAATCCGTTCTCCACCCAGCCTGTATTGGTGCTTGATCACAAGGTAGCAACAGCTCATTTCCAAACTTAAACCAACCTAGTCGTGCAGCTTCTGGCACACACCAATACCTTTCCAAAAGTGGTGGTGCATGACTCTTTTCTCCAGGAATATGATTTCCCAATGCTTATCTTGACATCCCTTAGTTGAAGAGTTGTATGTACCTGGGGATAACTTGTACCATGACCTCTAATTAATGGCTTTAGATTTAACTGTAAAGAAAGTCCTTTGATTAGAAGACAATTGCCACTTCCTCTCTGTGTTAAGATATGACTGATATGTTCTTTGTTTGTCTACCTGAAAGGATTAAACAAAGAATTTACAAGACAAATGAATCTTTATTAGGTTTGATACAAAAAACCTTTTCTGAAGCACAATTGCAGGACAGCAGTTTTAATTAGTTTTCACAAATGCTTCCACCCACAGTGTTTACTTTTTAGCTACAGAGAAGATTCACTTACATGCAAATAAAAAAGGGAAGTCAGACATAAGTTTCCACATGCAGTGTAGCAATAAGACTGAGAGGGTAACTTCTTGCAAGTTGGTGGTTTTGAGTTTAAGAAGGTTATTTGCTTTTGTTGTGTAGTAGGCTTGGGTTCTGTTGTTCTTCTGGATGGTCTAACAGGATAAAAACATCTGCCAAGTTTTTAAAAGAGGTGTTATGAAACCTACTAGCTCTCTGTGTTTGAATTGTTTCAATCACCCTGATGTGTCTGTGGTGAAAGGCAGGAACATTGAGTAGTCCCTAGTTTGCAGTATTTGAACTGTGACCACTTCTTGTTTGTCTCTTCAAGCATTTTGTCTTTCTATCTTTATGACGTTTACTGGAGTTTCTTATTTTGCTGGTTCGAGTGCCCTAACTGGAAATGCAGCATGTGGTCAGGTTCCCATTCTTCACGTGAACTGCAAATGTCACTCTGGTAGCAAACCCTGCCAGTTGCTTTGACAACAGCTTTCCAAACAGCTCTTCTGAGGAGCTCATAAACCTCTTCAGTGCAAATATTGTGCTAAACGCAAGTGGTAAAGGACTGTATAAAGTTGGGCCACTTTGCTATCCAATGGCAAAGATTTGCATGACAATAAATTAGATGTGGCTATTGTCGTGTTAAAAGGAGTAAGGGAGTCGGATAAGCGGCAAAAGGAGAGCCCTCCCGTTGAGTCACGAGGTTCAGAGCAGACCCCCTTGCCTTCTAAACTCTCTCTCAGGAGAGTCTAGGTGCAGCTGGATCTACTCCTACTCCCAGACTTGGTCAACGGTTTATGTCTAAGGGTTCAGTGTGTAGGCACTTACCAGATTCGACTTGCCTGTCAGAGCCCTTCCAAGGACTGTCGCTGAAACAGTTATAGATTTTTTAAAGATTTGATATTAGAACTCTACATTTACTACCTTCTGGAGCAATCTCCTCTTGCAACATAATAACAAGAGTATAGCTGTATAATAACCCTCTAAGGTTAACTAAGATGAATGCCACATATGAAAATGAGATCATTACTCAGTCTGAAGTTGTCAAGTGTTTTCAATACAACATATTGCAATATGCAGACAAGGTAGAAATTTAATGCTCATAGTTGGAGAGAATCATGGAATTTCTTTATGAAATTTAGCTGCACAAGGAGCATTTTTCTGAAGATGCTAAAAGGTTTAAATCTGAGAAGTCAGACAGTAACTATTCCAAAATATGTGCATGTACTGCAAATCAAATTGCAAATCATTGCAAATCAAAATCCAGTCCAAGAAAATTAGCCTGTATCTGTGCAAAATCATTATTCACAATGAAAGGTCAAACAGTATACTGGAAGAATTGGATAGGAGGTGATAGTTTCAAGCCTTTGAATCTCTGTAATAAATGGAGTCTGGTAGATTTACAGTGCTGCAGACCACATCACAGCTAGCTAAGTGAGATACAGACAGTACTTAGTGCTAACAGTTCTCTGTAAAAAGATCTCCTGGAAAAGACCTTAAAGCTCCCAAGCAATATTTTATATAAATGTCAGGATTCAGAAGCATAATGTATATTAGAAATAATCATGTCAGTAAAACTTACGCTGGGAGCTCTTCAGGAGAATGTTTAAAATTTACTGCATTTATTGAGAAAATGAAGCTATCTGAAAAATGTGGTAGGGGAGGGCCTAAAACTGTGTAGTTTTCCTCATGAACAGTAAGTTTGACACATCCGGAGTTGTACTTACTGGGCAGTGACTGATGGGCAGTGACTGATGGGTCCTGAGGGTGTCTCTGCTTTGACCATAGGTGCTTTAGAAGGTAGAGTTTGAAGAAAAGAGCTAAAATTAAATCACAAAAATAACAAGAAAGGGTATAATTAAAATTAATGTAATCTTTACCAGAACACAAACGATCAACAAACCTGTTGTAATGTATCTAAATATTAGTAAGAGAAATGGCAATTCAAGAATATTCTTTTGGACCCTTATTTGCCTAAAACTCGATGAAAAAAAGTAAGTTAGATAGAAGCTATTTAAATGTTCTTTGTTAAGTTTAGGCAAATGTTCTTTGTTAAGTTTAGTGCAAAGCTACGCTTGGCACTGTCAGGTGTTGGTTCATGACCGATTCGAAGAGAGGACTGCTATCTGCTGAATCCCAGGCAGTAGGTCCAGAAGTACTGTGCTTTTCCCCATGGGTTTCTCAGCTGACGCCAACCAGCTCTGCTTTTGCTGACAAGGTGCAAACTTGAACTGCTAGCTCAGCCTGCTGCCTGTACTCTGGGGTGGGTACTGTCCTTCCCTGGTAGTCCCAGTCATCTGCACTGTAAGGCAAAAACCTCGAGCAGCCCAGGCGCCTTAGTCTCCAGCTACTCATTTGAGTGCAATTCCAGGAGGGAGTGCTGGAGTCAGTGGAATTCTGTCATATCTCAGCACAGTGAAACGACACTTTTACTGTTTATGATATCAGAAAATATTGACACTAATGCTGGTTGTTTCTGGAGAGCAGGAAAGGCAAGGCTGGTGTGTGTTCCTCTATGTGCGCGTGTTATGCAAGCAAGGCTTCCACCCTGCTGGGAGGCTTACTAATAGGCAGATTAACATACTTCAGTTTTAAAATAGCATACTCCCAATTAAGCAGAATTTAACCACATCTTTCCCAGACTTCAGTAGGATGCTAGTAACAATGCTGTTTCTGTATTGTGAGTTGAAAAGCTATTACGAATGTTAGTTCCAAGTTACTGCCTGCGTTATTTTTAATGTGTCACCTTTGTTTCGGAAAACATAAGGTTTGCTGCCACTGTCCCTCATGTGTTTCTCCTGCAAAAAGGCAGGACATGAACAACAATTGTAACATAACAGTTAAAACTCAAACATTTATTTAAAACTAACAGAAAGATTTTGATTAGGTGGAGAGAAATTTTCTGTAAAAGCTGATGAAAGGCTTGGAATAGTTTGTTGCATCCTGATATATTTTGTCTAAAGATACAAATTGTATGCTATTGTGTTCTCTTCGTACTTGGAGTTTGGGGTTTTTAGGAAGCAGTGGATGATACACTATTATAATAAGCAGTCCTTTACTTGGAGATCATATACAGCAGATTTAGAGGTTTTCCACAGCTAACAAATGGCATCATCTCAGCACTGTGCTACTCCTAAGGAGTAATTAAATATGCTTGGAAAGAAGCAAGCCAGAATTTGTTCTTTTAATTTAAAAATGTACATGGTGGATTCTTCCAAAAACCAGAATCCTGCAGCTCTTATGGTATTCAAACCAAATTATTTCTGATTTGAATGAGTGCTTTACAAGAGTAAGAATTATTTAGATTTTGTCATGGCGTAGTTTAAGCCAGCAACCGGAAACTAAGGACTAGACAGCCACTTGCTCACCCCTCCCCTTCCTCCCCAGTGGAATGGGGAGGAGAAATGGACAAAAACTAAAACTCATGGGTTGAGATAAAGATGGTTTAATAAGGCAATAAAGGAAATAGAAATGCTAATAATAATAATGATTATAATGAATATGCAAAACAAACTATATACAATACAATTTTTCTCCCCCCCTTGAGGGCCGATTCACAGCCAGTCCCCGAGCAGCGATCGCAGATTGCCAAACTCGTGGATTTTTGCAAAACTCCCAAAAAAGTTTGAACTCATGGACAAGAGAGAATTTGGATTCACAGAAATGAGAAGAGCAGATAGGTTCCTGTCCCCAGCCAACCCCCATCCATAAACTGAGTGCGACGTCCATGGTATGGAATATTTCCATTGGCCAATTGTTCTGGGACTAAATCCAAAACACAGCAGCTACTGAGAGGAAAATTAACTGTATCCCAGCTGAAACCAGGACAATCCTTGTTTTTAGGAAGTTTCAAAACTGAGAAGTTGTAACTTCCAAGTTATTCAAATGTTGTAAATTAAACACCATGACTTAAGTAGCACAGTATATACCTACCAGTTGTCCCAAATGAAGTTGACAGTGGTCTGTGAGGTGACATTCCTCCAAGGATTGTAGCAGAAGTGCACACTGCAGGCTCTTCTTTGCTTGCGTGGCAGGTGATTGGATAGGTCCTGCTCCTTTTTATGCCAGGTTAGCAGACTCTCATGAATGTGTGATGGAATACGTTGTGTTGGTCAGAATTTTTCAAGACTGTATGGTATAATACGAGGGCATGTGAGAGCTGGCTTTTACAAGGGCTAATTGTAACTTACACTTGCTGTCGTGTGTGATGTTGCAATCAGGGCCTGGACATAAAACGAGTTTTTCTGAAAACTTCTCATTGACTTCAGTGATCTCAGTATTTTAACCTGTAAAATTTTTACTTTCAAGTGGTACTACCCAATCTATTCTTGTTTGCATTGCCAGCAATGTATTAGCCACTAGAATAATGAACAAAAATTGGTCATATTGGTATAATTTGCCTTTTTTTTTTTATTTCTGTCTGTTGACAGAAACATCTTGTGTGAATGCAGCTCTGCTGATTTAAAAACAAGTCCTTTTTGTGAACTATTCCCATCTGTCAAAAGGAGCCCTCCTGCCCAGACAATCTGTATTTCTGCTTGGTGTACTGGGCGCTGTATTGCTATTGCTGTGGTGAATTACATTCTTCTGCAAGTGGCAGTCAACCTTTGAAAGAAGATAGTAGCGGATCATACTCAACACGATCACAGGTAGTCAAGAAATCAGTATTTCTGACCTGGAATATGGACAGAACATTTTGCATCAGATGTGGAAGAGTTGTCTGGTAGAGTAAGTCATTCATTCAAAAGAAGAGCTGGCAACTCTACATTGGGACTAGGTTAAAAAAAATGCACCACAGAAAGTTAATTTGTATTTTTTTTTCCTTAATTGCAGTTTGATTTGTAGAGTGAGATCGCGAAAAGAGGAATAGAATTATTGCTGTCCTGACCCTCAAGGATGTTTTCACAGTATCATCAGGATTGGTGCATGCTGTTTTGCTCCCAAGGAACTAATTCTATGCATGGAGTATAAAGTTAGATTATAATTTCTGATATAAAGTAAGATTTTCATAAAAGCCATTGTGGCATGCTAGGCTAAGTCCTATTTATTAAAAACAAAACTAAACCCTATCTTTTAATGCTCTCTGTCATTCTTTTAAAGAACTCTTTAGTAGTGAATGGTATTTAGTATTGTTTAATTGGACTTGCTTTGAGTCAGGGCTTGGATTGCAGAGGTCTATTCCCACCAGAAGTATTTGGTGATTACTTTCTGTTTCATCTTCCTTTTATCGTCCTGTTCTCAACTTCCTTGCTGTTAGAGAGAGGTTTGGTCCAGAAAAGAATATAAGCAGCTCTGTTCCATACATTTCTAACTGCATATTTCAATATTCCATTTTTAATGCAACTTCTTGATTTCCTCTGAATCCACTCCAGAAATAAAGTAGTTACACTTGCGCTATTGTATTTTAATTGACAGTTTCCTTTTCCTTATTAATCTGTTACCAGAACATGAGTTGCTATGCTGTTTCTTGGAATCATGATTATTTATCAAGTTCACAGTACGGCAAAGTGCTTTGCCTCACCTTATGGTTAGAGAAGTACAGAGCATTTCTAATCTGCTCTTCAGACTGTATTTTTGTAGATTTATACTTTCTGCTCTGGCTCTCTTCAGGCATTTAGTTTCTTTTTCTGAATAGTGATTTTTCTCTCCCATACACATCCAAGGAATAGATTAGAATTAAATTAAATACTGCATATTGGGAAAAAAAAAAAAAAGCCACTTAGATTACTGGAAACAGCTGCTATCCAGCTAGGACTAGAATGCATTTCTCAGACACTTCGCTTTAACATTTAAAGGTCATTTTACAAATGAATCCACGAACAGTAAGAAATGAAATTATGAACTCAGAATTTTGGCAGTGGTTATTTCGGCGGTGTATTGTATTCACTGTGCCATCTCTAATGCATGGTCTTCTAAAACAGTTGTATCCAAATAAACATCAGAAGTTGTTCTTGCATCAGATGCAATATGAATATCTGATTTCAGTGATTGTGCTGGTTCCTGATCAGGTTTAACCATTGTTGTAATCACATCATTGTAGCCGTAATATATCCAGTAACGGTCCCTAAGCGGGAAGTAGTCATACACAGGAAACTGGAGTGGAAGAGTGTTCCTGCTGACATTAATTCAAGCATCCAGCAATCAGTTCAGTTGAGTGGAACAATTAAAATTACATAATTTCAGGTCTGTGCTTAAAGATGTTTTGAAGATTTAAACACCTTTGCATTGAAAGGGTTCTATGTATTGCCATGAAGAGATACGTAGCAGCCTCTGTACCCTCGCTTTGTTGTTTGTATGGCAGTTGATAACTACGGGCAGCGCTTGGAAAGTCCTTGTTCTACTTCTAGCTTGTGTTTGCGTATTCACGGGTATAAGCACACACACGCCCAACTGGCTTTTATTATCAGTTGTAAACTCTGTCTAATTTTGGAATTTTTTAATCTAAGAAAAGATATTTTGTGGTTTTTTTTATTAGTCCTGCCTTGCTGCATATACTTATGTTCATTAAAGAGCTGGAAGGAATGTTCACCTGAGAGCAGATTTGTTTTCATTTCCTCTGAACACTTACCCTTAGTAAACTCAGTAATCAGAGGCAAGCATGTGAGCCTCTCCCATTTATAGGGGAACGGAAGGGCTGTGTTTAATTCCTTTCTTGCAATGCATTTTTGTTGACATTAACAAGAGCTCCAGATATCAGCTGCCTCTTAATCCTGACCCAGTGATGTCGATGAGGTCTTACATCTGCGCAGAGTTCTCTGAGCTCCGTATGGGTCATGGCTCAAACTGCAGAATCACAGCCTCAGAGAAATCGTGCAGTGTTAGCATGCTGCCCTGGGATTTGGGAGACCCAGGCTCTATTCTTCCCCTGCTGCAACTTCTGGTGTGACCTTGCAGATTCATCTGGCGTCTCAGTTTATCTCTCTGTCTTACAAAGTGTTGCGAGACACTCTGCTGCTAGAATGTGGGGCTCGATGATACTGATGACAGGATGCACTGTAGGACAGAAATGGAGTACTGCCTTTGAACAGTACTCAATAAATAATGAAAGGGAAATAAAAGAGATTTAAAGCCCTTATTATAAAGACATTACTACAAGGGATAGCACTAACAAGAAATAACAGATGTGATATTTCTTTCTCCAGTAACCCCCTTCTCCATAACATGGTGTTCAGCTGCCACAGTTTCCAAAATATGATTTTCATTGTCACATACTATTGGGATTTATTAAGATGCAGCAATATTTCTAGGTAGAACTTAATGATCTGGAGGATGATATCCCACTTTCATGGCTGGGATTGGAATTATGCATCATTTGGAAAAAAATCCAAAATTAACCCAAGTAGTGTATGTGTCTTTTAGATTGGTTAAGGAATAGCTGCTGGTACAGGTCTCTGCAAAGCCTGTTTTGTGTTGGGAGGTGTGCTAGTTTACTGATTACTGTTTTGAAGTGGAATTATTTGCTGCTATATGGTTGTTGTGCTGTTAGATTCTCAAGACCTTACATGCAGCAAGAGGATTCAGTGAAGTGTCCACCTAAGCTCTTTACATGCATAGTTGTGATGTTTGTGAGAGGACCCGAGAAGGGATCAAAGCAGCCCCAGTCAAACCCTTTGAAAGCAATATGTGCTTCCCATTTCCTCTTTACTAGGTTCTCCTGGGCAATTGAAAGAGTTTGTGCTTGTGTGTAGGTGCTGAGAGGGGAAATGTGTATTTTTTTCTGCCTTTGTTGTGGGAGAGGGGTGCTGTTCATGTGCTAGACTAAAGAAATCCTTGGTTTGTAGTCCAGGGTGTGAGCTGGAATGAATTGTTGTAGGCCTCTTTTATCTTAATAGACCTGGGGAGATTTAACACCAGCTGAGAGTTTGGATTACTGAATGCAAAAGTTGTGACTGTGAAAGTTCAGTATGCTATCTGACTTTAGGTGTAGATAGGCTGAATTTCCAAGATTAGATTATGCATCTCTGTCAACAATACAAGTTAGGTATGGTAATGGAGGAAAAGGACTATACTGCTTTTTTGTTTCTGAGGTCTGTCCAAATCAATTCCTTGCCTCATGTGGGTAATTTCCCTTGGGTGGTTTATCTATTACCAGATAACATGAGGTTATTAAATATGTGTGCACAGCAGGCCCTCGTTATCTGTTTGTGCATTGTTGCCCTCTGTTGCAAACATTCTATATACACGTGCGTTACAAATGACATGCCTCTATCTGGTTATAAATATTTTCCATTTGGAATTATCTGCTTCTGCTACAGAGATGAGAGGTGATCACTTGAGCATGAAAGATAAGGGGCTAGAGGAAAGGAAAATAAAAATTATGAAGCACTGAGCTGCATGTGAAATCAAGTGACATAATCCAATGTACAAGCCTATTAGATAAAGCGCAGCAAACAGTTTTTCTCACATGCCTAGCTGCTGCCATGAATTCAGCTTACTACATGAATTCAGGTTGTATGCCTACAAGAGTGACTGAGAGGGAAGAGAGGGGGGTGTTTTTGCAGCAAACCTGGTATAAAAGGCTTGCTTTATTTGCCAGAAAGGAAGTTAGCTATGTTAATACATTCCGTTTCTCTAAAGGCGATGAAATTGTTATTGGAGGAGTGGAAAAGCAGTTCTTCATGTTACCAAGACTTTGGGCGACAAATAATCAGATAAAGAAGATGGAAATTTTTTGATTTAAAATTGTTTCATGCGAATTGTCTTTTTGCCAATTTATTTGCCTTTCATGCAGAAGCAAGATGTGCCTAATGAGATGCTACTAGCATGGCAGCAGCTCTCAGGGTGTACTGACTGCTTGTTCTCTGCCAGTTAGCTGTTTTGCTTTGGTGCAAGGCAGTGGATCCCATTCTAATCTACTGCACAGGGTGTTCAGGAAAGCCCTGGGATCCTTGCCAGGAGCAAATTGACCAGTGGTCTCTTGGCTCCGAGACAGGCAGTAGTTCCACTGTATTCCTGCAGATGCTGCAATGATTTGCCTTTACAAGTGTCCTTTATGACTGAAGAAAGTATCCAACATGGTTCTTTACATGGAGACCAGAGTGTGCCTTCTAGACAGCTCAAGGAACACACAAAGCTAGAACATAAAAATAACAAATTGCAGGATTTTGTCCCATTCATATAATGTGTCAATCTACAATTTCTGGCACAGGGAGGGCAGTTTTTACATTAAACCCCATTCTGTATTAAAGAATAATTTCTTTCCCTTCACAGTAAAGAAGCCACATTTGTGCCAAGTGCTAAGGTTGAAGAGGGACATGGTAGTACCTGGGCCTTTGACATAGAAATAAATTTTTCCCTGAAGGTAAAAGCACAAGGCTTGCAGAGATGGCAAAAACATCCAGTGTGCACTGTGCTGCACTGAATTCAGCAGGGACTTTTAGGCTTTAGAAAATGCATAAAGTTAGGAGAGCATTTATTTATTTATTATTTTACTTCTTTTGGCAAACTTAAAGCTAAGAAGAGGAGCTTTAAAAGTCAGTAAAATGATCTGTCTCAGCAAAGCAGGAGTGTCAGACTTTGCAAATGTCATTGTTCTGAGAGATGTGAGGACTCATTTAAGCACTCAGAATGGGAGTACATTAAGGCATGAAAGTTATTGACAGTGAGGCTTAATTGACTGTCCTTTAAGCTACTTCTCTATGAATGTGAGGCAGTAATTTATTATTTATGACAACACTGTTTGTATCAAGAGCTTTAAAATTTGAAGTCTGAGGACAGATCTGCAGCTGCTGTAGGACACTGGAGTAAGGGGCTAAGGCACTGGAGATCATTGAGCATCTAGCTTCCCAATTCAGGGAGGGTAAAGGTATACAAAATGTAGGCTGCTTGCATGTGACTGGATGCAGAACGTGGTCTGTAGGTGGTTTTCCTTCTGAGAAACTCCCTGAGGCATACATGAGAAATCTTTTCCATAGTGCATGGCCTGCCACAGCCCCCCAGCGTTCGAAGAGGAGGGCAGGCCTGTGGTCCAGATCATCTCTCTGAGCTAGCGCTGGCCACTGGCACAAGCCAAGCAAGCTGCAGTACTGCAAAGAGAGCAGTTGCATTGCCGGGGCCTCTCTGAAGCCCGCCATTCTCTCAGACCATATCCTGAGAGGAAGATGGTTTGTGAAGAGATTTTCATGAACTAAACGATCCTTTCACGTATAATCTCTGTAGCTGTGGGATAGCTGATGTTGTCTGACTCCTTATGCTCCCTGCCTCCATCCTGCCCTGCTTCTGCCCCTTCCTATGAAGGCAAAGTTGCATGAATTCCTCAGCACTGCTTTGTCGTGCTAAATAGGGAAACTTGACAAACAAAATCCTTGTGGATTTGTTAAAAATGAACAAACAACCTCTTAGAAGTATTAGAACTTAAGTATGTTAATATTAAACATAATTATAGCACATTAATTATGTTTTCTACATTTATTGTGCTGTACTTTGCAAACGTCTGTACCATATAGAGACAGGTGGTAGAGTGCAACGTTGCCAAGCGCCAGATCGGCACCATTTTCCGATTCCATAGATGGCTGCTCTTTCTCTCCAGTTGCAGATACTCATTTAGCTTAGTCAAATTGAGTCCTTATTTGAGAGATTCTGTGCTGAAAGGAAAACGCATCTATCTTTATAAGCCTGTTTGTTTCCATAATTAGAAACTGAATCAACAGTGTATTGAAGATAACACATTTGCTCATTCCCTTTTTTCTCCCTATGGTGGCATAAAGCAGTGAAGCACAATAATTAATGAAAAAGACTGTTTATTATACATGCAACATATCTGAAGTGGAAAAAAAAACAGAGCATGGGTTAAAAATAAATTGCGGAAGACCATCAGCGCCATCACAAAGTGTATGATCAGTCCTAGTGGGAGAGTCCCATCATTCAGTCTGGTTTGGCAAGGTGCTCTAAAACTGTCAAAGACAATTGAACTAAGATTTCTTATGTAAAACTCAGGAAAATATGAAAAACCTTACTGAAGTATCCTGCTAGGGCATATTTAGTGCTCTTCCCAAAATAGTGACTTTTTTGCTTCATTTACATGTCTGCTGTGTCTTGTGGCTGAGTGAAAGTGATACGCTTTTATAGTAGATTTATATTTTCTTCTGGGAGACTCTGCCCAATAGGTTTTGTAGGAAAAAGGTTGCACTTAATGCTCTGCTCAGCACTCTGCCTTTGCAGAGGAAAGCTAATCTATTTTAAATAACAAAGGTGAGAAAATACCTGACTGCAGAATACTGCCTTGCCTACTCTGGACATGCTACAGAGTAAGTCAACGCTTGTGGGCCAGTATTGAAAATTAGGTAAAATGCAACACCTTCCTCCGCCTCCTGAGGCTGATAGTGAAACCCAGGGAAGGATTCCTGCATACTGACTGCCCATGGGTAAGCCCGCAAGGTTCCTCTGAGACTCTTCTGAGGCCACTTCACTTGCAAAAAGCTGCAGTGTAACCAGAAATTTAGAAATGTGTACTGCCTAGTAAATGTCACAGCTATAATGTGCAGCTGAAGTCATGCTGGTGGCAAGCCAAGGTTTGGGTTCTGTTCCATTTCCACCAGTTTCCCTAATACACCTTGCTATGAAAAAGATTTTGTGTTTACTCAAGCCTACAAAGTCCACATAAGGAAAGTTGTATGACAGGAGTAAGAATAGCCCACTTGCTAAATACAGAGGTGACTGAGAGAACAGTGACTCTATCAAGAGTACTGATTTTCAATTCCTTGATTAGCACCTGCTTTCCTTTTATATATTTTATACTCAATGGTGATGCTGCATTGTTGTGGCAAATAAAGCCTGGCATTGCAAAGTATGAACAGCCACTTGCACCAAGAGCAAAGCTTTGATCTTCGTGTTTTGATATACACTCTCCACAATGTTGTGTTTTGGGAATAGAGAACTGTTTTGCACTGTTTTTGCATGGGCAGAATTTCAGTAACATAAATGCCTTCTTTTGAATTTAAAGTGCTGTTAGCTAGTGGTTGGTTTGATAGTTTTGTGCTTGCTACAAATCTGCGTGTTAGGGGATGAGCAATAAGAATATGTGGCTTTGCGCAAGCATGATTTTTTGACTTTATAAAAGAAAAAAGTGTATTGATCAATACGCAGCAAATAGAATACAAAGTAGAATAGTGCTCTATCCTATGTGTGTGAATGCCTCATTGTTTATGCAAGGCAATGCAGTCATACATAAACAATTTGAATAGATAATGGCAATATAATATGGGAAATTCTAGGAATATATTGAGTCCCTTCCTAAAATACAGCTGCAGTTGAAGTACTGTGATGGACATTGTAATCAGATTAATTTCTTAATTCTTGTTCTTTATGAAGAACTGTAAGTATCAGCACTTTTCTTTGCTATTCTCTTGCTTCCATGCAGAGAGCTGTTTTATGCAAACAAATGTGGCATGCATGGTCCTGCAACGTCAGTGGAACCATCTGCAAGAGCATCACATCTCGTGGCTAGCTGAGAGTCTTTACAAAGAGGGGTAAATTTAAGGAGTCTTTGTTGTCCTTTCCTCCATATCCTCAGAGAAGTAGGTCCACTGAGGTCATATGGGCTGTAACAGTCTTTAGGTTAGAAGACCGCTTGTGAAACAGCTCTGTTTCTCTTTGTCGGCCTGAGGGAGGACACATCCACCTCCTTTCCAAGGATGAACATTTAATGTGGCTAATAAAGTGTGCTTGCTTTTAATTTTCTGTTGCATTAACCATTCTACTGTGCATGTTGTCCAGATCTGTTTGAGGTGACTGGTTCCCAGAGTGCTTGGCTTATCCTGTTGAGAAGCTACCTGGGCTCAGCGCAGAAATGTCCCCCTGGCACGTAGCTAGGAGCAGGCTGTACTGCTGATGGTAGCAAAACAATAGCAGAGAAAATCTCATTGGTTAGGTTAAAAAGAAAAATCCTGATGTATTTTATTGGGAAGCAATTTGGGGCAGCCAACAAGACAAAAGTTGTCCCACTTTGCAGACTATGGGGTGCTGCTCCTTCCTCTGCTGGGCTCTGGTGCTGTCCCTTGTCTGATGCAGCCCCCCCACAGCTCAGTGCCCCAGGGCGCTAGGTACTGGCCAAATGCAGAGAAAAAGAAAACTGCTGTTTTCAAGACTGTAAAGTCTAAATACACTGAAAAGCCGAAGTAAGTGTGGTGATCCCGTTTTGCAGATGGGGAATTGGTATGGAGAAGTTCAGTGCTTTGCACAAGGTTTCACAGGAAGGGCTAGGCAGCACGGAGCTTTTAATGTAGATTTGTTGATATACAGTTTAGCATGGTAACCACAGGAGCATTATTCTGCAAACCAGCAAAGATATTTCTGGGTTTGTGGAGAGATCTGGAAGAAAGGGAGTTTAGTAACACCACAGAATCACAGAATGGTCGGGCTTGGAAGGGACCTCTGTGGGTCATCTCGTCCAACCGCCCTGCCGAAGCAGGGTCACCTACAGCAGGCTGCACAGGACCTTGTCCAGGCGGGTCTTGAATATCTCCAGAGAAGGAGACTCCACAACCTCCCTGGGCAGCCTGTTCCAGTGC
>Ga0065711_1041464_pt1 | contig 16131 bp, 8 predicted proteins | sample Hoacrofraction12_FD_59098 | JGI IMG/M metagenome (GOLD analysis project Ga0065711, IMG submission 59098) | Hoatzin crop microbial communities from Cojedes, Venezuela - Epithelial fraction 12 v2 (version 2) | ecosystem: Host-associated > Birds > Digestive system > Esophagus > Crop | place...
GCACATGATATGGAATACCCTGCTCTGTTTGGCCAGGTGGGGTCAGCCCGCCCGGCTGTGCCCCTTCCTGGAGTCCGGTGAAAATTAACCCTGTCCTGGCTGAACCCAGGACACCTTGCAATCCCTGGTGGAGTGCCCATCTAGGCCTGACGCTAGGTGGATGTTTATTGCTGCTTCATTCATTTTTTTCCTCAGATGACAAGTTCTGCTTCTGATATTGCAGACTGTGTGAGCCTACTTTGTCTTGTAAAGAGAGTCACATGTAATGTTGGATTAACAAAGAATAATGTCTGAGAATTTCCATGCCTTGCTGCAGGGATATAGGCAGTGGCATAAGATGCATGAAAGGTTCATTTGCACGCTGGAAAAATCTGCTTAAGAAAAGGTTACAGGAGGGGTAGTCCAAGCTTTGAATTAGAGAGGGGGTCCAGCTCGCTGTCAGAGCAGTTTTGTTCACACTGTAGATTTTATCTAGTGATGGAGGTCGATGGGTGTAATTCCACGGACTTTATTCCAGAATGGGGCTACAACCTGGAAAACAAAGTGCTACATTGGTGGATTTTTGTTATCTCTGCAACAGTATGTTGCAGAGGAAGGAACAGGTAAGGTGAACTTTCTGTTCTACAACAGTAATGATATATGGAAATATTTTATCTAGAAACCCAATCTACAGTACTTGGGTAGTCAATGTCTGGTAGCTAGCAGAAAGATTTTAAAGTATAGCCTTTTGGTCAGTGTAGACTAAGACAAACTATTTCCCCAATATTATGTGACCTATTTGTTCATAAATTACCTTTTTAAATATATTTGAAAGACTAGAATAATTCACAGCTAGTTTGGTCTACAGTAAAGTTATAATGAGTCTCTTGATATGCTTGATTCTGAATAGTGGAATTGATTTCTCTGTTTGGCCTTGGGGCTTGTTGTATGCTGAACAAAATGTGGAAGTTGTTGTCCTCTCTTGCTACTAACTTTACTGTTGAAGACTTTACATCCTGCTTGCTTTTAGCTTTGCCACTTATTGTGTCTGTGGGAAAGCAAACATGACAAGACCAACTAAGTGATGGATATCTTCCCACATGAGAATATAGTCTTTATATTGCTTTGTGACTGTAGGCCACCAGCAGATTGCATTAAACAGGGATTGATGCACAGAATACAAATATTTTTAGCATCCGTATGTATTGAAGGATTTCTGTTCAGTCCAAAGGGGAGTGAATTTCACATCAAACTGATTTCATGGTGAAGATTTTCGTGCTGCCTTTACAGTTTGTGGGGAGGGATAAGGACAAATGTGATAGGAAACTTTAATAAGAAATTTTGATCTTCTTTTTCTGATAGTGTACCACATCCCCATTTGTTTAATGTGTGCAGTATGTAACATCATACTCCACAGATATTACAGATCGACTCCTCCAGATTTTCGTTTAGGTTGTATATTCCTTCTAATTTTTACTAGGCTAACAGCGTTAACATCTAAATTGTCAGTCAGTCCATTAGTCATTAGAAGATGCTTTATAGTTTGTTGTGTCACTTCAGCATACTGAGGCAAATCGTTTCTGCAAGATGACAATATCAATAAAGAAAACACAGAATGTTAGCATAGCTTGTTAAAATGTTTGTCCTTATTGTTTTATTTTGTATTTTCTTGTTTGTTATTCTTATAGAAAGAGAGGAAAGGCCCATACATGTGTCTTGTCTACTTAAATCCATTTTGAAAAAAGGACTTAAAACCTCTCTGTGTCTTGTCTACTTAAATCCATTTTGAAAAAAGGACTTAAAACCTCTCTAAACCTTCAAAGACCATTGATAAAATGATGTAGAAGTGTATTTCTCTCACTCTCTTTCCTTTTTTTTTTTTTTAAACACTTTTACTATATCCTTGAAAGGTGCCTTGGCAGTTGCGAATATATTATATATAATCATGTGCCAGATTGGCCGGGTTCTATCATCAGTGTGATCTCTCTTAAATCCTCTTGAACATAAACCTCAATCTTTCTGTAGAAGACAAAATATTTTCCCGTGGATTATACCTATCCATTGAAAGTTTACACATTCAGTTGTTGGTTATTATCTTAGCTCAGCAAAACGGTTATCTTCACTTGGGTGTGAAAAAGAGAAATGTGCTGTCTTTTGCCAGCCATATTTTTGAAACTGTGGGGATAGGAGTAGACTCAGAATTGCAAGAGGACATTGACTTGAAGATGTTGCAGCCCTTTGGAGACCACACATAGCAGACTTAGGAAAGATATTTTAATGGAGTAGGACAATTTAAACTTCTCAACCTAAAAGTCTTGAGATCACCTCAGGCCAAAAAAATGAATATACTGACTTCTTCAAAAAAGTCAATCATCCTGAACAGCATAGCATGGCTATTTACCTGTAACAAGATCATTAAGAGCTGGGAATAAAAGCAGCCCTCTACCTTGCCATTTCGGGTTTTGAAAGAAGAGAAAGTGTGGGATAGAGCTAAGCGGTAAAGTCCACACATTCTGGAGAAGTCAGCTAAAATTAAAAATAAAACTTATACTCTGCTATGAACCTGGCTGTAGAAGGCAGGTGTTTCTAAATATTCTTCTTCAAAAAACTTGTTTGAAATAGGAAAAAAAGTAAAATCTTAATTCATAAGGACTCATAGTTTTATCCATAATCTCCTCCTTTTTTTCTGAGTTCCAAACACAATAGTACACTTACTCAGGGGTTAGAGGATGTTAGTTAAAAATAATACAGCATCAGCTGAATGCTCCACAAAATTTAAAAATAAATGTCTGCAGAAATTATTTGCTATCATGCTTGCTATAAAGGTGTATGGCTCTTGTGTGGGATCTTCTAATAATTTGACATATTTCACTGCCCTCTCTTGGTGAGAATTAAAACTACTCTCTTTTTCACAAGCTTTAACCCAAGAGCAAAAACGATTTTTCCTTTGGTGCAAATGTTATTTACTAGGAAATCATAGTGAGTTGGATATTGTGGATTAATAAGTGTCCATAAAGATGTGATGGTTGGGCTGTATATTTCAGCTTGAAGTTTGTGAGTAAGCTCACTGGTTCGATCTATGGTGTGTGGACATGTGCGTATAGGAATAGTTATTTATTTATTTATGTGTTTCAACCTCATATAAACATCATGACAATATATCCTTTTCTGTAATTATATAGAAATATTTCAAGAAGACGTTAAACAAAGTCTGTGTGTCTCGTGAGCAGTGAAAAAGCTAATGACATTTTAATTGCGTACTGGAATAATGAGCTAGTCACTACTATATTAAAAATAAATTATTAAATTTATTTTATTAAATAAATTTTAGACAGCTAATTCAGGTGTGTATGTTAACTAGTAATCTCCCTCTAAAGCATGTAGAGGGAAGTGCTGCCCTAGAAAGCGGTTCATAACTGTGAGAACTATCTAGAGATATTAGCTAGCTAATTTCACTGTTTGGTTTCAAAGCCTATAAATATCTTTCCTTCTCCAAATCTCTGTGAAAAGATCAAGTTCAAGCTCACTCAGTTACCCGAAACCGATGCTTCTTGCCTTAGATTTGGAAGCACTGAGAAGTCATACATGGACCCTTAAATCATGACTGATTTCCTAACCACATGCTATTGTGAAAGGTTTTGTGAAGCACATCACAAAAACATGACCTTCGATTTCTGTGCCATGATTAAATCTGATTAGATTAAATCAAGGACTGTAGTTAAACTTCAATCAATTCTGTGTTTTACTTCAAAGTAATCAAGCAAATTCTTCAATGATAGCATTATGGATTCAGAAAGGCTGTGAATTTATACTGTAGGAGGGACTGTAATTTAGAAATGCTACAGATTATGTATATATAGCTTGCAGCTCCCAAATGGATCTTTTTTGATGAAAGTTAAGTTTTGCCATGTGTTTCAGTAGGTCTATGTCATGGCAATATTTTCGAATGAGTGAATGGGCAAAAATGAAAGAACACATCTTGTCTTTTGCAAGTGTCGTTTTTTTCTAGCCAAAGCAGTAAAAGAAAAGGGAAATTTGGTACATGTCCAGAGCCACGTAAGCCATTCAGAGCCTATTCTATTGCCAAAGCACAGGCATGCTGCTTTGTACTGAAAAATATTAAAACACAATTTGCCATTGTTGGTAACCTAGCAAAATTATTGATCTGTGTTAGATGTTTTTATACAGAGCAATGACTTGTTCTGTACCAAATGCAAATTTGGCAAGTGCCCCTGTCCCGAGCTGCTTGGCCTGAAAGGACAAGTCAGTGGCAGAAAGTTTGAGTTGCACCAAGAGTGCAGCAACTTCCAAGTAAAAGGCTGAAAGGGAGACAAATTGTGAGGAAGGACAGTGAGAGCCTGCAGATGCTCACAAAGAGAAGGAATTTGCATGTTTACTGCCTGAAGTCGCTGTTACCCTCCAAGTAACTCTTTGTTACTACGCAGAATGTCTTCCAAGAAAAGTTTGCTTTTTTGCTTTTCTGTCTAGCACTCAGGAGGCAGCACCATGACCTGACTTATCACCAGAGGGTTGTCAGGAACTCCAGGGATCCTCCAGCCTATTGTTTGCTGTCCTGCTTATGATCTGCATCCAGCAGCGGCCCTCTCTGACCATCTAGTGGGGGGTGGGTGGGCTGTTCTGGTATGTGACAATATCAGCAGGTCTGACTTCATAATGAGTGAAGGTCATTCTTTATATGAATTCTCCTGGCTCCCCAGCAGTTTAGCCAATCAATCTGTAAGGAGCTTCTGTAAATGTCACCTTGAAAACTGACTACATGCTTTGGCAGGAAATTAAAGATGCAAAAACAATTCAAGAACCAGTTTTTGAGAGATGGTTATTAATTTTTTCTCTGTGCCTTTACTGAAAGGGGAAACAATCATATCTCTTTCAACACAGTAGAAAAAGAGGAATCATGACACTTTTTAAAAATGCAATATATTTGATGCAGCAATCTTGGTACACAGTGTTGCGAAGTGCCTCAGGGCTGCCACACAGTTTCCTGCCTTATTTCTTGTGTAGCTGTTATTTCAAGTCAGTCTTGTGGGATATGTCCCATCCCCTACTGCATTTTTGAAGGAGACAGATTCACGACTAGCTGGTATTCTCTGCTGACTATTTCTGTATCAGTAAAAAGGCCAGCGTTTCAACTTGGAAGTACAAACCTGGCTGGCTGGTGCATTTCTCCACGTAGCCTGTGTATGGGATTTGACTAGTCTGGACAATCACCACTTGAAGGTGAGTTTTAGGCTGAGAACTGATGTAAATTAGAGACATGAGTATGGGGCAAGCAAGTAGGAGATCAAGGTGGGTGGTAGAGAGAAGCTCTTCAATAATGTTGCGAAATGGCAAGACATCTCTTTCCTCTTTATTTTTAGCTTCTGATACCACTGGGTGATACAACAGCAAGGATGTTCATTTTCCTGTGCCCCTGTCAATGTGGGAACAGAAGAGTTTTGAGGAAGAAACCTGTTTTGGGCAAAGTATGGGAAGGGAATGAATATGATTGCTTTCTATGCTGCCTTTCCATGTTCTTTCTTTTGCTTTATTTTTGCTGTCCATCAGTTCCAAATACACATGGTCAGTGTGAAATGCCAAAATCTGGATACAGATACCTCCTCTGCTCCCCTTTACAGTTAGAAGATCACTGTCCAGCTTTTACTACTGACTTCCTAATAAGTTGAAAAACTAATCCGGAAGAAACATTAATTTTTAGCCTTTTGCCACTGTCGTCAGACTTCTCCCTGTAATTCAACTAATAAAAAGAATTCCAATTGCAGTGCCTGCCTTTAATTTTAAGACTTGAATAATTTATTATTTGTATGGCTTATTTATGTAGAAATAGTTATAATGCCTTTAAATTGCACCCCTCTCTTAAAGCACAGACCACTAAGAAGACCTGGGATACCGGAGAAAAGTTTTTGGCGGACTTCAGTTTCATTTTAAGTTCATATAGAAGCTCATTAATATGTATACGTGCATACATACATATAGGTGCATGCACACAGAAGCTGGTGGCTTACAGTTTTCATATAAAACCCTAGACCACTGAGCGCTCTGTGTGAAAATAGATTACTCAGCCTCAAATACTGGGTGCTCAGAAATGCTGAGTGCCCCGAAGGTGAGATGGACTTTTGACTCCAGGTCTTGCTAAAGCCCTGAGGCTTTTCCTTCCTGGCAGTCATACCTCATTTTGAAATCTCTGTTTCAGGGGGTACCTGAGTTCCTGGGCGGGGTCGCTTGCCGCAACTCTGCAGAAGACTCATGGGTGGCTTATGGACAGTAGCACATATTATTGGCTTCTCTTTGGTTTTATTCCTGTTCTTTCAGTTGACTCCTCTTTGACTGGAAAGTCACCCCATCTCCTCTTTTCCCAAGTGCTGATGGTAAATTCACAGCTTTGCCATCACACTATTCTTTATAGCAATAATGAATACATTATGCCTGAGACAGACGTAGGAAATTGTGCCTGGGGTTTAACTTCTGAGATTAATAGCTTTACAGGGAGCCATTTTACTTCGTGGTTTTTCTGTTCTTCTTAACCTCCAGCACGTTTGTCCTTAACTTCTCAACTCTTGATATTTCTGTCATCAGTTTTTTCCTTCTTTTTGCCTGTCCCTAACAAGATGATAGACAAACTCAGGGAAGCTATCAGATTGTATTTGCTTCTTGTTCTGCCGAGTGACTCACTCAGCAGGCTTTTATCACTCTAATGTAAGTGTGTAATGAGCCAAGTGACTTGGATGGGGAATTAGAAGAGGGTCACTTACCATTTATTTTCAGTTTTAGGCTTTGATGGAGCAGTTCATTAGAGCTACCATGAGTCTTGACAACAGATTTACGAGAAGGAGATTATTTTTTTTATGCTTTTATCTTATGTCATGCTATGGTCTCTGGTCCTGATTGGTTATCACTTATTATGGTCATTTCTGTCTTGTTTCTGATTTGTTTTTTCTCCGTAATGTTTACTCTTCAAATTTTGTCCTGATGTTTGAGCATTAGTGGATTTTTTAGACTGCATGCTCTGTCTGTGGTACATTGGATTGATTTTTCTATTGGCTTGAGTTATTCTTTGTGATAGATCCTCTTCACTGTAAGCTGTTTTTATCTTCCTGTAGGCTAGATAGAATTCTTCTTCACACACACAAATACATGCATACATATATTTATATTTTTGCAAGAATGCTTCATTTCTCTTTCTTCCGACAAGACTAAATTATATCCAGAAAATTCAGAATTGAAAACCCTTAGACATATTAGACTCCTTTTATCTGTAAATTTTGATTTATGACCCTTTAGGGTACTTCAGAAATGGTGCGGTAGAATATACACTAAATAAAAAAGCCCACATAGCCAAAGTTCCCATTCTCTCTTCCAGTAGGATATTTATGTAATTAACACATCACTAACTAAAAATAAAAAAAAAAAAGTTAATCATTAAACTGTAAGGTTGTAAGATAACTTACTTAAACATGTACACTGTGTAAAAGCAATTTTGTCTGTGTTTTTAAGTGTGTGTAATGTAAATAAATATGTATATGTTAATTTTATTTACATAATTGTTCCTCAGAGAGGGAAATATCATCCCACACTAAAAGTACACTTGATGAAAACACCAGAAGCATGGAGAGTTGTTTTTTTGCTTAGTAGGGCTTAGATATCTAAATTTACAAAGTTAATGGGAGCTAAGAGTCTTAAGCATCTTGGAAGATGAAAGCACTTAGGTTTATATGGCAAATTAAAGATTTAAGTTCCTAAGTATAGGTGCAGAAGTAGTAAATTGTAAGGCATTTTTACAGTTTTACAGGTATTTAATTCCTTTAACAAAATGTGCAGAACTCTGTGGTTAATTAAGCTCCAAGGATGACTTTTTCATATGATTTTTAAGCACTATATATTAATTTTTTTTCTTGGTTACTTGTCTATTTGTTTGGGTTTTTACCCTGAAAAACAAATGTGCTTTCTGGTAGCAAAGCTATTTCCTGTGAATTAGAGTGTCTCATTTACCATCATGCAACATCTTCAAATGCCTCACCAGAGGAAAGCTGGTCTAGTATGTTGGAAAAAACAAGGAGAAACTGTAGCCCCTACAGTCTCAGAGGTCTCATGGAGTGAGTTTTATTTCTTGAGTTAGTAATCAGCTTTGCTCTCCCTCGAATGATTCCTCCAGTAAAGATATATGGTGTACAGAGAGCATGCACAGGGCAGTCCTGGAAAGGTTTCTGCTTATTTCAGTTGCTTTGGGAATTGTGCTGCTCTTCATGCAGCTCTTCATGATCTAAGGGCCCAGGCACAAGCTGTTCATTTGAACCAGTTGCCTTGAACGTGAAATGATCTTGGAGGTGACCCTCCTGACTCCTCTCTCCCACCACACTTTTTCAGGCAGTGGGACAAAAGGAGGAGGTCAGTTAATCACCTCGACCATCTCTCACAAGGGCTGGTGCAAGCCCTCTCATCTCCTCATGCATTTGGTCTGCAGGAGCAGAGCTTCCTGCCAGGTGTGCCTATATATAGTTAGTGGCGTTTAAAATTTCAGTGAAATACCTTTAAGAAATCACTGTTTTCAGATAGAAGCGTGGTAGTAGTTAGGGTAGCAGTATACTTTTTTTTTTTTTCCCCTCCAATTTTAATTTCAAAATCCGGGAAGTTCAATTACATACAACTTTACGGAGAACAGGGGTAGGGGAAGTTAGTTCAACCTATTTTTAAAATCTGCATTTAATTCAAAGTCCTGAATTAAAGTGGAAAGTAAACTACATTTTAGAAATTTACTAATTTTTCAACGTAGGTTTTTTTTCCTTTGCTGGATATCACTGCTTACCCTCACTCCATTTGGTTGCTAAAAACAGTAGAGTTAGGACCATATGCTGCAGAGAGACTTGGTGAGACTGTTGAAGATTTTTCGTAGAAAGAAGTATAACTCTAGACACTGTGTTGAAATAAATGAGTAAATTTATAAAAATGACTAGCCACCTACTATTCTTTGGTGAATAGGGCCTACACAATTACAGCTAGGCATCTGAAAATAAGATTTGAGGGAGTGGGAGGTAGTATATGTACCCTTATTTTGTAACTTCTCTCTTTAAAAAAGCTACTGCCAAACTTCATGGTTTTCAGAATGGGTTTTTGAAGCTCCCAAAACAATATGGGGAAAACTTTACCACTTCTGTTCAAATTATGTCATCTGCAGCTTGTGAGGCTGATGTTTGCTAGTGGTTCCCCACAATGGTGCTGCTGTGCTGTCAATGAGTAATTGTGCCATTTTAAGGCAAAACCCAGAATATCTTCCTGAATTTCCCAGCCTACTTAACAGTGAAAATCTTTTGAATGGCCATAATTATCAGACAAATTCTTCACTCCCATTGATGCTGGGAAGTGAGAACTTGTGAGCTCGCTGCTGGACCGGCTCTGTCTTTCGGAGCGGCGGCTTGATTGCGCTTCCCTTCTGAAGGGCCATCGTCAGACTGCCTATATTGATTTGCGTTGAAGCTGCATTGTGCGTACCAGAGATTCCCGGCATGATCTGTGAACATATCATAGCTTCTAATCAATCCTATTCTTGTCCTTCTATTGTGCTAGAATTTCTGTGCAGCTTAACACCTTGATAGAAACCATCTTTTTTCTGATTATTATTCTTTCTAAGGAACTGAGCTGATTGCCTGAACTACCTTGCCTGATAATTAGCTGTTAACTGTTAAGTCTGTTGCAACATAGTAAAACCTTGGATAACTGGCAAAGGTGGCCAGCTGAACAACTATGCAATTCATGGGATGTAAAGACAGGGCAAGACATCTGCTTTATAGAGAAAATGGGAATATTTGTGAGTCTGCAGTATGGGGTTAATATCTACACAGCAGTTTTGGAGGCAAGGAGGTATCAAATGGTGTAAACAACATCCTCAGCAGCAGTTGAGGTAGTACTCCAGCCTGGAATGGAGACGTTTCCTTTTTGTACTTTGATTCAAAAAAAATGGGAGCTTGGAAATTCCTTAAGTAGTGTAGACCTCATGCTTCTCAGAATTCACAATATGAACCAGACCCATGTGTATCATGGCTTCTTCACTGATATCTGCAACTAGTTATATATATATACACACACACTTCTGACTGGAGAAAGAAATTGCCTCTATTCTAGGGTAATACATCTTTACTAAGTCCTAACATTGCACCTCTCTTTTTCATGTTTCTATTTTAAACTTCATTTCTCTGCCTGCTAGGCTGTCACTACATGCAGAAGTGCTTTTAAATGCATAATTGGTAAGCACATTACTATGGGGTCTCTGATGTGTAATTAGAAAGACACTTCCCAAATAGTTGACTCTAAATAAATGAGCATAACGAAGCAAAGGGAGGAGCTTGAACTGAAGCATGACACTAATTATTCCCCATCAGGTTTGTAGCTTCTTTAAACAAGTGACCCCTTCAAGCCCCTTCTGATTTTGTGTGTACAGAATGCAAGTAGTTTTATTAGAATAAATTTAAGATTATTTTTTGTCTTGTCACTTTTTGAAACATATCCCCTCCACCTCCAACATCAGCAATTGAGTATATTTTAAATTAGAGTAACCTCTGGTTTGAAGATTACAAAAACAGTCTCAAATGACAAATTCTGCAAATTTTACACAGTCAAACATGTTTTAGAAGACATTTTCAGTTTCACTTTCAATATGCATGGTACTTGGATATATTCTTACACCAAAATTTAAAGTTGCTGCCTGCAAATTTACCACCTTGGACCTCTGCATTAGAAGACAGACAGCTATAATCCAGAAATTACAAAGTGGATTCAATGTATTTCAAGTATTATAGAATGTGGTGCTGATTTAGGGTGGGAAAGTTTCATTTATCTTTTGTAAAACATGGCAAATTGTATAAATCTAAAAGATTTTTTAGGTTCTAAGTTTTTCTTAATTGTCTTATTCACACTAACTTAATAGCTCAGTTTTTCAAGAGGAAGGACTATTAAGTTAGTTTCCTTTTTTTTGCTTTCTGGGATGGAGATTTTATGATTTTGTTTGCAGTGTAGTCTTGTGGGCAAATAGAAACTCATTCTGAACTGAAAAACAGCTGTGTGCTACATTAGTGTAGTCAAACTCAAACTAAGTAGACTTGATTCTTAGTAAAAGTCCCAGAGAAGACCTAGCATAGGCAGTTTTTTTCTTTTTTTTTTTTTTAGTCTCTGAGCATGAGCTAAGCAGCTGCTTTACATCATCCTGTGTAAATATAGACCAGCTTTGTACTTTATGTATATAGAGAAATGACAAAGCAAATAAAAATACAAATTAAAATCTTTGTACCCCCATACGAGGATACCTGAAATAAATGTTAAAAAATTCACTCAACTTCATTGAGTGTAATACATATAACGAAAATGCTCAGGGTAGGTTTCTAGCAGAGGCAAGTAACTGGAGATGTTTATAAAATTCACATGTTGAGTAACGATAAGTTTACACCATACAAGTGAAGCATGAACATAAATTTAGTATGGTTACTTATATGATTCAGCCCACTCAGTACAGTCATAATATTGACTGGAGCTCACAGATGAGTTTTGAGTTTCATGTCTATCTATTAATTTTTGTCTTGCTGTTTGTAATTCAAAATGTCATAGCCAGAAGATATGAAGAAGTCGTAGTGAAAAAAAAAATCTATGCAATTTCGTGTAAGTTTCTACTTATCTTGTAGAAATTGTCCATTTTGCAATCTTTTTTTCCTAATTAAAGGCCTGGTCCAAAGTCCTCCTCTTCCTTGAATTCCAAAAGGCCTTCTAGTGAAATTCTTAACTACCTGTTTGAAACTACAAGTGAAATTTTGGTCTCAGTGAAGTTCAGTAGAAGAATTCCCGTAGGAAATCGCCTTTCCAGCTTATATTTTTTCAAAACTAGTCATTTCTGATTTTTTCTTCATATGCAGAGCCAATGTTGTCAAAAAAAACCAAAAAACAAATGCTGATCAATTTGTGAAGCTTCTGTTTGGGTATGCAATGGTTGTAGGCAGGGGAGGGGAGGCCGTACTATTGCAGAATGAATAGAGTTGCATTAATAGAAGGGGTGAGCAAATGTATTTGCGCACAGTGTTTCAGTGTTTTACAGTGTAACATTATTCTCACAAAAAGATAGTGGTAGCATTTAATAATAAATAAGACAGGTCAGATTTTGGCTGCAACAAATCTATTTCAGATAATATAAGAAGGGGCTGGGAAGGTCCTTTAGTCCAATACACTTTGTTGAAAACTGATGGAGGATGCTTAAGGAAGAATAGAAAAACATTGCAGTTCCTCCATAAATCATCCTGTCTTCTAATAGTGCAAGTTTTAAAGAATTCTCATATGAAGATAGTGCCTTTGTGTTTAATGAACCCGGATTAATGGATTATTCTTTATGCATTTTGAAGCCTTCTAAGGTTTTGATATTCATGCAAATCTGGAACACCCTCCCCTCCTTCCTCTCTCCTTTGGTAGTTAAATTTGTTCTTTCTGATGTACTTTACTTCACATTTATCAGCACTGCATGTCATCTCTTATTGTATCACGGTCACTCAGTACCACGAGATCTATCTGATTTCGTCATCCATTTTCATGTTTACTCCTTTGAATTATTTAACACCATATGCAAACTTTGTCACTCTGTTATTCATCAGCTTTTCTAGATCATGTATGAATATATCAAACAGCACAGATCCCGGAGATTAGCACAGATACTGGGATATTAGTAATATCCTGCTAATATGAAACTGTTCCTTTCTTCTTATCATTTTTGTTCTCTAACACTGTACACTTATAAAAGGATTTTCCCTTACATGCCATAACAGCTTCTGCTATTTGTGACTTTAATCTAGAAGAGACATATTGTTTGACCCCAGCACAGTTGATAATTCTGTTTAACCTCTCCCAGTTTCCTTGAGTCTGTGGATGTTTCTATCTGTGAACAGTGCATTTTTTTCGCCCCAAGTCTTGGAAGGAAAGGAAGAAAACTTAGCCATAAATCTTGAGCACTCAATAATCAGTCTCTCCCAGAGCTGTACCTGTCATATCAAGCACATATTTTTGAAAATGCTGCTTGAGATTCCTACTGAATTTCAATATTCCATTTCGTAAATCCAGAAATTTGCCTGGAATGTGAGTTCTGCAACATGGCACTTTCTATATCCTCAGGCTCTTAAATCTTTTGTTAAATGAAGTAGTCTAAAGTGAGAGTAATGTAAATAAGAAGTAATGTGCATTCCAATTGTTGGAAGGCTCTGAATTCGTACAGTATTAATAAAGGTTTTGATTAATATTTCTACATAAAACTGGAGGAGACAGACTAAAGCCTTTTCTAGAAGCTCCTCCACTCCTGTTTCTGCATTTTAATGAAAGCTTTGTTAATATTTAAAATGCATTTAAAGCCTCGAGTGTATAGCAAAGCTATGTAGTTAAAAAAAGATATAGACATTTTATTATGCAGAGCTATTTGAACAAAAGGATAAATGTCAGTTTAATAATGCCAATGACAAACTCTGCAACTTGCAACATAATTGAAGTTTTTAAAATATGTTTTGCAGTTTCGTGCTATACAAAAAGCAGAAAAGTAATCAGCCAAATACTTTGCTCATACTTAGACGCTGCAGACAAATCGCTGTTGATTTATTCACAAATATTTTATTTAATAGTATATCTTTTGTTAAATATTGTAACATGGCGTTTGTGGGCTACTGATGTGCCATGGGACTATAATAAATCAAGTAATGTGTTCCTGTTAACTGGATGAAGTATTTTAATAAGCAAGCCTGATTTATATAGACATTTCCATTCATCTGACTTGAATATTATGTTGTATAAGAAGGAACTATGCCCCATATAGTTCTGATCATGATTTTACTAATGGATTAATTCATAGGAGGAAAAGAATACAGTCAGTTCAGATTTAATGCTTAGTGAAAAGTCACTGGAAAAGAACAGCCGGGTAGAAAAAAAAATATATTTTTCTTACTGCTCAGTGCATCCAGTCTCAGAATGCTTTGAACTCCCTTGATTTGTATTTAAAACAAAGGTGTCTTCCTTTAACATCCAGAAGCCAAGCGCTTCATTCAGTAAGGTCATACAGAGCTTTAAAATAAAATGCATCATGTTGTACTCTGATGGTGAAGTGCAGTTTGCTTAGCAAACATTGCATGGGAGTATGATGACTGGATATAATAATAAGAGCCAAAGGTCTGTCTTTAAAGTTTGTGTGGTTACAATTACCTTTGCCTTATAAAAAACAGTGAATTTAGGTGACATTGCAAGGTCCCTTCTGCTGTCTTCTTCAATTATTTCTTCTTTACCTCCCTTAGTGCTTAGGCAGGGAATAATCTTTCTATCTCTTTCTTTTTCTTCTGGTTACTGACAACCTGGCCTCTTCCTTTTCCCTATTTCCTGGATGTGAGTTCCGCCTATTTGACATGGGTAGAAGAAAGGTAGGAGAAATTTGTCTCTGTGGATACCATATTCCCAAGTTCACTCGACCTATGCGCTGTGTCTTGCTTGTTCCGTGCTTATTCTAGATAAAATTAGAACTACAAATCTGTGGACACCACTAAAGATTTTTGGGGGTTTGTTACAGGTCAAAAAGCTGTGTGTTTGTCCTCTGGATGTAAAGTGATTGAATTGTTTTACCCAGGGAGAATTGATCTAATGAGGCTTTGATTTCAGTTGATATTGTCTCTTCATAGAACTTCTGTAAAAGTCCAGCCTAAATTGTGGAAATTTGAGTATCTGGAAATGTATGTACTCTAAATCTGTGGACGTGTTTGTAAGCACAGATCTTTGACTTTCTCATGATCATCAAATGTGTATTAATATATCTGTATGTGGATGTGGATGGACATGTGCGTTCATGTAAAATTCTGTTAAAAGTTTTTTGAAAGATTGATTTCCCTCCCCATATCTTAATTTTAAGACTGTAAAATAGCACATCAGAAAAGCTAAAGTATGATGAGGAGTAGGTGTGTAACAGTGTAATCCATTTTACATATCCTCATGCATCTGTTTATCATTGATTCCAGAGGTTGAAACTGGTGAAACTATTCACATAAGTAATAAACCTAATATTTTGCTTCAGGCTTTTAGCATCGTATTTAAGAGTGACTGAAGTCAATTGTTTTCAACCACAACCTTAAAAACTTCATATTGCTGCAAGATGAAATCTAGTAATCAACTATACTCGCTTTGCTTTTTCAAAGATCATCATCCCTCTGTAGTGGTATCTGATAGGTTGCAAAATTTGATGTTCCACGGGGCCTGATTTCTTACTATCTAGTTATATCTTCGCTTATTCTCTCTCCTCACTCTACACGAATGCATTCACCTGTGTGCCTAAACACTCATTTGTGGTCAGCAATCTTTGTCCTATCACTAATAATAGCAGGACTTAATTCTGAGCACTGACAATCACTTGTGAACAACTGTGTGAAAAGAATAATTACTGTACAATATTGTTTCTACTAGTGAAATATTCAAAAGATAATCTGTGTACAAGGCTGATTTGTACAGTTTGTGTACAGCAAAACTGTAGTAAGAGCAAGGTGAGAGAGGGCACCATGTAGACGGCAGTTACTCTTGAGCTCCACCAGATGCACGATTTGCTGTTCCTACTCCCAAAAAAGAAGGATTGCTGACAGCAGTGTAGTGGTGACTAGTTAAGAGTCTGAGGAAGAAGAGCAGGAATGCAGTAGATGCAACTATAACTCTGTCCATAAGTCTTGAAGGTACATCCAAAAATAGGTAATATATAAGCTGAAAAAAAACAGGTGTCTGGCAGGTACTTGAGAGTGGGATTAGGCAAGATCCTTCCTGGGAAGAGAGGGATGTTACACCTCAACACAGGAGAAACATGGCAATCCTAGCTTTATAATGATGCAGCCGAGGTTGCCTGCTAGCTCTTCAGGTTACTGTGGAGTGCGAAGCAGTGGGATGGCCCCATCTTTTTGCAGCATTTTTGATGGTTCCTATCAGCCTTTGGCTTGGTGGAGTGGAGCAGCGTGCCTTGCCTCTTGCAGCACTTGCTGTGATTTCTTCCTTGTCCTAAAGCATCCTGATGCTGTGCAGGCAAGTTCATTGTTATGCCTTGAAATCAAACTGCTATCTACCTTTCCTTTTCTAACTTTTTTTTTTTTTTTTTTTTTTTTTTTTTTT
>Ga0065711_1041465_pt1 | contig 16130 bp, 11 predicted proteins | sample Hoacrofraction12_FD_59098 | JGI IMG/M metagenome (GOLD analysis project Ga0065711, IMG submission 59098) | Hoatzin crop microbial communities from Cojedes, Venezuela - Epithelial fraction 12 v2 (version 2) | ecosystem: Host-associated > Birds > Digestive system > Esophagus > Crop | place...
CGCGCCTCGCAGCGGCCCCGCCGAGCGGGCAGCGGGCACCGGGCAGCGGGCACCGGGCAGCGGACCCCCCCGGGCTCCCTCGGGGCGCGTTAGAGCCGGCTGCTGGGAGAGTGAAATAGCAGAGCTCTGCTTTTTGTCCTCGGCCTCCCGAAGGGAAAAGCAGTCGGTGAGCTTAGAGCAGCCAGTAAGCTGGCTTCTTTTTTTTTTTCCTTTTCAAATCGCTGTAGCTCATGGCCACTGCGCAGGCTGCGCACGGTATGTGACACTACAAGCCACCAAATTCTGGCTTCTACAGATGGTGAGGTCTTTTTTTGTTTTTTTTTTTCCCCAAAGTCCTGCACGTTTCACTCTGACAAGAACGGACAGCGTAGCCACGAAGCCTCGCTGTGCTACAGCAATTCTCATTGCCCGGTGTGACAAAGCTTACTCTTCGTGAACTATCGCATGACGGGCGAAGACCGGGCAAAATAATCACGTGTCAGAGTATCTCCATGCAGGTTAGTAATTCCCAGTGATCGGCTATAAAACCACCCTCCTGCAACACCCAGGGCCTCAGACCACGGTCCTGCTGCTACGCATCGCCTGGCGTGTACGCGGCTGCTTGCCCTGGAAGTACCACAGCCGCTTACTGGGATCTTGTACCCAGCAGCCGGGGGCTTTCCAGCAGAGGAAGTGGAACTCGATTCTCTTCTTCGGCCATAACGTGCTGTGCCAGCGATCTGCTAGATCTGAGCAAACCCTGCATGCTAGACCTGAGCAAACACCCCGGCGTGAGGCAATACGTGGCGTGACTCACCTGAGTCACACGTTGCTGGATTCACAGGGCTCGAGCGCAAGCTCTGCCACATGACAAGGGCTAAGAGTACACCCCAAAGCCATGGAAGCTCTTTGTCACTCAATCAGAAATCGCCTGCCTGCTCACCCATCCTCCAGCACCTCGCAGGCTGGTGCGCGGCACGCGTGGCAGCGATGGGAACTGGGGGAGCTGGGGCAGGAAACATCGGGGTTCTGCCTCCTGAAACTTCTACGTGGCAGGAATTCCCCGCAATCAAGGATCATTTCTTTACAGCCACTGAGTTTTAGGACCTACTTGAATGCTAAAAGCCGTGGAGAAGCTGGGCTTAGCACATTGAACTGGAATGTGTCGGTTCCTGCATTTAGTATACATTTTAAAGCACGTTTTCGTATCGCTTTAGTGGGGTAGAACTCCAAAACTGAAAACGTGAGGTGGATATGTAATATAATTCTCCTCATACATACTGAAAACCCTCATCGAACCATCTCAAAGAGTTTCTTGTGGCTACACAGAGTTTATTGAAAGAGGGACAATATCAACACCGAGTAAATGGCTGTTCAGTTTTTCAGTTTGCATTTGAACCATTGCTGTAACACTGAGATTTTTTTCTGGATGTGTTGCCTGGATTTTGGTCCTTGAAATGAAAGCAAAAAGTGTTCACAACTTAGAAAAGGATATTATAAATATAAGATGTGCAAGAAAGTTTTGTTTACCTCATTTTCCACTATTAGCCCAGGACCAGTTTCCCAGCACCCTTACATGGGGGGCTGGCGTTGTTTGTGAAGATAAACACACATATATAGGACAGTAGGAAAGATCTTTGGAAGGATATTAAGAAGGAACAATACTTTATATGCAAAATTTTGTTTTTACTTTTCTCTCAGTCTCAGCAATGAAGATCATTAAAATTGATTTCAGTTGTCTGTTACCACAATAGTTGGATTTTAAACAGTGCAGCAGAATGTTTATTTAACAATGCTATTGTTACAAAATTTAGAAGAAAATTTCTGAAAAAAATTATACTAGTTTATGGGGACAGATTTAAGCACACCATTCTATTGCAATGTTCATGAGACAGAGCAAACTGGAAGTCTGGAGAGTGTACTCCAGTGAAGCCTGCTGTTTGTCCATATCCATATCCATAATATCCATAGCGTTGCAACTGTTGCACCTATAATAGCAGGGTTATTTTTGTTCTCCAAAAGCCCAGGGAACCTTTACTCAGACCACATATGTACACAAGTGCTTGGCTGCTATGGCCATTTCCTGATTTATTTAGTAGTAGTCCCTTTTGTGGTGTCTGTTACCAAAGTGTGTGTTAGCATAACAACTCCTGCTCTTACAATAGATACGGGGTTGTTCTTATGACGTGGGCATAAGATGTTTGCTAAATAATTCTAGAAAGCCAGAAGAGGGAGCGCAGGAACAGAAAACACGAGAAACAAGTATTTGCATTTGTGTGGCTAGTTCAGATACAACCTTAAAAAGAATTTTTTAAAAAAAAAGGAATTTCCAGGAAGGACTCCTGCTTGGCTCTGCTGACAACAAGCGTGTTTCAGGATGGTCGAGCAGGTGCTAATCACCTGTTGAAACCTCCCCTGTAGAAAACTCAAGTTGACTGTCCCAAAACTGTAGAAAGCATCAAAGCCATTAATCACTTTTGACAGTGAAAGCCTTAGGTCCTGAGAGTGAAAGAGCTCCTGACAATTTTTGAAGAAGTTGAGTTTTGTCGTAGCACTTCTGGCCAAAACCTTCCTGAGGCACAGGTTATCCAAGATAGCCTTTGCTGCGACCACTAGTGAAGATGGCTGTATTTTGCTGCGCTTATAGGCTTTATGAACGGCCTTTACTAATATCAGTATTTTAAAGTAAGTAGCTACCTGCAGAATCTTGTTTGTAACCATTAAAGCATACCAGGATGCTGGCTGCGATACAGAAACAAAATGCAGGATTATTATTGGATTTTGACTTTTTAGGAGTCATAGGTAGTTTTTTCTTTATTTTGACACTGCTTGCTATCTGTTGTGTTTGAAAAATTTTGTGTCTGTATACATGCATGCATGTGTATGTATAGTCTAGAATTTTATTTTTAAATAGGTCCTAAAGATCTGCCCTTAATTCACAAAAAATGCCATCAATAAAAACGAACTATATCAGAAACCTCAAGCTCATTTTTCTAAGCTGCAGCATGCTTGCGGATCTCTGTGCTCCAGTCCTTAAATTACAGTTGTTGGTTTGCTTTTATAAGCTTACATATGTATGAATTTTATATTCATATGTACAGATACATGAACATTTGGTGAGAGATGATTAAACAGGGTCAATATGATGTAAGGGTTATTATGACTCAGTTTCAGTATACCTGTTCAGACTGCAAATCTGCTGCCGTATATGCATTTGTATGTAACATACATGGAGAAGATGATGACCTTTGCAGCATAGCCAACGTAATGAAGAAATAAGCAAATCTCACGTAAGACCTGTTTTAATTAACCTATAAACAACCCCATTCTAAAAAGTAGTTTAGGTCTGTTTATAGACCCATTTCCATAGATTTACGATAAAATAAATTGTTAAAAGTTAAGGTTATGAAACTATAATATTTATGATCAGCACACTAGTTATGAAATCCCAGCATGAACAAGCAGGAAAATGAAGAGGTGAGGAATGGCTTGCAGAGTTTTCATGCCATTAACCTGTTGTGTTGCTACAAAGAAAAACACACCTCTGCAAAACGGTTTTTACTGCCCCTTACTTCTTCTATACTTCAGCTTGCTTATGAAGGACCTCTTCAGGAGTTTGTGAAGAATAAGGTCTAGAAGTGATTTCATCAGTCTGCTGCGGTTTGAAAGAGAAAAACTCGGGAAGAGCTAGAAACCTTTAAAACAAAACCAAAACCAATTTAATGTTGAAGTTCAGCAAGTCCTGAACTAGAGAGGAGATGCTTCTCTCCTGTTGCAGTGAAAACAATTAATCACTGGAGCTGCCCAGTAGTGGTTTAAAACTGGTCCTAACCAGAAAGGTTTAAATCAAACCAAGCATTTTGCCGAGATGTTGGTGCAAGACAAATCTCACTTTTATAACTTCAGGCAGTAATTTGAGGGAGTCCTACAATCTGCAACATGTAGCGACTGCAGTGCTGTTTCCCAGCTTTCATGTGACGCTCACTGACTGACAAAACGTTCTGCACGTCCATTTAAATAACAAGGAACCTGGGCAGTTCTCACCATATTCACTTTTGAATCTGCAGCAGAATAATTTGCCAGAGAGGAAAGCTTACCACAGCATTGCCGCCAGTAGTAACGGTGGTTTTCACTCTCCATTCCCAGGGCTTAATTCACCCCTTGTGGAAATGAGCAGAAATCGCTCTTCTGGTAGAAACAGCATTGGATCACCCTCAAATAATGAAGATAAGTGTTTGATGCTTGACCCAGGGAATGGGAAGTTGATTATCAGTCCTCTCAGGGTACAGACCATGAGGTCCAACTGTGCACCTTAACAAGAGACAACAGCCAACACCGAAACGGAACAGGGCAGGCTCCCAGCCCTGGCCGGCTGCCGGCTGTGTGACTGCTGGTAGGGTTTGCCCCCCTCGCTCTGCGTAACACCGTCCATTTATCAACGACGACCGTGAAGACAGCTTAGCAGAGGTGACAAGAGAGCTGGATTTCTTCGCAGCTCCAAGTTCAGATGCCTGGCTGAAAGAAGACAGACTGAAAGAAGTCCTTGGGGAATGAATTTTAATCAGCTTTCCAAGCCATAACAGAGTTGCTTGCTGCGTGCCATGTTTTCTTCTCCACCACACAGTGACGCTCCCTGTATCTGCTGTCAGATTAACATTTTAAGATAAAACCTCCTACTTGTTTTAACCACATTTAAGGATCAATGTCCTTTCTACTCATTTTAGCCTTTGTTTTGTTGAAACATCCTTGAAAGGATAGAGCCAGGCAGCCAGGGAATTGGGATGCCTGAGTTTTGACTCAACTGTGAGACCTTAATCCACCATACAACTGTGGGTGAGCTGTATCTGCTCTGGGAATTCATTTCCTACCCTGTGTCTTTCTTTCCTTTTATTCTGTTATTGGGTATGTGTGTGTTTGTTTACTTGTTTGTTTGTTTTTTTAACCTTGTCAGTTTAAGCTGTAAGTTCTCCAAGGCAGATTTTTTTTCTCTATGTATTTGCAGATAACCAATGTATTTCAGCTCCAATTTCATTTGAGGTCTCCTGATACAACTGCGGCACAGTTATTATTAATAATCCTAGCCTTGTGAAGAAACTCACTGCATCTTGATTGAGGTTTCTACTTCTTTACCCAGTCTGCTATGCTGTTTGATTTGTAGGTAATAACATTACTTGCCAGTGCACAAGTCATATAAAATTTAAAGAAGAAAAGCCCCAAAACTTAGGGGCTGCTCACTCCTTCAACAAGCTGGAAACCTGCTTTAACATTCACCCGTTTTCTAGGCACCTTGTGTTCTATACAGATTAAAATTAGATAAAAGTGGCCTATTTTTATCAATTTAGCCACTGTGTTGTATTTGCAATTGAGGTTTGAAGGGCGCTAAGCCATGTCGCGCACTGCTCTGGATCTTTAATGTTAAAGACCAGTTCCATCCTTTCTGGGCAGCAGCAGTGATATTTATATTGCAATAGACTACAGAGATTTCAGCTAGCAAGAAAGCTAAGCACTGCTCAAACTCACGGTAAATGCCATCCTTTCTCCAAAACACAAAGTTTATTTAACACATAGGTAAACCAAGCAGGTTCAGAGAAGCAGCACAACATCTGTCTCCAGCAACAGCACAGCACGATTCACTACAGATCAAGGTCAAATCCTCCTGCCCCAAATCACAGCAGGACGAGGACTGCTGTACTAGCAAACCCTCCCTAGGACTTACTCGGGAGCCTTTGACAGATTTGTGGCTTTCTTGCTGGAAATAACAGACTGTTCTGTCCATCATCCATTTTAATCCTTTCATCAATTATTAATCGATTAACAGTAACTGCTGGCGTCAAAGTAGCAATAGAGAGTACAAGCTCACAGCTCAGAAGTATGCTGGATGCCCACTCTCTTAACGAGGTGATTAGCTTGAAATGCTGCACTGAATGAGTCCTCAACAGCAAGTGGCATTCCAGCAACTGCAGAAGCAGCACAAACGCACTCATGAATGCATTTCAGCAAGATGCACTTGGCCTTTCCCCCTTCTGCATTCATCATCCCATTATTATGGAAAGTCACTTTGCCTATAAAAGATTTTGCCCTGCTGTCACATTTCATTTTGCATATTTCTTGATGAGAGTAAAGCTCATGGCTGAAAACGACTGTCCATGCCAAAAAAAGTCAGAGCTCATTATAAAGAACTGTTCAAAACATCCTAACCTTTGAATGCACACTCCTTAGATAGCATGGTATCCTAAATAACATTCATTTAAAACAAACATACACAAAAGTTGGGCTGCAATTTTCGAAATGACCCACTTCAATGTACATAACTTTAGAGAAATTGAAAGGCCTTAAATAAAATGTTTTGTTCACGTCATTGCTGGACTAGGTGTTGATTTACAGGAACTTTGAACAGCTGAGGCAAAGGTCTTGTACGTAACATCCTGTCCTATTACAACCTGATGGAGGCGATTCACTGTTCTCACATCCCTGTGTTTTAATGTGTTTCTCTTACATGCTTCCATCTTCTATTTTTCATGCCCCCTTTCAGTTTTTCCCTTTTGCCATCCTCCTTTCGTTCCATAGCTGAAAGTACTGTCTGCTTCTTTATGTCGATGCCTTGAAGTTACAGCTTTCATATGAATTTTGCATCGCTAACAAGTTGCGGTCACTGCATCACATTTCTCCTACTTACCGTTTTTAAATACCTCTCACCTGTTTTCAACGATCCTTTCCCTCCTGTCTTTCCTGTTCTAAGCAGGGCCGTCCTTTGGGAAGGTTTTGGGGCAGGTTTCCTTCCCGGATAACAGTGACAAGGGAGGAGAGGAGGACAAGGGTTGGGTAGGGCTCAGTCAGTCACTCAGAGCGGTGCAGACCATGAAGCAGTGAGCTCAGTCCACAGTCTGGCACTTAAAGATAAACTGCAAACCGATATTCACAGTAACTTGTGAGCTGCCGTAGCTCTGCGGCAAATTCTTTTTGCTGTGGAGCTCATAACCTCCGGCAAAGGGGCAAGGTGGGTGGCTGGAGGTTGCGGTCCCTTGAATGCCCTAGCCTGAACCAGCAGAGTTTGAATCCAAGGATTTCATTTGGAGAGCTACCATCGCCCTGTGAATGTCATCAGTTCTGTTCCCAAGCCTAAAATTAGAGACAGGAGAGTGATGTATTTGCTGAAATGTGAAGGTCTGAGTTAACAAAAACTGTTCATGCATTTGTATCAGAATTGATGAATACTTTAGGTCAAAAAATTATTTATTTTTTAAAAAAGTAGAAGTTTTTAACTTGGCGTTTCTAAATGACAGAACAGAGCAAAGCTCACGACCTTTCAAGACTTAAGCTACCTAAAGTTCTTATTATTTAAACCAATGCAGAAAATGAAACGGAACATTTTATTCAGCACAAAATGAAAAAAAAACCCAAAGTGGTAGCAGAAGGTCATTTTGATTAAAAACAAAACATTTCTCAGATTAACTCAAAAACATTTAGAGCATAGGAAGTATTTTCCAGTTCAGCTAACAAATCAATGGACACTTTACTTTGGTAGGTCTAATTCACACCCTTTTTAATGGCTTAATATTCACAGGACTGAGCACCTGCAGCTCCTATTCATATTGGACATTTAGTATTTGTAAGTCAATAGAGGCGTCTGGATGTGCAGCAGTTGTGAAAAAAAAAAAAAAATCAAGCTTTAATTTGTCACAAGTGCCTAAGCAGGGGTAGAGGTACTCAGCTTTACACCCCGCCCCCCAATTGAAAACATTGACTACTACAAAAGGATTGCAATTCTCCTGTCTCGCAGGGAGCCTAAATTCCTGCCCCGGGATACAAGATGCCCCTGCTGACTTCCCAGTCTAAATTGGGAAAAAATAGGTCCTCTTAGGTCCCAAAGACTAATTAGTCAATGCCCGTAAAGGTCTCTGAAGGTGAAAAGTGTATCTGCTCTTTACCATGACAGATGGCTATGGTTTAATTTTAAAGGTTTTCTTTAAAAAAGCCGTTATGGGGAAGCACTTACTCTCTTCACTGGCCACTAGCGCAGATGATTCATTTTGAACTGGTGTACAGATGGAGGAACAGGGCAGCCAAACCTCTGCTCCGGCTGCGAGCATTCAAAGAGGAGAAACTTTAATATTGGTTGACTTTATGAACCAGAGTTCCCCGCTGTCTTGCGGTAGTGTGAAATATCATAAACCCCTGCCAATTCTGCTTTCTCTTCTCCTTCCTGTCTGTGATAATATTACAGAATATCTTCCCAAAAGTAAATGAAGTGCAAGACCTATGGCGAATTGCGTGGTCCATGTGTGACTGTAAGCAGTGTACTACACTGTGTTCCCACATCTGTCCTCATGCCCTGCTGCAATTAGCATCTTGCACAGGTCCTCAAACATACGTTTGCTTTGTCATCCTGTGTAATATTCCACTACATTACACAAGCAAGCTGTCAAAAGCTTTGCTGGAAGAAAGAATGACTAATGATTTATAATAAAATCAGCACTGCAATGCTTTGCTGCAAAAATTGGTGTGGTGTAAAAACAGCAAGACAGCTCTCAAGCTTTTGTTAATTGGCTTATCAATTCTGATCCATTCCTCAGGAAAAGTGGTCTCATGCTTCTATATTGTGTGCAATTTATGGAAGAACCCAGAGGGAGAGAATACAACAAGTATAGGCGGGATTTTGCAGGCCAAACTTGCTAACCACAGCAAGCCTGCCCACCAGAACTGCTCAGAGCAGCACTTTCAAAGGGACAATGTTGTAGAGTCCAGATTACTCCTACAGACATCAGTACAATACACTCATTGATAAAGAGTAAGATAAACCTTCTAAAGGAAGCAATGAAGATGTTTCCTACCAACAGAGCTAAACCTTTTTTTTTTTCAAGCTCATAAGGTAGCTCACTCTCCTCCCTCAAACATGCTTTCAATGGTGCTGTTTTCTGGGAAATTTCCCCCCTCACGGACTTTCAAGTTGGCTAAATTACAGAAAGCTTGATCATGCTAGACATTATTTGGTTTTTGGTTTGGATTTCTTCCCTTCTCCCCCACAGTTTTTGTCCTTATATATGCACATTAGGTATATACATGTTGAAAACAGCTCTCAGTCTTTGCTATACTGTTGAGTTAGATGCACTCCCTGGCATTTGGGGGGTGGCAGCTGGCCTGATGCAAGTATGATCTTGACTTCTTTTTTATTTCCTTCCCTTTCCCTGGGGAAATGGGGTCTAAAGAGCTGGTGAGGAGTTTAGCAGAGAAAGGATGAGGAACTTTCTGTGAGAAGCGTGAAGCAAGCAACCCTACGACCTCAGGCCACCTGTCTGGAGAGGCACTCTGTCTCAATGCTGCTGCGGAGACTCACTGTTTTGCTTCAGCAGGAAGCTGGGCTCTTCTGACTTCTACGTTTCTTTCTGACGAATGACCATCCTCCTCCTCAGTAGCAAGTAGGATCTACCATGCCTCAGAAGGGAGTTTCTCAGATGGCAGTCCCCACACTTCGATATCAGGTCACGCCAGAGGCATGGGTGCTCAAGCCTTAGCCTGAAACACTTCTCTAGACTGATAATATTTATGTGGCTGAAATTTCCCCTGTACCTACCCACTTCCCTGTTGGTCCGAGTGAGGAGCCAGGTAGTCATTTGTTTGAAAAAAAATACTGACCGTCAAAAGACACCTAACTCACTTTGCTGTGATTTTAACTGGATTTGAGCTATCACATATAAGTTCTCAGTCCATGTCTTATTTGTCTGGATGCTGGTTTTATCATCTGCATCTTACAGTTAGCTCTGACTTCATGCTGTGTCCTGTATCAAATATTTCAGACCTCGCAACCTGTTTGTTTTTTGTTACAAAGAGATATTAAAGCAGAGTCTAATATCTTTGATTCAGACTCATCAATTTACAGAGAAAGCAACTAAATTGTGTTTCCTTTAGTGTAACAGAAATCAAACAGAAAACAAGTTGTCGGACTAAACAACTTTCTTCGTCTATACTCAGTCCATATGTTTTCTCTGTACCTTTTTCTCAGTGTCTGTTCCAACTGCATTGCTTGGGCTTTTCTATCACTACTTCTCTGATGTGTCCTGCTTTTCACACACTTAACTCTGCTCCAGTGAATGCCTCAAAGCCATTCCCTCTTCTTCCATTGTTTACCCCTGGAAATCTCCTCAGATGGAAGAGATGGGCAGAGTGAAGTCAGCCTGTTTATAGCTGGTCTAGTGCAACAATATTTGGTGCTCACTAGTTATGGCTTAACTGTTCTTCAGCTGGTTCTCAGTATTTTAAAGATCTTTTTCATCAGCGAGATGATTTAAAAACCTTTCTGCTTATTTTTTTTTCCTTCCTGCTCTGCTGTGCGTTTCTCTCTGGCAATGCCCGAGAAGAAGGGCAAAGTACAATTTCCAAAGGAGCATTGTGGTCTCCTAATGCATGAAATTAAATCCTCCTTGGGAGTCCCCCGAAACAGATGAACCTCATTCTTCTGCAGTGAATTGACTCACTGCCTTGGTGGCATTAATCCTAGTTGTGCCAGCAGCAATTTTCCCTTTTGCTCATGCACACATTCCTAAATATTGTTCCTCGCACTCTTTTGTTCGCCATGTTTATCTGAACCGTTTTTCTTGATGCTTTACTAGCCATCAGGTCATCTTACTCTCTTCCTTGGTAACCATATTTATTCAAGACTTTGTGGTTTTGTAATTATAGTGAAGGGGCTTATTTTGTTTCAGAAAGGCAGCAGCTCTGTCACCCCCTTCCTCCCCATCTTTTGTCACCTATCTCATCATCAAAGGGTTGTTTTGACAAGAGGCGATTTTATTTCCTTATTTTTCTCGCAGGCTCTTCCTTCCCATGGCTTTCTGCCATCCCATTACATCAGCTCGTGGATACTGACACTCATCAATAAAACAGCAAGATGCAGGCATCACAGCACAAAATCCAACGGAGTCCTTTTTACACAGCTGATAAAATGCATCTTTGTGCTCATCCTACGCATCGGTAGGAGCTTTGTGCTCAGTGGTGATGAGCTCTCCGTGCTGCCATTTGGATGTTGCAGTGCAAATTCTTTCTTACATGGGAATTCAGCCAGCCCTGCTGGCAGCTGCTTGGTTTTTCAGTGCTCTGGACATTTCTTCCACAGGAGATCAAACCAGTGACCCTAGTCAGGGATGCTTCCTGGCACTCAATGCTTTATGAAAGATCATTGCTTGTTTGCTCTTCTGGTCAGCTTGCATGCTCACAGGACTGCTGTGTCTACCTGGAGTAGTAGATAATGCCCTTTAGAGGGCTTTTTCGCACTGTCAAGCACTGCAAACATTGCTTCCTGGCAGATGTGGTGCAACCTGCATTTCATTGCTTGCACATAGGGCTTTCCTACCCTAGGTCAGCTCCTTTGACTTACACTGGACCAGATTCAGTCAGATCCTAGGCCACCCTGTATCTCTGCTTGAGCTATTGCCACAGGCAGCATAAAAAAGGAATCAAAACTACTGTGAGCTGCCTGTGGTGTGGGAAATCCCTCTGCCAACCCAAAGCCCGCACTGTGTCACTGTGTCTCTGCTCTCTGGGGCTTGCTGGGACTGCAGCTCCCTGAAGCATCAGTTCCCTTCTGCGCCTGGTAGCCCAGGGCTGAGGGAAGCACGAGCATCTTCAGGGCAGCCTCTGTAGGTGCTTGCTCCCCTCGCGCCCTGCCTGCTTTCTCTCCAGGCTAGGGCAGCCCCTTCTTCTGTTACCACACTTCTCTGGAGCCACCATGTTGTGCAGCGTGGGCACCATCTGCTCCCACCACCTCGCCTTGACATCATGCCCATGGCAGGTCTGGGGCAACCAGCTGCTTTAACCAAAAGAGAAAAGGAGCTTACACTAGAGCATATCTGTTGTACACATAGACACACAGCTTCATCCCTTCACTCCCTGTTATTCTAAACTGTCAATAAACAAAAATCTGCTGCCTTGTTTCCACAAAACCCTAACAGTTCCCTCAGGGTCATCCACCCCACAAAGAGTGTAGAATAAGACCCCAGACACATGAGCAGAAGAAACCAGAAATACATTTGCAGAACGACACAAGAGGCCCTATATTGCAACTCCTCTCTCCCTAGAGAGGGAGTCTTCTAAGCTTCTATCTAGCAAAAAGGACCGTGCCTATGCTTCCCAGCACCAGCAGACAATTCTAAAGACCATCCCTGAGTTCAGTGCATTCAAAATGGTCTTTTTACCTTGTTTAAGCTGTCACTAAAGCTCATTACAAGCTGTAGTTTAGAAAGAAGTAAGTTGCTGAAGCACTTTCCCAGGGAAGGGCTTTCTGGTTTTTGCTTTCTGTAATCACAACATCAAAATGAGGAGCTCACAACGCATGTTAAAAACACAGGCACCTCAAGAGAGGTGAGAAGTGTTCACACTGGTTTGTATCACGTAGTTGGATCAGTTTGAGGTGCCGTGTTCTGCAGGTCGCTTGTGAACCCGAACGATGCCAGCTGTGCTGTAATTAACACTGAGTGCCTGGCGCAGAGGAGGCGGCCACTTGTTCTTGGAAATCTTGTGGGTTTTTTGCCCCTAGAGATGGGCTAAGCAAACAGTTACTGGACTTCTGTTCTTTTACGAAGTACGTTATTAGCATGCTTTGTTACAGGTTTTCCGCTCGTTTCAAGGTGGACCGTCATAAATTAAAACAGGGACCCTGAAGGCTTTCTGTGAAATGTGAAGGTGTTGAAAGATCTATTTTTTCCCTCTTGAAAGAATTTACAAATAAAACCATGGGGATTTTTTTTTTTTTTTTTTTTTTTGAGCCAGATGGTGAGTCTGAAAATAGGAATGACTATTCCTTGATAGGAACACTATGGGGAAGGGACTTCTGGATAGTTTTTGAGGGTGCAGATGGCCTAATGTTGAAGAAGTACTAAAAATAGATTACAGGGTGGTTCTGGTGAGGATGAGGAAACCTAATTATTTGCTGTAATTAGTCACATCCCAAGATGAGGGGGCCAGATGCTGGAGTGGTGTGGCTCAGCAGCCACCCTTTAAAATCAAGAGGCCTCAACTGGTTTTCTCCAGATGGGTGTCTGGTTCTTGGCTGCCTGCTGCAATCATGGATCTTAAACAGACCTGTCTGATGTGGGATGTCATACATGCTTGCAAGAAAAACAGAACACCAGTACACTTCCACAGAATCAGAGAAAGTGTGTTATTCCCAACCAAGCCTATAGACTGAACAATCTTTGGGGTCTTTTCTCAGGACGAAAGAATAACAGAGCACACTGTTGACCTAAACCATACAGCATGTAATTAAAAGTATCACATTTTTGCAGCAGTTCATTTCTGGAACTTCTGAAAGCGGTGTGTTTCACCAGACCCAGTATCCTCACAGTACCTGCGCAGTTATATTAGCTCTGCAGTTACCATTTTCTCTCTACAGTTTGTTCTCGAGAGCCTTTTGGTGCGTTTTCCCTAGGTGATGAGCAGTTCAGAACTAGTTCATTTTGAGGTGTTGCATTTAGTCATCTCTTTGTGTGAGACAGAAAGGAGACCTTAAATGAAAGAATACCCTGGAGGAGAGTTCTGGAAAAGGCAGGAAAAAAGAGAAATCCAGATCTGAAAGCAGGGGAACCTAAAAGCCAGAAGTGGCTATATAATTTTAGCAAGGTTACTGGGGACAAAAGAGCCTAAGCAAGCTTGATTTTTTTCTGAAAAGCAAATCACAATTGATAAAAAACAATTGATAAGCACAGTGTGATTCACAGGAGAAGGATTCACACTGTATGTCTGCTTACCTGGGGACATGAAGTAGCTTCAAAACCTTTTCACCTCACGTTTAAGGCAGCTGTTCCCTCACTCTTGTTGCATTTGGTGTGAGTTCAGAGTGATCTCATAATTGACTCAATCTCCTAGTCATGCTTGTCACAGATGGGTGCTACTGAAAACAATTAGTAATTAATTTACAGAAGATCAGGAATAGTGGAAAAACATTATTCATTCAATTAAGAGGACTGGCTTTGCTGGCTCTGGAAGCATAGCTGCTTATTAAGCAATAGGAAGACATTTCTGCCCTGTTCTTCTTCTCCCTGTTTATTTCTTTGTGTAAGAGCATAACCCAAAAACGGGACCTACACTTAAGATTTACTGCTAGTTAGAGGGGACAAGAATCACTTGGAAAGGCAAGTTTAATCTTCCCCTGAAGCTTCCTTTTTTTCCCTGGAGAATGAGCAGTGATGTCGTTAAAATATGGATGAGGGAACCCAGGCTCCAACCAACCCAATTGAAATCTTGCCATTGATTTCAGCAGGGCCAGAATTTCCATCTTAATGAAAATGCCTTTTCATTTAACAATCTCAACAAGAATTTAGTAATGTCATTCGGAGGCCTGCATTTTTAAAAGTTGCTTGTACTTTTTTATGTCTGACTGGAGAAACCTCAAAGTGCCAATCACGTGTTCTGAGAATGGGACAGACCTTTACAATAGCTTGGTTGGGGGCTGCTGCTTGGACACAAATTATTGCAGTTGTCTTTTGTGTCTGACAAACAAGAAAGAAACAGAACACAATGGGCTGAATTCGGGACTGATTTGCTCTCATGTAAACCCAGAGCTGCTTCACTGGGAGAGCTGGGTATTTTTCTAGATGTCTCTTGTCTTCAGGCAGGAGCAGAATTTGGTCTGGTGTCATTACGCTTCGCATATGAGCTGTGGTGGATTTATGATTACTGGAATTTTTTTGATTGTTAATGCTTGGAGGAGTGCACAGTGTATTACAGTGTGCTGGACTGCACAACGAGAAGGCTTCTCTGAGAATTTTCTTGTTTTGTTCCAGCAAAACACAATGTCCCTGGGCAACTCTTGTTTTCATGCTATCTTTCACTGTAGAACCAGCGTGATAATAAACCTGTTGGAATAATACGTTTCTGGCTGCTGACCAGGAGGTTTGTCCTTAACACGAGTGAGGAGAAGTTCACTCTGGGCACCAAGCCAGAGGGTTTTCTACTTTTCCATTCTGTTCCCCTTTAACTTACTTTACATTAAAATTTAATTCTTGGAGTTTTCATAATGAACAAACACAGACACATGCACTAATAAAGCACAAGCTGCCGTTACACATCCATCAACTCAGGGAGTGGAACAGAAAGAAATACACCTTCCTAACATCTGTTTTCAGATCTCACTTGGGGAAGTCATATGAAATTCTCTATTGCTTATTTGATCCTGAAGGGATTAGTATGATATCTCTTCTCTAAACAAAAACCTGCAGAGAAATAGCAGGTTTCATATCACGCAGAGCTGATAAGCTGGGAGAGACTAATCCATAATTCTGCCTCAAAGATCATCTGGATCTTTTGGTCTGTGGTGGTTTTAGAGGCTCCTTTATATCTGAGCACTAACAGTCCACAGATAACAAAGGTTATTTGCCTGCGTCCCAGCTTAAGGACTACTGTTATACATGACTATATCAGCAGCTTGTCCAGGTCTCATAGTATGCCAGTTATGATGTCCAGGATGGTTTGGGAGGATCTAGGATACCCTAACCCTGGAAAAATGCAGCTGTCTGGAAAAGGAAGAAAAGAAAGTGGACTGTATTTTGTCTCTGTTTACTTGCTTCCTACGGAGAATCAACTGCAAAACAGCAGCACATCAATAAAAACACCTAATGCGGCTTCCTCCAGTCTTGCTGGTTTACTGAACGTGTATTATTTGTCAATTTGTGGTTACATTACAAATAACATAGGGGAGCTGCAGCACAAGAGATACTTTGGTTTTGATATTTCAGAAAATGTGAGATGTTTTAACAGATTTTAACAGATTATACTGTAGACTTGGCTGCAGTGACCATGAAATGGTCGAGTTCAGGATCCTGCATGGAGGAAGCAGGGCGATAAGCAGGATCAAAACCCTGGACCTCAGGAGGGCTAACTTTGGCCTCTTCAAGGAGCTACTGGGAGGAATCCCGTGGGCCAGGGCTCTCGAAGGCAGGGGGGTCCAAGAGTGTTGGTCGCTCTTTAAACGTCACTTCCTCCATGCTCAGGAGCGGTGCATCCCCCTGAGAAAGAAATTGAGCAAAGGAGGCAGGAGACCTGCACGGTTAAACAAGGAGCTTCTAGCGGAGATCAGGCAGAAGAGAAAGGTGCATGGAATGTGGAAAGGGGGCAGGCTACTTGGGAAGAGTACAGGAATGTGGTCAAAGCATGCAGGGATG
>Ga0065711_1041466_pt1 | contig 16130 bp, 9 predicted proteins | sample Hoacrofraction12_FD_59098 | JGI IMG/M metagenome (GOLD analysis project Ga0065711, IMG submission 59098) | Hoatzin crop microbial communities from Cojedes, Venezuela - Epithelial fraction 12 v2 (version 2) | ecosystem: Host-associated > Birds > Digestive system > Esophagus > Crop | place...
GCCCCGGCGCGGACCCGCAGGGGGCCGGCCCCGGTCACGGATGGTGGGTGCCCGGTGGGGCGGGGTCTGCGGGGCACCGGCGGCTCTTCCCGGGCCAAGGGAGGCCCCGCTGACGGCCTCTCTGGGGCCTCCCGTCGTCGCTGGGCCTTCCGGCTCCCCTTGGAGCTGCCCGGGGCTGGGCCGGGCCTGCGGGGCGCTGTCCGGCCGCTCTCTGGGGTCCCCCGGGGATTTACCGGAGCTGCGCTGCAGGGGCGGTGCTAGGGCAATGCAGAGCACAGGTCTGTGTGTCATTGTGCTGGCAGTGTTTTCCACTGCCTTGTAATTAGCAGGTATACTTTTATTTAACTTTTCATTTCCCTCTGTTTGTGTCATTGGTTCATCTTCCCTACATTCCTTGCCAAATTAAACGCGTCCCACTGCATGCTTCCTTAGGGAAAAGAGACTTAAATCCCTTCTGTTAGAGACATAACTGCGCAATCCAATCATCCATATTTAAACTTCCCGTGTTTACAAGGTGAGCTAAGGATTCCAGCACTAAACTCAGCTAATGGAACAGTCAGAACCTCTGGGATTCCAGGAAACGCCTGGATATTGTTCAGATGGTCAGAGAACATCTGGGAGACCACAGAGAAAGGGCAACAGTCAAGCTGAAATAAGCGATAGTTAGGAAAATGAAAATTCTTTGATTATCTTTCCTACGGAGCACTGGTCTTAATTTTCTTCATTCTGTGCTGTTCTTTAAGTCTTGATTTATTCTAGAACAGCGACTCTCCTAGACAGTTCAGTAGAGTAATATCTGTTCTTTGAATGTGTAAACTTGAAAACCTAAGAATGCTTTAAGAAGTTGCCAAATGTATTTTATCGAGACAGTTTACAGTATTGCTAGCAATTACTTTCTGTATTATTACAATATTTCACAGTATCTAAAGGCAGAGAGAAAAAACAACTTCAAAGCAGTCAACTATGGTTCAGTTGGCACATCAGGAAAATACATTACTGGACCCTGGGACATGCTCGATACTTGTAAACATCTCACTGCTCTATCAAAATATTTCTTTTTTTTTTTGTTTCCCCAACAAGCCAAAACAAGCAGATAAGCACACCTTGTTTGTATCTCCCCCCCCCTGCAGGGCTGAGTGTATTTTCATGCCTTCAAAATTCCTATTAACTCAAGTTCCTTTTTTGATTTCGCAGGGAACAGCCCATCACATTTTAGTATGCCCCTGTTTTTGTTACCGTGTTCCAAATAGATTTGCTAAGTAGCAGAAAAGATGGCTTTTAAAAATTACTTCAAAAAAAAAAAAAAAGCACGTGAATTTGGATATGGACTTTTGCCCATTGTCAAAATCCAGGCGAGGTGAAAAATGAAAGTGTTAGGGAACATGCTGTAACGTGTAAAGTTCCAATTCTAATTCTAATTTAAATCTCTCCTCCAGTTGCCCAGCTGTGTGTTTGTGATCTGTCGGTGGCACAGTGTGATGTAAATTGCTGCTGTGACCCTGATTGCAGCGCGGCCGATTTCAGTCTCTTTACTACGTGTTCAGTTCCTATTGTCACGTAAGTGGATAAATAGCTCTATGGAATAAAAAATCTTGTTTTATTTGCTGCATAGGTTTGTAAGGGCTCTATCCTCTCCTTTTACCAATTCCTAACCTCTGCCTACCCTTTCACCAGAACCTCTTGCGCTAAGCCTGTAAACTTTTGGCCCCAACCAGATCGAACAGCAAATTGGCCTCCGGCCCGTTTCACTTATTCCCTCCTTTCTAAACTTGTGCTCCTTGCTTTTTTCCCCATTTCATTGTGCTCCTGTCTGCGGGCGCTTAGGTGGCGATGCCTTCTGTTGGGGGAAGAATAATGCAGCTTTAGACTTTCATCAATATAGCGCGGTGTCTGGAAGTTAAGAAAGCTGATGCCATGGGACCATCTGGCCACCTCCGTAGGTCATCAGCAATTCATCAGTCACCTCTTTCATTACGGCTTGTGATAACAGCTGGAAACTTGAGCAGTTCAGGGCATAATGAAGTAGTGTGACCATTGTTCTGAGCCTAGTTCTACAAGTCAGCATCCCAACCTACTGCCTCACTGCCAGTCTGTCACTTTACAAGTAGTAAAATGTAACATTATATCAATAAAGTAATGCCCATAGTTGTTTCTTTGCTATTTGCAGTTGATCTGAAGACACCTTCACCCAATTTCGTGTTGTAAAAAAGGAGTTAAGAAAGCTCATCTCAAAATCATAATGTAAAAAATCTCTTGGTGGCTCCTCAGAACAAGGAGTACAGCTCTTCAACCCACCTTCGGCATAAATTATGCCAATCTGAGCACTGGGGTTTATTCTTGGTGCTTTGAAATTTGAATTAGCAGTCAGCCCAGACTATGGTTTCTTATTGTTCTTGCACACAATGAATACTGCTACCCATTTATAGAGATTTTTATATGTATCAGAAAGGTCTAATCAACGCCTTCCTGAGTGACAGTTTAATTGTCTCGGGTGACTATTCTGTCTTTGCAACTCGAAATGCACAAAATGAAGTTGGGTTTCTTTTCCCAGGTTCTTGTGTAAAATGTTCATTTTTCATGATAATCCATGGGATTTTCAGTGACTGCAAGTATTGTGGATCTCATTATTTACATCTAGATTTATACACAATTGCATAATTGTGTTTAGTTATGAAAAGGGTTTGACTGGTCACAAGTGGGAGGCTACGTGGTCTCTGAGAGAAAGGGTGTTTGATTTGTCATCCTGCTAACAAATGGCTCGCCTCATGGAGAAGTAACTCCGTGCCTAAAACACATTTCTAAAAGTCATTTCACTTCAATATCTGTCCTTGATTGCTTTATCCCTGCCTCAGTACCAGTCTCCCAGGGATTGTCACCTTGTGTTTCGTGCATGTAGGACACACCGGTACCCTCAGGGTAAGAACTGGCACATTCGCTGTGCAGCCTGCTGCAGTTCTGGGCTGTTGCTGATGCACGTCTGCAAATACTTTTCCTAGACTGGGTGGGTTATTTCGCCTCCCTGTTTCTCACTCTGCCATTTCTTTTACGGGCATCTTAAGTAGGACTTTTTCCCGCTCTTCTGCCCCAGAGTGAATATTATTCCAGTATTCACAAAACTGACCTTTTTTCTGGTCTGTATGCCATTACGTTACCCTAAAGGTCGTACTTCCCACTTGGGTTGTCTCTTACCTTTCTTCATGCTGCTGCTCACTGTTTCCTCTGCTAGATAAAACATGTTGGAGAATGCTCTATTATTTATTACTAAGCACACAGCATAAAATGATGTAAGCCTTCTAAGGAGGCACAATTGCTATACAAATTGTGTTAAAAAGGGTAATCTCTTCCGTGCTTGTTTTGATGCTGCCTCAGTACGTGAAAAGAATTTTAAAATGTGGTCAATACTAACTTCTAGTGGATCACTGATTTTATTATTATTGTTTGCAGAGGTGACAGCCGTCTGTGTAGTCAGAAAGCCGCTGTATATTCGCTTGATGTTGAAGTAAATCCACCAGAAAGGATATTTAAATTAATTGACCAAGTCAATCCCAGTGTTTTCTGCATTTATGCTACAAACTGTAAGTAGAGTTGTTGCCAATATTAAGCATTGTGGTGTTATTTTTGTAAGCTCTTTAGGTACCAGAAACAGACTAAAATTAGAAGTAACTAAACCTGTCAGAAAACTGGTTATTCTGTATGCTCCCAGTACTTATGTTGTAAACCTTTCACTTGTGAAACTATGCAGTTAAGACATCTCATACTCTAACTTTCAGTCTTCTCTGTTGAAAAAAAAAATGGTTTGGGGGATTTTTTTTTTTCCCCAAAGAATTCAGCATCGCCAGTAAATCCCATTTAAAGTTGTCTCATGGGAGACTGGCTCCTTCCCAGTCCGTTACCGTAGCTGTGTGAGAAGTGATCAGCGGTGTGTTCTCTCACTTCAATCATGACTACAGTAGTCATCTGAATACTTAACATGGAAACTGTAGACACTAATTGGTACGTCTTTGTTTTGGAACACATGCTGTTAGAAACCCTAATATTGAAAGCAAGGGACTTACCTCTTTCCTTCAGTTTAAGTTTGTGCTTTCGCAGATCTGGGTGAAATGATGAATTAAGATACTGCCTAGTTTTCCTCTTAAGCAAAAGAGAAAGCTTTTCTTAAATAAAAGCTGCGTTGGTATTTTTCTGTCACTGAGTTTATATCAACTCCAGAAAGAAAAATGGTTACTAAATCCTGTTTCTGTATCTTTTATCCTAAAAGTTATCTCATTCTATAAAATGTTTTGACAGATAAAAAAGCACTCTCCTTCAGTTCTCCTGAAATGCCCACTCCTGAAAATTTTGATCAATTGCTTAAACGTTTTGGAAGTGCTACTTTCAGTGCTGAGCCTGACAGCTGGAACATGAACACAGATGCTCAAAATCCTTCTGATGCAAATAAAACTTACAGATACGAGGTAAATATCTGATTCGATTAGTATAAGATTGTTCCATAAAAGAGCAAGTGAGCATTGTTTGAATCTGCTTTTAAACAAGTGCAGTTCTTCTGGAAAAGACAAGCTTTGTTTTGGTATTTAAATACAGAAATGTAAAAGTAAGAGGTGTAGTTTTGTTTTAGCTTACTTAAAAAGTGAACTAGATTTTTGAGATCCTTAAAATATAAGTAGCTTTTTTGCTGTTGTTAACATAAAGCAGTTAGCAGTGGCTGAAGAACTGATGCACAAAGTAGTATATGGTATTGACAGATATAGTGGAAATAAGTACTTTTTTAAATTCAGATTTATTGTTAATACAAATGCCCTAAAATTTTCCATGGACTGAAACACACCTATATACTTGAATGTGTTGTTTTGTTTGGCAGTATGGTGTTCCTATACAGACAGCGGATGCATTTCTTAGGCTGCCTAGTCCTGTTGTCTCCTCTTGGTGCTCTGATGCAAACCCTGCAGGTTGGAAAACATATTTGAATTCCAGTTTATTTGCTTTAGAGTGTTCTGCTCTGACTGGAGCTTCATCAGTCAGTGAATTGGCACTGGCACAAATGTAAATTCAGATAAAGATTCATGAACAAATGTTTTTCAAACATTTCTGTTTCTCCAGGGGTGTTTTAGACATAGATCAAAGGTTGTATTGTATCTATGTTAAACATTCAAAGTTAGATATGTAAATCCTTAAGAGTCTTCTTAATGGGGTGTTTATCCAACAATAAAACATCCTATTTGGCATAATTGGTTTAATAAAATAGTACTAGGGTGACACCATGAGGGTATTACACAAAACAAGACCTAACTGGGCAACCTTTGGAAGATGTCCCTTTGGTACCCTGAGGTGCCTTTCACAGCCTGAATGCAAGTCAAGTCAGACTTGCAGGCTTGTGCTCTACTTTTAACCTTTCACACAGTTTCATGAAAATCTGCAGAGGAGGTGGTGGGGAAAAAAAAAAAGCAGCCACAACCAAACCCACACACCTGCGTTCTCCAAAATCTGCTGTTATTATTAAATATGGTCTCATAACAATCATGATGATGACCATAGGAAAACTAAAGTCTCTTCTGAGATAAAAAGATCTTATGAGATCTCAAAAATGAAGTCGTAAATCTTCTTCTAGCTTTTATTAAGCTTCTATTGTTAAGAAACAATATGTTGTCTCATAGCATTTTTGGAGACTGTAAGAAAGTATCATTCTTTATAAAACCTTATCTGCAATAGAAATCTCATTTACCTTCACTTTTGCTTATACTTGAGGTTCTTATATTGGTTTTTATTTCTGCTTTTCATAATTACTCTTTAATTCCCTTCAGTAATACTTTGTGACCTTTTTTCCAGGGTTTTTAGTAAACCAGGCTACAAAATGCACTAGATCAGTAAGTGTGGAAGAATGTGGCAACATTCAGGCAGTTAGTATGCTCTTCTATATCAACTCCAGCATTTTAGCAGTAAGTATGATTTGAAACAGTCATATAGCTGACTGTTGATATTGTGTATCTTTTTGCATCTCCAGAATTAAGTAATTTCTATTTACTAAAGGATATGGTGTTTTATCAGGATTTTTAAATTGTAGGCTGGGAAAAAAAATCTCCCTATGCAACAGACTTCTGTACAGAAATCCTTTGGAAGTGTTTTTACTTCAAGCTTTGGTAACAGAAGCATTTACTATTCTTAGCTAACAAAAATAGTGGTCTAGAAGAGACGAGCTTGTGTGGCTGCGCTAACGCTGACTGCAATGGCAGCAGTTTTATGCTTTTGTGCATGTTCAGGCTTTTCCAAGAAGCCTGTTACCAGAGTGCATAATTCTAAGAAGTCTAGGTTTTATAGAGTTGGTAAACCTTTGTACTTAAGGAAGGACCTGTAAGGTTTAACCCTCTGCACATACCTTTCTTACAAGCCGCAGTTTTTAATAGTGAGGTATTGCACACCCGTTCTAAGCCTTCCTTATAGTCCTCGAAGAAAGTGACCTTTTACCCCACTGAGAGCAAATTTGTTTGTATCCAACCTACTACCAAATCCAGTCTGTGGTTATTTTTCAAAGCTAAGCTTACTTTTTCATTTCTTCTTGACCTGGAGAATGATGTCTTATGCATAAATAAATCCCCTTTACAGATATGCAGGAAGACAAAGAAATCACGCATGCAAAATTGAAACCAAAGTACATCATACCTGATAGCTCCTTCCAGAAGGTGAAGATCACCAAGAAACAGCATACCCTCTGCCATTAAAATGCTTTTAGTTTGTGTAATTATTTAAATTAATTTAATTAGCACTCTCCAGTGAGTGACTGCTTAAAGACCCCTTCCAGTCTGCCCACAGATTCTAAAGCTATTACCAGAAAAGGAAAGCCTACTAGGGAGTTCACGTTCTCACAGGTGGGATCATTCTCCTGGTCACTGGGGACCTCACTGGAATCAGCAGGGGCTGCTCACAAATGTTAGCTTTTGATCAGCCCGCTGTGGGGGAGGTGGAGAAAGCTCTGCCTCAGAAGGGTGTGAGTGTTTCCTTGTGCACCCAAAATTAGAGTTCTTGGTGGCTGCAGAACCAGAAAAGCCAAAGCATGCCTCAGGACAGGCTCCAAGCAGCTGTATGTTTTTGAATTGAAAGATGAATTCCCCTTCCTTGCTAAAACAGTGCATAGCATGTTACCCATGTGCTGTTTGCCAATTACAATGTCACAGCTTCGGAGAGGTCAGATTTCTGTCCAAAGTATGTTGGACGTTCAGGAAGGATCAGATGCAAGAGCTGGAGAAGGCTGAATAGATGCTAGAGCTGGTCTGTAGGGAGCTCCCCTTCCCAAAGGGAGCTGAAGATGGAGTGTGACAGTAGAAAAGTGGCTTGGTACTGGGGACAGGGTGGTCATGGGGCAGAGCAGAGAGCCGTTCCAGCGCCAGCAGATGGAGCTGCCAGCAAAAGAAATGGCAAAACATCAGCTCAGGGAGGCTACTGGGGGCCCCAGTGAGAGGACTGGTACAGCAGTTCTGCAGAAAACCCCACCATTGTGAGCCCGTACTCAGCTGCTAGGCTGGGAAACCCGAGTGATGTGAAGGTCTTGGTAACTGTTGCAGTTCATCTCTGCTCTCTGCCCTGGCCTGTCCAGCAGACGCAAGGGGCCTTGAGGATGCTTGGAACCCTCTACCAAGACACTCATAACGTGATGCTTCTCACCACGGTTAGTGTGTGCCGTGCAGCTGCCAAGGCTACGCGCTGCTGCCTGCCCCTGCTTGCCTGCCTGGCTGGTGGGAAGATGAGTCAGTGGGAGGCAGCGGTGAGGCTGGAGTCCTGTCTGCCAGTGACCTACAGAAACATAATCCATCACCCCCGTCACAGATAAATAGAGTTTTAAGAGCTGTGGTCATTCCCTTTACCCTAGTTGGAAAGAGCGTGCTTCCCTGAAGGACGTGTCTAATCTTGACAAGCACTTTCATTGACACAGCTGGTTCTGATAGCTGAGCTGTACCTTGGGATGTTGATGTAAACACGTGACAGTGTGTGACAGACTTTAGCTGCATCACCTTCAGGTCTCCAGCTCATAGGAATGTCTTCTCTGCCGTGATGGTAAATGAGGAGATGGGTCTCCGTATCCTGTCATAATTCTCCAGAACTTGCTTCATGGTCAGAGTACAATTTTTAGGCTGCTCCCAAGGATGTGAATCAAAGACTCATTGGGAAGTCACAACAATAACGCTTTTGACAAAATGGTGCTCTATGTGAGTATTTTGCAGGCCTGATTGATGACCTTGGTCTGACATTTCTGTCTTTCCATGAAAATTTGGTGGAAATTTTCCAGTGGGGCAACTGTGCGTATCCACATGCTGTATAACAAGTAGGATACTTGCGTCTCAATTTTTTGTGTAGAGGCCGTGAAACTATGGACTCGTTACCCTCAGAGTGGGGCAACAAAAGCTCTTCATGTCTTTGGGAACGAACAGCCTGGCAGACTTCCTAAACTGGCAGTCTGTGAATAGGTGGAAGTGGTTTTGCACAGGTCTGCAATAGGAAGAGTGTTCTCTGATGCCCTCAGTAAGCCAAACGATATGGTGCACAACAACAGTCATGCCAAACGGAGAGGCCTTGCTCGGGTCACCTTTCTGATGCAAGTAAACTTTTTCAGTGTTTCTGAGTTGCAAATAGAGTGTCCAAGGGAAACACTAATCTACCACTTATTTAATCCATTGTATATTTATTGGGAATGTAGTCAAAGCTAGGCCCGATGGAAAACTGCTGGAAGCCACCAAGAAATTTTCCAGTTGCTGTGAGGAGAGGAGGAGGCTTGGACTATAAGATTTTGCCTACTAGCCACGAAGAAGAGCTGGTATTTTCACACTGCCTGGATACTGTCGTGTATATCCAATCTCTTCCACGACGTAAAAGTTACTGTAATGACAGAGTTAAACAGGCAAAGCAGCTAAGCCTTAACTGCTTTACTTAACTGCTACTTGTAAGAGGTCCTACCTTTGCTATTGTTTGAATTTGTTCTTTTGTTCTCCTCTAGGTGCCCAAATCGAGTCAGATGGTAAGTATCCTGACTTGGAACAGCTAGGGGCAAAATTCCTACTCAGTTACAGTCAGCGAGAGTTTTTCACTGACTTCATCAGAACAGGGACTTTATCCTTCGTCTTTAAATTAAAAAATTTCTATCACTTACTATCAGTAATGATACTTAGCAACTCCAAGATAATCTGCTACCTGCAAACATTTAAGCCTGATGCATTCCCATCATAGAAAACTCTCTCTGTTTAAGCAACTGTCTCTTAAAAACAGAACCTTGTGTTGGGCTTCAGCAATACATGTAACATAGCAGTTGTTCAGAGGATTATTGACCGCTCTCTCTGTGGAACAGAACCCGAGAGGGTCACAAATATAATAATACAGAAAAAGCCAAAAATAATTATGCTTCATATTCAGAAATGACATGAATTTGTTTTTCAGGTTAATATTACTGTCCAGTCCATAGTTGTCCAGTCTCTGAATGGAATGCGGACTTTACTTAATGGCACTGATGTCCTCAGGCTCCCTGTAATTTTGGATGAACTGTGCATCAATGTAGTTCTTGGGGTAGGTATGACAGTTCTTTTCCTCCTCATGTTTGATGGAAAGCATGTATGCATCAAATCATTTCTGATTCACAAATTACAAAGATGTGAGAAAGGTCTTGCACAGTTTCCATATATTGTGCCATCTCCAAAGCAAATGTGACAGGAGAAACACTGACTTTGGGATAAAAGAGAGTGTTTTGCAATGAAATAATAACTGTGTGCAACATAATACAGAGACAGGATGAAATCCTTTTATGTTATTACTGTGTGCATATGACATAACAGACAATAACATGAGTTTAGAATCTGCATTATGCTGGGGAGAAGATGACTTCAGGCACAGTGGTGGCAGAGACAGAGGAATAAACAGTGCAAATGATCTCACCTTTTGCTCTTAAATAGATGAACATTGGGCTTATGCTTAGAAGAGGCTTATCAATAAGTCAGTTTTTAGGAGGCTCCAACCCTAGATCCGTTTGTGACCATTGTTAATCAGTGCCTTGGTTTGGTAACAGTCACGTCCTTTATACGGAACTCTGTGGACACGGCTGCTTTGTGAATGTCATGGTTTTGTCTGTCAGATCAGACCCCAGCTATTTCTTGCTCTTCTTGAAACTCCTCTCTCTTTGCAGACAGGAAACAAGTGACAAACTAGAATGAATAGGTGGTATTTCCAACCCAGGTGTCTTAATTTGTAGCAGAAATCTAGATCAGCATCTGTAGGGCAAGTGTCTAGTCTGTCCCTAAGTACCAGTGCTTACCAAAGCATATGCTGCCTTGGCTATAGAGGCAGGTCTTTGTGGTTTTAATGCACCGTCACTGCAGAGTGTCTAGCTACCTGCTGAGCAGTGCTTCAGTTCCTCCTGTTTTCTGGGCCCATCCTTACTACAGCTGAGGATCCAGTATGTCTCTACCATGTAGTCCACTGTTTCTTAACAAGGAAGAAGGAAAACAATGCTTACATAGTTTTAAATTCATTTTTTCTAGTTTCATACTCTTATGTATTTGTTCTAGTTAATATCTAAAATGTTTAATTTTCAGGTGAGTTATCACATTACATACACGGACGCAGGAGAAATAATAGAAGCAGCTGCTTCTTTTGTCTTGGGGGCAATTAACCAAGAAGCACTTTCAGTACAGCAGAGCTTTGAAATCAGCTTTACTCAGGTAACTGCTGGAGATGTTACGGATGACTTGTTGAAAGACATTTAATTACAAAACTTATTAAACTTGAATCAGAACAATTGTTAGCAGCAAGGTAAAATGTAACTTGTCCTGGATCCACAAATGAGGCAGCATTTCAGAACTGGGCAATAAAGGTCTCCAAAGTCTGTTCTTCACATTTACAAGAGTCATCTTGGGAGTCTCTGTGGAGGACTGTTATGATCTTACAGAGCAGTCTTCCTACTGTCATTGTTCAAGGCAATTAATAATCCTAAAGGAAGTGACGTATTTCTGTGTTTTCCAGCCATTTCAGTGCCAGGTAAGAACTAATACTGTATGTTTGCTCTGCAGGTAAACACAAAGCCAGTTCCTCTCAGCGGTAATCCCGGTTATGTTGTTGGACTGCCTGTAAGAGCGGGCTTCCGGCCACAAGGATATCCTTTCCCTGTTGAATTTTTGTTTGCAGCACTTGTTCTCGTCCGTCTTCACAAACACTTTCTAGCATGGACATCTATCAAATGTATCTGTTCTTTAACAAAAGTAAAAGTGTGCTTTTTTGGCTATGTTTCAGAAGTAGCGAATGACTCAGTCCTGACTGCAATCTCCCAGGACTTTTTAGTGAGGTAGATTTAGACCTCCGTTGTACGCTCTAGTGCTTCTTCACAGTGTAAGAGGAGTCTTGAGCTATTACAGCATTGTCAGGTATATTTTAAGGATACAATTAAGGATTCTTTCTTCATGATAGACATCAAGTATTGAATTTCCCTTTAACTGTGTGTTACATCTGGCATCATTCAGAGTACTAACAAATACAGTCAACTTACCATTCTGCAGAGTACATCCAGCCAGGACTGTCTGGCAGCACAGGGAGCCAGAACCCCAATATTATTTGGCTATAACATGATATCAGGCTGTAAGTTACGGTAAGAGGACATTTCTTGGTTTGTTTGGGTTTTTTAAATTTTTTTTATTTACTGCTTTTAACCCTCTGACAACCCTTTCCATTAGGATCTGTTCAGGTCCTGGGATATTTATACTGCTGTAGGAGTATTTAATTATTAAAAAAAGTCATTTAATTAACAATAGTCTGTCTCTTGAAAAGATTGCGTACATTAGCAGCTGTAGCCAGAAGGCTTGAACAGTGCATGACAGCAAGGAGAAATTATTACTCTGCCAAGCCAATGGATTTTGCTTTAACTCATCTTTTTGTTCTGGAAGAATTACTGCTGCTATGGAATGCCAGCCTTTGACTCAGACCCTCCTAGATTTACTGAAGGGACAAAGCTTTCCTGAATATGTGGCCTCATTTGGAAATTCTCAAGCCCAGGATGTGCTCGACTGGGTGCCGATAACTCACCTCCACGTCTCAGAACAGGTGAGAGTTACACCACTGCCACCACCCCCTTCGCTCCTACTGTCCTCTCTCCCGAGAGCTGTACCCGTACTGCAGCATCAGCTGAGGTTTCTCACTTCTATGGGGAAAAAAATGCAGAAACAAACTGGGGGAAAGTCCTCCTGGAATATTCACAAATGAGGAGTTTCATAGAAGTCAGGGTTTGCTTTTAATCAAGTTGGTGTCAGACACCTCAGTTATGGATCAGGACAACACGTTAGGTACAAGATGAGCTCCAGCCCCAGTTTAGAGTCTTGCTCTTCAGATGGGACGGAGCACAAGAGGTAGGGTTGAAAGCATGAAGTAACAGACTCAGCGTTTCTCCTTGGTGCTCTTATGCCAGGTTAGAGTAAGATAGCAAGAATCCTTTAAAGCACAGAAGCAGTATACTTGAGTGACCCAGACACTACATTTATTCTTAACATCTCCCTTTTCCTCCCGCTGCAGCGCAGTCCCTGCTGTTGGTGGTAGGCAGTGCTGCTTGGCACGTGCTGAGTGACAGCACCCCCTCAATGACAGCTTGTATATCGGTTTCTTGCAAAGTTACCTAAAAATATTTAAGATTGGAGGCTTCAAAATTCTGCCCTGGCAGAGTTAAGGATTGTTTTACTGTCCCAGCAGTATTACTGAAATAAGTCTTCCTCCTAAAAAGAGCCAGCTCAGCCCTGTCATCAAGAGCCAAAGTTCTGCCTTGCTCAGGTAGAACGGTCCTGCCTGAAGTGCAGTGACAGAGCCGTTTTGTCACCTGTGGATGGGGACACCGCTGTGCCACGGCTGCAGGCACCTGTGCTGCCTGCATGGGCAGCAGGGCAGGGCACGGGCACGGCGCAGCTGCTCTGGCAGCCTCCCGGAACGAGCTTTCTGTGGGCATTCTGCCAGTTCCACGAGATGAATAATTAACATGGGTGCTTCTGTACAAGGCAGACAATGAGAGAATTTATAACACTTTTCAGAGCTTGTGCCAAATACCAGTATCACTTGAAATAGAAGTGAAGTGGACTAAATATGGATCCCTAGTCAATCCACAAGCCAGAATAGTCAACGTTACAGCAACGATCGCTACCACCACACTGAAGCAGGTACGTAATTAAATTACAGGAATGAAGGTAAAAAGAATGGCTTGTTTTGCTTCGGTATCAGCTGTGCGACAGTGACCCAGCTGATCTCTTTATCTAGAGGTAGCACTTCGTATTAGAATGTATCACACCCGACAGTTTCTGTTCCAACTCAAACACAACTGTGGGCTGCTTGCCAAAACGTGCTTCAGTAAAAATCTATACATCGTTCATGAAAGAAACATGGAACTGTGTATGGAAAAAAAGCCAATTTACAAGTAACAACCGAAAATGTAACCCAGTCCAAACAAAGCGGTCGTACAAAGAGAAGACTGATGCTAATGACCATTTGTATTTTCATTGCAGCTTCCCTCAGGAAGGGAAAGGACTATTCCCGTAAGGAGTTCTGTTGTTTTCACTGATCTTTCACCACCTGCAGAGCCAGGCTATAGAGCTTGGCCCACGATTAATGCCAAGTTACCCTTTGATTTTTTCTTTCCGTTTGTCTAAGGTAAGTATGCATGAAAAAAACCCCCAAAAGCTGTATTTCTGCTTTTTATGATTTTTAGTCCATTTCCTAAGAAGTAAGGTTTTTCCAGCCACTGTGATGGGTCATCAGTTTCTTCTAAATTTAGACACACTGGGTGAAAATTGGCCAAGAGAGAAAGGGTGAGCTGTTGTGAGGGTTCCCAGAGGCTTTAGGGCAGAAAAACCCCTACATTAAGTGGAAAGTTCCTAATTATATCTCTGCTGAGCAGAAAAAAGGTTGCCACATGAACTTGATGGCGGCTCTAGCTGGCCAGTGAGCACAGGCAGAGCCAGCAGCCTTGCAGCACGTCGGCTGCTCGAGCAGCGCTGTGCGAGCTGCCTGCCTAGCAGTGTGGAGGCAGGCAGGGAAGGGGAGAGCACAGTGACACGGTACGGCTCCAGAGGAAAGCAGGCTTCGTTATTCTGTGAACCGCAGAGCTAAATTGTTAATTAAAGTAATCATGTGCTATGAGATAAGGCCTCCATTTTATCTGTTTTCATACATGAATAAGCCACATATTTCCAGCTATTTTCCCCAAACCACTAATTAATTACCTTTCTTTAAAAATCCGAACAGTGAAGTTACGCTTTCGGAAAGGCTCAATGACCCTTCCAGCTGACGCTGGCTGAAATCAATCGGAGACGCCTGCTACTGTCAGCACCTTTCAAAGTTCCCACTTCCTGAATCTTGCTCTTCAACTGTGAAATAGTCGCACCACAGGGACCTTCTGGTACCTGAAATACTCCACGTTGTGTTCAAATACCAGCCTGTCCTTTAGAATACGCTTCCTAATGGCGTTTCTGGAGTCTAACTGTTCCCAGCCGTCCACTCACCTACATCTGTTCTTAACATATTTTAATTCTTTTTATGGGTTGATTTAGGAGCTGTGGAAGCAGAAAGAACTTTGTAGCCCAGCGGGCCGCGAACGAACACTTAAAATGGAAGAAGAGATGAAAGAACACAGTATCAGCACTCAGATCTGCTGCTGAGAACAAGGCACTGTTTGACGCAGGATGGCACGTGCTTGCCTCTGTTTTGGTGCTGATGTGGTTGCCAACCGAAGGAGCGGTATGTTGGTATTTTTGAAATGAACGTTATATAAATAACAAAAAGTGGCACAAGCAGCAACAGAAATGAGGAAACTACTAACAACATGGGCAGAATGGTTGGCAAAGAAGAGATACTAATGATGAACGGTCAGCTTGTAGATAAGAAATGACCTTTTCAGCTTGGGTTCTTACCATTTGTACTGTGAGTTTCTACAAGATGTTGCAAACAATGAACACTGTCACAGAAAAATTCACTTATGTAAAATATTTCATGGATATTTCATGGATAAATTATTTCATGGATGTATAGCTTGTAAAGGTGTGTCTTTATTAAATTATTTTGCAGTTTTGACTCTGTAACTGTACAAGAAAGATCTTACGAAATCGCTGCTTACAGGGAGTACGCCTGATTAATTTTCCAGCAAAACTCTTTTTGCAGTCCCAAGAGCTAATCAAAGTGTGGTCAAATAGCAAACGTTTATAGACAACACTATACAAGAGAAAGCAAAGAGACAGGAAAACTTTTCAGGTCAAACTGGTAGATTTCGACACTTGGACGCTCCAGAGCAGACCTCCCCGCCTCGGAAAACTGGCCGCCTATTTTTGCTCGCTGATGAGTCCATGCTGTTTTAGGATCTTGTTCAGCCTCTCAATTTCTTGCTCCTGTAGGAGACAAAAGTCAAACCATTAAAGCAGCTCTTCCCTTAAAATAAGTTTCCCAGGTTCCCACAGATCTTCCTTCCCACTGCTGTAACATATCTCTTGCTGCAGTAAAACAGGACAGCCTGGCTAAAGGAAGCAGGGCAGAGGCAGCCGTCGTTCCTCTGCAAGAGAGGCAGCTTCGGGAAGCACGGGCAGGACAGGCAGAGCCCAGCTTACCCCACAGCTTTCTGATGAGGAAACCCAGCTGCCAGCGGCAACCTTGCAAAAGGATCCCAGGCCAGCTTGTCCTGGGGAGCTTGTTTAAACCTTGTTTAAATTAAAAGCGTTTTCTCACCTTCTCTACACAGCTGTGTTCCAGTTGTTCAACCTTTGTTGCGAGTTTCAGGTTGGCTTGCTTCAGCTTGGACACTTGTTGTTCAGAGCGGGTCTTTACTGATAAAATTATTCCTGTGAAACAATTCACAGTGGATTCGGTTTGTGATGTAAAACAGCCACTAGCAGGAGGTTAGCAGTACACAGAGCCTGTACTCAAGGAGTTAAGCGTGTTCCTCTCAAGCTCTGCTTCTGTCGTCTTCAAACCACCCTTCCCAAGTGCTTTTCTTAATGAGGAGGGTTTTAAATGAGCCACCCCGGGGATTCAGATACCGACACTGCTGGGAAGAGCCAGCCTGGCCTCTGAGCTGAATTAATCAGTCAAACTGTCATTCAAACCCTGAATTTGAATTCGCTCTCTGGGCAGAGCCCGGGGGGGGG
>Ga0065711_1041467_pt1 | contig 16129 bp, 5 predicted proteins | sample Hoacrofraction12_FD_59098 | JGI IMG/M metagenome (GOLD analysis project Ga0065711, IMG submission 59098) | Hoatzin crop microbial communities from Cojedes, Venezuela - Epithelial fraction 12 v2 (version 2) | ecosystem: Host-associated > Birds > Digestive system > Esophagus > Crop | place...
GCCTCGGCAGGGCCCGGGCCCCGCGTGTGGGGCGGCGGCAGGGCCCGCGGGGCGGGGGCCGCGCTCCGGCCCCTCTCGGCTTTGTCTCCTCGGTCTCGGCGACCCCCGGGCTGGAGGCCGGCCGAGGTGGGCGCGGGGAGGGCCTGGGGCCTTCCTCCCGCGGCGGGACGGGCCTGCGGAAAGCGGTGCCGGGTAGCGCAGGAGTTTCCACTGTGAAGGGCTCCTGTTACAGGCGGCGTAAGAAACTCTCGACTCTGCGCTTTGGTTCCTTTCTGTCCGCTTCCAGTTTAAATAAAGGCAGCGCACGGAGTGAAGAAAACCCGTAGTGGCAGCGTGGTTAAGGCAGGCCTTGTGCTGTGTGATCCAAAGTTGAAAAACAAAAGGTTAAAAAGACAAATGTTTTTGCACTGGGGCTTGTTGCTGTGTTAGGTAGTTAAAAAAGAAGCCGAATGTGTAGAAAACAGATGGTGATATTGACATCTGGGAAAAAAAGAAAGGATATTTTTTGTGTGCTATCATTGACCAAAAATTATTCTTCAAAAAAAAGTGGATCTCTTAGTGGTTTAGTGAACTTCACCTGCTAAAAATCTGGAGGATGTTTGGCATTTCAGATGATCAGTTACGAGTATTTTTGTTGTTAACGTTTTGAACTTCAAGTTAAAAGGTGGGCCTAAGTGGTAGAAGTATGTAGGCTGGGAGGTGATTACCACTTTTAGAGAAACAAGACAAAATGGAACATCAAAACAGAATTAACTTTCCCAACACTCAGTTTACACTATGTTCTATGAAGTTTTATGCTTTTCGTTTTTATAAGCCATTTTGCATGCCCTGTTGAAGTGCAAACTGCAGGTGTATTTTTAGTAGGTTGCATAGTGGTGTTTGTTTTCACAAGTTGATACAGACACAAGCTGAAATTGACTTTTACTATGCTGTAATTATTCTTCTAAAGGCTTCTCTTAAGAGAGTCTTTCCCATTGTCCATGTCTACAAGATAAGCTATAGTCTGTTTAAAAGCTTTGGAGATGCTACTAGAAGTATTCAGCTGGAAGGTGCTTTTACATGTGTAAGCATGGGATTGTTACTTCATTATTTATTAATCCATAGGGTTAAATATATATATGTATTTATTGAGAATTGCTGAACTCTGAATTAGCTACTGCTGTTTATGAAAGCATCTTGATGATACATCTCAGTGAAAGTGGCCACTTGACAGTCAAGAGGTGAATAATGCTAGAATGAACAATTAATTGAGAAGAAAATGGCATCAGTATGCCATTGTATCAATCCTTCCTGGGGCCATATATTTAATAGTAAATGCAGTTTGGGTATTTTCCGCTTATCTCTCTTCTACCTCAGAGAGGTTGTATTAGGCTAAGAGAAATGTAGATAAAAAATTAGCTCGGACTTTTCACCCAGGGAAAGAGATACCACTGGAGGGATAAGAGACATGATGAAATTTAGAGTCATGAAGAAAGTAGATAGGGAGCTTCTGGGATTTGGTTTTTTCCACCTGTTTTTGAAAGGCATCTGTATTCTGCAGATTCAAAACATTTTAGATATTCCTTTACACCACATGTAGCTAAAATACCTGGTGCAGCAGAGTATTTGGAATGCCAAAAGTTTACAAGTAAGTTAAAATGTTTAATTTGTAGGGAAAATCATCAGACTTTTGAACAGGAGTAGCATCTGAGACTTGGCAAACATCAAGGTGACTGCTCAGTGGAAGGTGTTCCTGCCTGCCCTGCTATTATACTCCTTCATACATGTCCTCCATTGGTTACTGGTAGAGGGAAGTCAACAAGCTAGAAAGCTGTTTTGTCTGACATGATATTATACATATATAATAATATAAATACTGATGTTTATGGAAGTTATGCTTTTTTTTTTGAGAAATACTTTGATCTCCTGTAGCCTATGAGAAGAAAAAAACCAGAACCTGCAGTTGAAAAAAAATGTTGTCATGGTTTTTTGTGTACTCTGTAGATGTTTCTCATTTCTCGTTTCAAAAACTTGTAAAGCACTTTTACTGTTTTTCAGAAAAGTTAGTGGATTGCATAAAGTTACATTAGCACAACTGATTAGAGTCTTGAGTATCACTATTTCACCCATTTTCACTTTCAGTATGAACTGACTAAATGTGCATTGATCTGTAACTGAATGCAGATTACTGGCAAAACCAAATGCAAAAATATGTGTATCCTTCTTAGAAGAGCAAGGAGCCGTTTAGTAAAATGGATATGGTAAACTTGGCATTGAAATACTCTGATTTATCTCGTTAAGCTGCAGAATGTGAGAGCAAGAGTTCAGGAAGATTTTGAAAAGGATTGTATGTGTTAGGGATGATGAGCATTATAGTAAGTGCTAAGGCTACAGACAGAAGTTTTATTTCAGGGCATAATCTAGCCTATCAGGGTTGTCCCATTATTCCCCAATTCTCTGTGAGGAAATCCAGTTTGGTTTTTTTGCTCTCATGTAGGTAGTACAAACTAGGGACTGTACAGAGTTTGATAGATTGTTGGCAAGATGGTTCCTGTGCTCTGCTTCCCTGCTGTTCTAATGCCTAGCTGTGTAACCACTGACCATCTGTATCCCATCACCTTCGTATGTCTTTGGACTCACAGCACAGAAGTTTGATTACTGCCCTCCCCCCCGCCAAAGTGGGTGCCTTTAAAGAAAGTAAAAGTATGATTATAGTACTGTATAGAACAGAAGCTTCTTTGTAATTGTGTGCAACATGTTTTTAGAACACTCTACCCTGAAGGCTAAGAATGATTGGAGTAAAGGAGAAAGCATGATTTTCCTTTACACCATCCAGACGTCTCACTTTATCCTTTAGCCTTTCGTGACTTCCATATGTATCATGATAAATCAGAAGAGAACTGATATACAGTAAAAGCTAAAGATTCATGTTTTAGCTGAAGCCACTGCAGTCTTTGGTTGGGATTTGAAGGTTCAGTTTTCAAACTGTGTTGATCATTTGGGGGGATGAATGAACGTAGGATTGTCGTTAAAATAACCATTCTGAAAGACTTAATCTACAGGACAAAGCAGTGCCCACTTTAACGTATGCCATGATATTATATTAGGTGAACTCTTGGTTTTGGTAGTTCTTGCATGCCTTACCTAGTAATGTTATAACTTTTCAAGTTTGAATGTTGAGCAGTATATCTCAAATTGCCTTGTTATTTCTGCTCTATATTGCAGACTGCATTAGTTAAGCAAATTTTCCGTGACTTTTGTCACCTTCAAATTCCTGCAGCTTTTGGAGTCACGAAGCAGAGAACTGAAACTAGTATCAAGGAATTTAGTTGCATCGTTGTACAGTTGGAGGTGTTGAAATGCCCTTCTCTGGTGGGAAAAGAAGGAAGAGCAATATTGTCCAACTTCTCCTTGCATAAATCTTGAATCCAAGAGACTTTAGTACCTCTTGTCAAGGCTTTTACTTAAGTGCAACACACCTGTGAATCTGTGAACTTTGTTTTGGTTGGCACAGGTGTTACTTTTGGGTCCCTTCTCACCAAGGAAAAAGAAGCAAAAGTGTTCTCTTTTCATCCTTGCTAATGTGGGATAGTATTGTTGAAAAACTTGGTTTGCTGTGCTGTGCTTTTTTTCTTTTTATGTCCATGGCTTAGTATTTACGCTATGTAAGCTGGCATGAAAAGTTTCTGCCCATGTTTTGTCTCTTCTGTTACTCTTCATAAAGGATCACTTCCTTTGAGTTCACCAGATAGATGTGAATTTACATCTGAAATGCAGCAGAGGGGCTGCTGACTTAAGGGATTGATTGCTGGAAACAGAGGTGGTCAGGCTGGGACTGTTACAGCTGGCATTGGATTTTTTTGTTTTAGATTGCTCATCAATATCCTTGTGTTTTTTCATTTGTGTACAAAAAGAAAGAAAAAAACCCAACCCCAAACCTCAACCCCTTACTCTTAATTATCAAAACCTGGTTTCCAGTGCTTGTCTCCTCTTTTGGAATCTGATTCCTAATAAGTTGTCAAGCCATGTAGCAGCCTTTTCCTCAGCAGAGATGCTAGTAAGTAGCTGGGTAGTGGTAAAAAGTCGGTCTTCTTAAACTTAAGAACTTAGGTTTTTTTTCAAAATTTATTTTTGAAACCTGGTTTGGAGTTTTAGACCTGCCCACTTACTGATAGAATTAATTTCCTTTCGTTAGGAAGTGAGGCAAATACAGCTTGCTTTTTAAAGTTAATTTGACTCCATTGAGATGATTTGGCTATGCAAGCATGTCTGGGCTGGCTAACTTTGCAATTCATGTTTCTCTGTTGTTTGCAAGGTCTGCTTTTGTTTCTGATCTAGATCAAATTTCTTACAGCCTTCTTGCAAGTATTACTGGCTCTTTATGATGATTTTGGCTGTATATTTTGTTGTTCAAGAAGAACTGAACAAGGCTTACCTACCTAAAGGTGAAGTTGCTTCGTACTTGATGCTAAAAACTTCTAGAGGGGATCTAATGGTTAGGATGTTGTCTAGGGTTCAGAAGATGTAACTTCTCTCAATGACCCTTAAGTTTTGGCAAGTTAATTCAGGCATCTCTTTTCACTCCCTCCTTTGAGTTTAACTTTTAAGTGCTTAAATCAAAGACAGTTTTTAAATGTTTATATTCTGCCTCTGTACATTAAGACATGTAAATATACTTAAGCTGACTTATTAATTGTGGGTTTATAAATTCAGAATGTTCATTGATTATATTTGATCATCTTTAATCAGGATATTAGTGCCTTGGATCAATCTCAAGTAAGACTTTTAGTTCTTCCCTTAAGCTTTGTATTTCTGAGCAGACAAACCTGTCTGCCTTGCTATCTACATAGTCAATGGCTAATAGGTCTTCCTTTTTGGAAGAGGAGATAAAATGAAAGAAAGTGCTTACAGTACAACTAAAACTTTGGCCTCTTTTTTTCAGTGACCCACAACCTTTTGCCATCTTTCCACTGAAGTTAAATGCCTATATTGTCATTTTTCTGTGTAAAGTTGTTAAGAAGTGAAATGAGGTCTGTGAAATTTTTTGGGGGGGAAAAACACATGCCACCCCAGGTTACTAAAGATCATTTTTATTTACTTTTGCTGCCTAACATAGTACTGTCTTGATCTCCAAAACCTTAGAAACTGAGTGACTATTGGAGGTCAATAATGGGCATGAAAAAGTACACGATTTCTAAGGAAAAAAAAATGTTTTGAACCTTTTTTTCTGCTGTATTTTCTGAGTTCTGCAGGAAGATGTGTGTGTTCTTCTTTTATTCTTTTTCTGTGAGGCAAAATACGAGGAGAATTGACCCTAGGAAATGAACAGTTTCTACCAGTGCCATGAACAAAGTCAGCATGAATGACAGAGACTGTAGAAGGGAAGTGACAGAAGTGGGTTGCTAAGAGCCATGAGGTTATCCTACTCTCTTTCTCACTATTTCTACAGTTTTTGTAAGCAAGAAGCAAGGTCTGCATTTTCTGTTAGCTTATGCAAGTTAAACAAAATGCCAGGGACCACCTTATAATTTTTTAGTACTTAGGAAAAAATTCCTCCCCCTCTTGTTTTAATCTTCGTTGTTTCCAAAAAATATTGAACTCTGTCAGCATCAGCCTCCTGAGTTGACGTATTTTGACACTGAAGGAACATAGCAAGCTGTAACTGATAGGGCAAGAAAAAGCTGTCTGTTTGTGTGCTTGCAAAGATTAGAGATAAAAAATTAAGAAATGTATATCCAGGTATTCAGGTCCATAGGTTTATATGCTGAGTAGATCAGTTGATTTGTTTAATGTGTAATCAGAAAGACTACTGTCCTGTCCCACTCGGTGGGTAAGGGAGGTGAGCTTTTTCAGTTCTCTGCATGGTAGCCAGGAGTCACGACAATGACCCAAGAGGCTTCACTAAAACCAAAGCTTTACTTGGAATTAGTGAGAGTACGAAAGAGGGTTACTTTGTGACTATATAACAACACTGCTTTTAAGGCAGTGGAGTTAGAACGGATATCGATTTGGCAAAACTTGCAACAAACTACAAAACAGCAGATTGACAGACTTACATGTTACCCTTATGTGCCTAGAAAGTCAGAGATAGATCGGAACACAAGCGGAAAAATAAGAGAAAAGATATCACCACCCTTGGATCCAGCAACAACTTCTGCTGATGGCCAGGGTCCTCCAGTGCTGGGTGTGCACGCCCACCTACAATCACATCGCATATTTGTACAGTTAAACAATGTTAGTATGGCCTATTAGCCATACCCTTCTAACTAGGATTGGTTAGTTCCCTTCTCGCTTCAGTTTAAACATGCAGTGCTCCTAAAATTCGATAGGCATGCTCAGTAAGGAAGGGTCTTTGCTTAGGCCGGGGTCTCCAGCTCAGGGGGTGTTGATTTTTAGTGTTGTAATGAAGGTAGCTGAACTAAGGGTACATGAATTCTCAGTTCTCCTGCCAAGTTTGCAACATACATAAAACATCCTAGTTAACCGTCCTTCTCAAGGTCCAGTTGCTCCAGCATGTCCTTGGTTAAAGATACCAAGTGTTCGTTCTTCTGGCAGAGAGTGATTCAGTGCCCTTGGTTGAGCAGGTCTGTAGCCATGAGATGTTCCTTATCTGGAACACTGGCTGCTATTCAACAACAATTAATCTTCAACACTTTGTATACCTTGCATCCCTCCTTGGGGGAGGGTGACTGTTGTGCTTCGCGAAAGTCCTCGAAATGAGTCAGTGGGTCTTGGTGGTCTTGCAACCCCCTGCAAGACTGGTCACTGCTTTACGCAAGTGCTCAACTCCCTTGCCTATGTGACATCTTGAAGGGAGAGGGGGGCTTTGCAAGCCAGCACCCTGCCTCTGCAGGGTTCAGCTCCTCTGCCACGGTCTCTTATCGCAGTGAGGAAGTCCCCAACGCACAGTGCCTGATTTAGGAGTTTGCTTACTTCTCGCATCTCTGTCGCAGTTTCTCAAGATGAATGTTTGTGAGAATTGTTCACTCTGGTCTGGAGCCCTACAACTACGATCTAGTAAAATCTTCCTCTGAAGAAGTGTCAAGTATACCATGTATTGAGGAATTTATGTTATGGGATTTGAGAGGAAAAAGTTTGAGCTGTGACAGTTGATGAAGCTCTGGAGGAGGAGGTGTAGGTTTTATGAAGGTAATGGGCAATTTAAGCCTGCATTTTTACCTTCAAGAAGTTTGTTGGAAAAGGACTGGGAGAATGCCAAAAACATTTATGAGCTCCCTGGGTCTTTGAAAGACATACGACCAACTTCTATGAGATCAGTAATTTTCCCTGTGGTAATCTTTGCATAGTTAATGCTCTGCTGTGTAGAAGTTGAGAAGTGAAACCTGCCGTGATTAATTCTGAATTGTCTGGAAAATGGTCTTCTCAAAAATATGTGTTACCTAACCTCAACAGAACGTGAGTTTTCAGTGGCAAAGTTCATGATTTGTTAAAACTGCCTACTGACCAGTGGTTATCTCAGTGGATGAGGGTCTACAAAGAATCACTCGATGACTTTAGGGCATGTAGTGACTGGTATAATGTTGAAGCAGGTGCTGGTTGCAGGCAAGCGTTCTTAGTAGCACACCAATAATGCTACCAATATATGCATTGACTGCCAACTATTAACAATTGTTAAAATCTTATACGGGTACATCCTGTTATTGCTGTCTGCTGCCAGTAAGTTTTTGCTGCATTCAGTTAGTTTTGGACTAGACAGCAAGAAGTTTTCTTTCTGGAATTTTTAGATTTATTGTCACTAGTATAACACAGTTCAGCAACAGTTGGCAATAGAGAAGAGAAGCTGGTGTTTGGTTTTGAGTGACAGTCAAAAACCTCTTGAATCCAATTTACTTCTTTTCTTTAATGTAGGCAGTCTAGTGGCTGACAAAATGGGTGACAACTGTCTCCTCATGCCAGCTCTAATGCTCATCTGATTGCCATCAACTACTTAATTCAGCTTGCTGACCAGCAGCAAACTTGCCTAGGTCAAGAAAAACAAAAATCATTTGGTTAGTGTAGTGGACTGTTTTTCTCCCAAAGAGTCATGCAGGTGTCAAAGCTGTTTAGAGAAGGGAAGGAACAGTGAGAGTGGGGTTGCTTCATCCAGCACTGGGTTGCCATGGGATTGGATCTGCAGTCTCATGAGATCTGATCCAAAAATACTACTTTCCACTTGATTGTCTTCCATACTGTATGAATACTGATTTTTCTTCTTGCCTATTAATTGAAATAATTGTTTCATATTTTTCTCAACCTTCACCTTTCTCACTTATTGTTAATAGCTGCTGTTACAAACAGGTATATTATTACAGTAATCTTGTGGGTTTTTTACAAAAAAATTGTCTGTGGTAAATCCAGGATATGAACCAAAGTGGGGGGAATAAGCTTATGGTGTGTTATGAAAATGGAATAAAAACTCTATTAGATTTAACTGAATTTCTGTAGTGAGTAATATTCTGAGGCTTTAACAGCTTTTTAACAAAGGTAACAACCATCAGAAAGTGCAGTAGTCAAGATGGAACACTTAGGCTGTAGCAATTAGCTTGGGAAATTCAGATCCTAAATTATGTCTAGTTTAAAACCTCTCAATTTTATCTCGTGGTAATTTGTAGTCATGACACCATAATTAGGGACCTGTGCAAAAAGCTGCTTAAAATTTTAGGACATCTTTTCCAATTTTCCTCGAATATAGTGATTATGTATTCCAAGATAGTAATATAATCAAATACAAATCAAAGCCTAATAACCTAAAAAAATGCATGTTTTCCTCTATCCAGTTTTCCATTCTTCTGAAAGTGATGTTGTGGTTTTTTTTGTAATTGCGTGTTCAAGTTCTTTGATTAGCTTTAAAAGCTCTTGAAAGCAGAGTGGTTAGGTTTCAGTGAGGGAAAGGCAAATCATTGTCCTGGTTTGAAAAAAAAAACCAAAACAAAACCAAAAAACCAAAAAAACCCAAAAACAACACAGCCCAAAACACAACCTCCAGCCAAAAAAAAAAAACAACCCACACAGAAAGAAAACCCAAAACAATCCCAAACGACTCCCTAGTTTGTTTACCACCAACATGGTAGGGACTTCTAATCCTTAATTTGAAACCAAAGCTTTGGGACCTCGTGTTATCCACAACAGAAGTCTTTAAATAGCTGTGTGGGAAGTTCAAAAGCAACCAGTTGGACTAGTTGAGAGAGGCAAGTCACCTTTGTAAATCAGGGAAACTTTCTGATTTTTCTTTTTTCCTCAACTTGAGTAAGGCTGTGTTTCTCCCCGTCCCATAAAATTTGCTTTCAGAGAACTGGGGATGGGGTTAGGCTATACATGTTTTCCAGACTGTGGGGTTTTTTCCCAACAGGCTACACTTGCTTCTTTGGCGAGAATTGGCTGCAGTTTTTGTTAAAACGTGTAATTGAATGGTGATAGTACAGTTAAGATACGCTAAATCTTTGAGCAAGACTATCCAAAATGTAAACGTGTGGCTTTTTATGTTGGGAGTTCAGCACTTAGTGTGGGCTAAACGTTTGTATCCCGTTGGATTTATGGTATAAGCAATATTTACAAGGTTAAATGTACAGGCATACTTCTGAGAATATTAGTTGGCTGTATGTACAATTTTTATATGAAGTAGTAGCCAATACTTAATGAAGGAGTATTTGCAGTTGATGTTATGATACTGTCTAGAGGGTTAATTATGAAGACAGGGGCAGATAAGTTTAATATAAAATATTCATATTCTTTAAAAGTGTGCATTCTAATTAGGGAATATATGATCATGGAGGTACTACTCAAAATAGTAAATCCTCTCTCCTGTTAGGCATCTGAGGTGTAAAGGCTGTATCTTAGGCTATAGTGTGACATGCATTTTAGATGGCATTTCTGCCTAGAAAGAACGTACCTATGTCCCCCCAGCTAGTGGTATTTGTCGTTAAGCTCTATGGGTGCAAGCATTTCTGAAGTTGTATGGTGAAGTGGATTAAGGAGACTGCCTAATCTAAAACAATTTTGTTCTCTGTGAATTCTGTATTCTGTTATGGTCTGTCTTTAGATGTGGTCACAAATTGCCTGGAAATGGTTGTGCCAGCATAAGAGAGGGCTGGAGGCAGCACGTAGGTTAAAGAGTGAATAAGAGTTATGCTATTGTATATGTAGCAATGCCATGTTAAATGTATCTTAAGCTGTGATCTGGGAGCCTTTATCATACAGCATTTTATCTCGCTGCTGTGTGAAAACAAAAGAAAAGTGATAAAATTCAAAGTGACTTTCCTGTGTTTTGTCAACAGCAGAGATGCCGTATTTCTTCTGTGATTGTTTTAGAAAAGTTTCACTGTACAACCAGACGCAGATTCTTATGAGTGTATTTGAGAGTGCTAAAATGAAATACCAATCTGGTGAAATTATGGTATGTTAAACCTCTGCATATGCTCTGTGTTTAATGCCACTAGAAGAGGAATAATAAGGTCACTCTTCTCAGTGACAGCTTGCCCATAAGGGCTTAATGCACTTTCACTTTTTGAATGAACTTCATTGCTTTAGTTGATTAGTCTGTTTCTCTAAGCTCTTGTCTGTGCAGCAAAGTCAAACTTCTAAAAACAATATACCTTTAAAATTTCATTTCAAAGCTATTTTTGTATTGCAAGTCTTAAAGGCCTAGACTTACAGCCTGGGATTTTTATTTGTTGTGGATTTTTTTTCACCAGTTTTAGTATGTGTTTGTTTGAAAGACGCTGAAGTAGCTTGAAATGTAAATTATGAAAATGGCCATTTTTTAATGAATTGTATGTAGTTGTGGAGAAAAGGAAAGGTTTTGAGTGTCGGAATTGTATCCTACCTTCAGTAAATATCTGTCTATTCAGTCTTTGAAACGGTTAAAGCTAACTATGCATTTTTCCAAATAGTAGTGCTTTTGATTTTTGTTGTGCAAGAAAGGTGGTGTAATTAATCTGCTAACTAAAGAGAAGTTAGATTTCGTCTTGTTCAGGGTTCAGAAAGCAATGCTGAGGAAGAAGTGGGAAATCTTTCGAATCTCCATTGAAAGTTAGGCATGTAATCTGCTTAAATCCTTCTGAAAGTCATACCAATCAATTATCTGCCTCTTTAGGCATCTTAGTGCATCTGTTTATGCCTACTCAAATAAGTCAGCTCATTAACTATAGCTGATAAAAGCAACTGATTAGTCAATAAAATTGAAAGCCAGTTGTATTTAAATATTTATTTTGCATAATATGAAATTTTATTATTCTAACTTTAAGATATGTTTCCATTAATTGAGTTGTAAATTCTTTCCAAATACACCATAATATGCATAACAGGCAGGGGAAAAATTGTTCTACATAATGGAATATGCCAATTAATAAGCTAAATGAGTAATTACTTGAATGTTAACAATGGCTGTGACAGTACTCTCCTAATTAATCAGATGCCTGTATTTCATAGTTGCAAATCAAGGTAAATAATATCAATATGGAAGCAATTCTTTTTAAAGAAAACTACAAAACCAAAACAAGCTTCTAACTGATAGGAAGGTTAGTTATATGAGAAACACTATATGTAAGGCTTCCCAGTATAAATCAAGATAAAAGGGTGTTAATGCCTTCGATTTCATCAGACTTGCTGTATTGGGGTGTTATGGTAGAGTAATTTATCTTAAAATTCTTGATTATTACCCCGCTTTTAAAACAAATTATTTGGTATCTTAAGACTTTTAGTAAGGTGTATAGTTTTGGGTTTTTTTGTTGGTTTTTTTTTTTTTAAAGCAGAAGTATCTTTGCATCTTTGATTGCATTCATGTTTTTCTGGTTTGCTTCTAGAAACTTGCTCCTTTCCTTTTATTCCCTCACAACTAGATTGAGTTCTTTGTCATTTAAATACTGGCAGTGTTTCTTCTGATCCTGCCTAAAAGGTTGCGTATTCATTACAGCTGCTCTGCTCTCTATCCCCTTCTGTGCTGCTTCATGGATGCCTTGAGAGAGTCTCGATTTGGTTGACCTCTGGAGAACTACATAGTCAGTCAGTCTGACCTGCTGGAACTGGTCATCTGCAGGGTCCTATGAGGATACATGACGGCAAGATAGTACTCCTAATCCAGTACTGGAACCGCTAAGTGAAGGTATTGAAGTATCTGCAGGGCTGCCCAACAAAAAGGTGTCAAGGAACATTTCCACAATGTGCCTGCCCTAGAGCAAGTCATAAGATGTCAAACACTGGATTTTCTCAAGTTAACCCAGGCTGGAAGAGTGATATGATGATGACTGCAAAAGATCACGTGTGAACCTGTATTTTCTTTTCCCAAATTCAAAATGGTAGAGATGTGTTTTACTGCTTATCTGATTCTCCTGTCATCTCCCAGTCTTTCCTTGTCAATCACCAGGTTTTCTGCAGTGAATATACCTGCTAGGCTGCCACTTTTTTTTTGTAGGTCTTAATGTATTTGGAGTAGAAGCTTAGGACACCAGCAGAAAGGGGAGATAGTCCAGGCTCTGCTGATGCAGCTGTCAGGTAGACCGCCATTTACAGGAATTTAACTCCTTTAAAACATTGTTTCTCAGCCCTGAGTGGTTTTAGTTAATAAGATGGAAAAAGTAGAATTGTTTAGCAATACTCTATTACCTCTCCTTCTAACCTGCCTCAGTAATCATTAAATGAGTGATGCAGTATTCAGTAAACCAGAACTGCTTTGACGTCTGGAAACATCCTTTCATTTGTATAGCTGGGAATGCTTTTACTGATGTGCAGAAATAGCCTTCACTCCATTCTGAGAAACAAAATGTAAAAAAAATCTCCCCTCCCTTTTATTTAATGATGGCTGTAGCAAAACAGCTTATTTCAATTTTTGAAGCTTTTTTAATGATTCAACGAGGAGGAGCAACTTGGATACATTTTTTTTTTTTTAGCCACATAGTGTGAGTATCTGTTGCAATGTATGTGATGTGCAGCATTAATGTGAAAAGTTGGGCAAATGCTGCACTGGACTGAAAAGATTCTTCACTGTAATGTAGACTTGGCATTAAGCAAAGATACCTATTCATATACATTCAGAGAATTCTCTCAAGGATACCTGTTTTATTTCCAGTTATTCTTTTTCATCTTGCATTCATTCTCCTACTGTGGAAGATTGACAGATGGCTGAATCAGTAATGGATCTGTTTTCTGTTTTGGGTCTGTGCACTGAAAGTGTTACAGGTGCTTAGCTGCATCAGTATTGGCACTAAGGGACCCTTATGAATGGGTTACTTCACAACTCTAGCATGGTAGGCTGTTTATCTCTTTGACCTTGTGCTATCTTTCATGGTTGGTCATAATGTGAAAACTTTCAAAGGAGAAAAAAACCCTTAAATTTTAAAGTTTCTCAGTCAGTGTTTGGATACCTGTGATCCCACATATTGGGGAGAGCAAGCTCTTCCAGTTGTATTTTGTGAATCTTGAATATTTTTTTTTTCCAAGTCAATCATGGTTCAATATTTGCTCTTAAACCTAAGATATCCATTTAAGGCATTTGTTAAAAATGAAAGGTTTTTTTCTTTAATGAAGACTTTAAGTTATATAGCACAAGATGAAGTTCTCAAATCTTTGCAAACTGTTCCAGTTTTTCTTACCTGTAGTTCAGGAATGAGAATACACAAAACAAGCATGTCTTATCACATACTGTTATTTTTTGCCACTTCACCTCAGATAAGGACTTCAGCTCTCCCATCGCTACCTTTTCTCCAAGTAAATTCTTGAATATATCTGAAGCGGTTTCAGTATCATGTCAGTTGTGCTTGAAGGTCAACAGTGCTACAGATAACCTGTGATACGAAAATACTACATGAAGCTTCCAGCTTTATACTGGTAAAATGTAAAATTTATGGCTTCTCTCCAGTTTTAGACCCCAGTCAGTATGCAAATCTGCGTGCTTTATTGAACAATATTGAAAAGTGAAGACTGATGCATTAAAATAAATATTGTTAACTGATATGACCTGCTGAAGTCTGACATTAGTTTGTTTAACTGCAGAGAATGTCAAGGAATGATCATGTTGTATTCTAAATGCATGTATTTACATAGAGGGAAATGACAGTATCTATAAAATGCTGTAGCTTTTTAACGTGACGTTCATTGTATTCAACTGGGTATGTATGAGCTAAGTACCTGCTTCTGTGCTGAGAGGCCTAACGCTACTTTGAAAATAAGCCAATTGTTTATACATGGATTCTTGTGTGATACATAAATTGGTATTATGATGAACTGTAGGAGTTTTGAACTCTCATTTTAGACTCGGTGGAAGTTGTAAAGGGTGACTTAAACTCCGAATTTCTGCAGGTCTTGCATCATACAGTTAATGACTTCGGAGAAAGCTGTAATGTAGGACTCTTAGTACTTTTGTGTTCTGGCACAGAGATAACAGGAAACTGTTGAACACCCCTGTTTTGGGGAGCTTGACTTTTCACCACATGGAGAGAAAGGATTTATGTTTATGCAAATAATGGGATTGAAATCCCCGCCTGGGGTTATATTCAGGGGGCAGCTGCTGCTTTTACTTAGCCTAAGCAAGAATAATTGGTGCTTTGGAACTGTCCTTGCCTCACAGCTTGCCCCCAGATTGGGTAAGAGAGAAATCCCTGCCCTAATGTCTGCTTAATTACCTTCCTGTCCAAAGACATCGGTGCCTGAAAGGCTTGAACATAACCTTTAAATAAACTAAATAATCACAAGTAAGTAATTCTGGTAACCATGTAAAGGACCAAATGATAAATTCACAGCTATGGTCACTTATCCCTTCTTGTGATATTGATATAATAAAATATACAGAAATTAGGATATATAAATTTAGCTGTGGTTATTCTGTGGGTTGTCAAGCAGCAGCTTGAAAATAATGGAATTAAATATTATGTGGAATAATTTAATTCTGGTTTCTATTTTATCTAGTAAATGTGTTTCAGAGTGTTCATATAGCACAGATTTTTTTATTCAGGGAGATGTGTCCTGAGTGTAATTTTTTTTTTTCCCTGACATTCTGGATGCTAAGAGTATTCTGGTTTGGAGTTAATAGAATCATAGAATAGTTTAGGCTGGAAGGGACCTGTAAGGGTTCTCTAGACCAACCCCCCCTGCAATGAGAAGGGACATCTTCAACCAGATCAGGTTGCTCAGCGCCCCGTCCAACCTGGCCTTGAATGTTTGCAGGGATGGGTCATCTGCCACCTCTCTGGGCAACCTGTGCCAGTCCTTCACCACCCTCATGGTAAAAAATTTCTTCCTTGTGTCTAGTGTAAGTCTAGGGATTTTGTACTGTGGTTTCTGACTAACTTTATTGTTTGTACCGTAATAAACCAAAGAGAAATATTTGAAATATAAGGTTGCTGGAATAACACATGGAAGAGAAGGATGTTATAAGTCACCACCATCCCCTGCCAAGCGTCTGTGACCGGCTGTAATTATAGAGAGACAGGATGCCAGCCCAGACAGACTTTTTCCTTCCAGTCATAACGGTAGTTTTTACCTTACCCCTCTGATGCTGCAGGACTTTGATTCACGGTGGAATTCATTTGTATTTGCATGAAGATAATTCACTTCATCATAGCTCTATTGTGAGCTTAAGAGTCCAATTGCGTAGATCTTCCTGCAAGATAAGAACTTCATTTTCAAGTTGTTAACTGTTTGAATAATGGTTTAATTAAGTATTAACACTGTTGGGATGGAGTGAATAGTTGTTCAGTTTCAAACTGTAGATGATGTTGAAGAGCAAGGATGTTGATAGCCTGTTTCAGATTCAGTCTGTAGTGTTCAGATTGCCTGTAGTGTGCCAGTAGGTCTTTTACTTCTAAAATTTCAGTCCTCCTTCTTCTGACAACCTTTTTTAGTAGAAAGAATGAGGTATCACATTAACAAGATTATTTTCAAATACTGAATTACAAAACCAGGAAATATAACCTGATGATATATTCTTCTGTATACTCTCTGATATATTTGGATTCTCGGGTTTTGTATCAACAAATGTTTAAGTAGCAAATAGCCGAGGTAGTTGAAGATCTTGGCTGAGGTTTGGAGCAGTAGCTAATGGTCGCTTACAGATGGCTGGAGCACTGGAGATTTGCAGAAGTGACTGGTGTGTCACTTTCTTGGATGCTTCTCTCAATGTCTTTATAGGAATTGATTTTTTTTTTTTTTTTTTTTTTTT
>Ga0065711_1041457_pt1 | contig 16128 bp, 9 predicted proteins | sample Hoacrofraction12_FD_59098 | JGI IMG/M metagenome (GOLD analysis project Ga0065711, IMG submission 59098) | Hoatzin crop microbial communities from Cojedes, Venezuela - Epithelial fraction 12 v2 (version 2) | ecosystem: Host-associated > Birds > Digestive system > Esophagus > Crop | place...
AGATTGTATACCATTAAGGATCCTTTCTGGTTTTGAACGGAGGAAATGTCGTCTTAGACTTCGTCAAGGAGGAAGGAAAGAAACTGCTTAGGTGTAGGATATTTAAGCATAAATAAATTTGAATGGCCATTTAAAAAAAAAAAAAAGGTGTACTATGAGCTTACTTGGAGATTGTTAAGCATCTGAAGACTGCGCTTGGGTCGAGGGTGCTGGCGTCAGGCTGGAAGGGCTCGTCGGCATAAAGCCATGGCTCTCATCAGGCACTTCCTCAGCCTCGTAAATCCGATCTGGCCTCACAAAGATATTTACAGTACATTCCACTAAATACAGATTCTGTGGCCAGACGTAGGGTAAAGGAAGCAAAAAATATTGGTAAGAATAATCCTGCCTGTCTGCTATATTTCAGTTTCCCTTTTTTCCTCGTTGTTCTATGTCAATAGGCATTTGGGTTATTTTTTTAAACAAAACAAAACCAAACCCCAAAACGGCAGCTCTTTATTTATGACTGAATACGTTGTTTACAGCTATATCAGAATCCTATGTTTAAACATGAGGTTCGCAAAGATCCTTTTTAGAAATAAACGGTGATTCACACTGCTAGGAGGCAGGGTTTGTCTAACAAGTGCTAGGTGCCCAAGAGGGATTGTTAGTATTTGCCGCTAAATTCACCTTGGGATATGACTGTGACAAATTCCTCAGCTCCTTCTTTAAGCAAAGCAGCGCTATATCGGATTTGGAATAAAAGAGGAACTCCTTTTCCTCTCGGTTAATGGCAAGTCTGCTGATTTTTCCAGCACGAGCGCTCCAGCAACATACGAAATGTGATTAGTAATAGTCAAAAATAGTCAAAATCCGGAGAGTTGAGCAGTAAATGCAAAAACAGAGTTCTGTGTGGGGTCCCGCAAGTGCAGCCCACGCGGGGGGTTTTCAGCTCCCCTTCTGCCAGTGGAGACGAGGCGATTCAGGGCAAAACTTTAAGGAAAAGAAGAAATAGCGAGCAGTTTGGGGTAACTCACGTGGTTCATCCTGCTTTAAATCTTTATTCAGTAGGCGTATCACCGAAGTTTTAACAGTCCTAGCAGATTAACCTTGCCTGTGCGTTTGGAGGCTAGTCGTCTGCCGAATTTACATGCCGCCGGATGAAAATGATATTTGGAGAGAGATTGAGAGTTTATTTCATTAAATCCCTTTCTCCAATACCTTGACCTCTTTCTTGTGAAATAATCAGAACTGTTTAGCAAGAATATTCTGGCATTAATAATGAATTGCTCTGGAGCGGGTTTCTCCCGCTCTGCAACAAGCCCGTTGGCGCCTGTGCTTCTGGGGGGAACCGGGGCTGCCGCTGCGCGCTCTGCGTGGAGCAAACGCCGCTCACAAAATGCTGAAAAAATGCATTTTGGTTTTTCTTTTGAGCTTTACATACTGACTGACAATTTACAAGCCAATGTGTTATTTAGGGAGTGCGTTCTCCTGGTGTGTCTACCAGTAAGTATTATGTTTTGTGAGCTGCTGATGAACATGAAGATGGAAGAGCAGGAGTTCTTTGCCTGCTGGGGTGGGTGACAGGTCTGCGGGTACCAAAGGCAGGTTCAGCTGCAGCAGCCATCACGAGCACTTAGCAAGCGGCACCACGAGGCAACTGATTTTGTTGTCTTTAGCTCTTGTGCTGACCCCGGCTCCGCACTTGCTCCTGCGCCGTGCGCGAAGCGGTGGAGATGCGCCTTCTGCCCAAACTTCGCTCCAAGTGCGCAGCGTTTGAATACTAATCAGCTTTGTGTTTGTTATTTTGCAAAGAGCGTTTGTCAGTCACGATCACAGAGTGTATTTGAAGCCAAATTGATGACTTTATAGTATTACTTGACTTTAAGGTAATGAGATCAGATGCGAGCCTGAAAAGGTACGGTGCGGTTGCCTACCTGCGTTTGTGCTGGAGACACTTGAGCTGCACAGGAGTTGGTGTAATAGCTCTAGAAGATACCTCGCTACATTGTCAGCCGTGATAAGGCTGCAGTATCTTGTCTCCCAACTAAATTAAGCTTCGTTATAATTTGTTTCTTAATAACATGCACTTCACTGTAATATGTAAAATGCTTGGCTTTCATGAACAACTCTATGGAAAAGCTGTACAGTATCTCATTTGCATTTAGCAATTATGTTATATTATATTACAATATATTAAGCCACAGAAAACCTAATATAACGTCATAATTTAAAATCATAATTTACAGTACTTTACAAGGAGCATACAAGGCAGGTTACAATAACACATTGCCTTTCTTTATCAGCCAATAAAATTATTTACTCATTTATTATTTAGTTTTCCAAAATGTTCTGGGTAAATTTTGTTCATAAAATTCAGGGACTTCTTACGGCAGAGCTCCATCGGGATGCCCGCACTGTCCAAATGCACCAGAGTACTGTTTACTGAAATTCAGTGACTGGTGCGCTTTCTAATCACTATTTAGGCTGAATGTTTGCAATAAAAGGGGGGTGATTTCAGAAAAGGAAGGTTGTTCAGGGAAGTCTAGATTCATCCAGATATTCTTTGCTGCTAAAAATCAAATGAAAGGAGGAAGGATCCATTTTTAGAAGACTTTATACAGGTTGTGACACAGCATTTGATGAGTCATTTAATATGCGGCATGTGATGCAGAGTGTCAACAACTGGCTCCTGTTGCGGTCTTTGTTTGGAGCTCAGTTCCACTCGCTCGCAGATCGACTTCAGAGGGCGGCAGATTGGAGCCAGCTCCCAACATTTTGAGTCACTCGAATATTTTGAATAAGCTTTTGTCAAAAATGTATTACTGTTTAAATCTAGCATTAAGAATCTAGCATTAAGAGGAATATGGGCTACTTAGCAGCTGATTTACCAGCTAATGGTTTAAGTCTAGGACAGTATCTGGCTTAAATTTATTACTCCGGTTAGCAATATTTTATCTGAGTATGTATTAAACAGTGCTACTGAGTTTGCACTACAGAAGCAAGCAAGGTGCCTGTCTTGAGTGTGCATAACCTACACCTTTTTTTATTATGAGGAATACATCGCACGGACGACCGGCACCGTGACAGTAGCTCCGTCTCAGTCGCCTCTGTGAAATACCTGAGGCTGCGTGAGAGCCCCTGGGTGTTGCCAATGAGGAGGGTGCTCCCAGCCCTGAAGAGAAGTTGGTCCACGCTCGGCCACCTCAGGCTGGCCACGCAGGGTTGTGATGACCTGTGGGGAGGTGCCACACGGCAGAGCCTGGAAGGAGGTCAGATCCTGTCTGGCCAGCAGTCATCCATGATGGGAGGTCTGCAGAGGCTGCCTGCCCTCCTGGCTGCGCTCCAGTTTTGCTCTGAAACCAAGCCTTGGTGAAAGTGTGAAGTGATGATGGAGTGACAGAAGGGGAGGAGTTTTACTTTCCTTTTTACCTTCGGTAAAGTAAAACGAACAAAAGCTCCTTCCTGCTCTTGTCCATCCCTACCCAGCCCCTACAAACCAGTGTTTTGGTGCTGATGCGTCACATCAATGTATTAGGTGCAGAGCCCAGACAATGCCTGAATATGAGTACCTCAGATTTAAGTATTATTTTTATTTTAAAAACGCATTAGCACAGTGATGGTTTGCACTGGTATGGGATCCACCTCTCTGGAGGGAGTTTCCTCTGGGAATAAGCCAGATGTCAGGGAAACACCAAGCGCCCGGTTTCTGGGTGCAAAGTCGCTTGTGTAGCAGGAGCGGCTCTGTGCCTGCAGCAATATACTCTACCAGTGAGTGATGCCTATGGTCTCTGTCATGCTTTACATAAACAAAAATACTTTGCATACTTTAATTAAACTGTGTGCTGACTCGTTTTGCACAGTGATATTAACGCTCCGGTCTATGACATTCGTACACTTTCCTTGCTGAGAATATTAATGATGTCATTGTGCATTTGCAAGTGTATTGGCAGCTTATGTGGTAATTGTGTAATTGTCAAAACTAGAAATTGTGCCCAATAGCTTGGGACACAAAGGCTGCAGGATTTGTTTTGTGCCTCTGTGAGGAGCATTTTGTTTGGCATGACCGTCTCCGTCATCGTGGTCTCACTAGGACGTGCATCTCGAAGTCTGGGTGACTGGAAGAGGCTGCTGCTCTGCTGACGAAATCAATGGGCTCGGTCTTCCTTGGAGCTGGATTTTAGAGCATCCAGGTCAGTGCCAGAGAGTTAAAATGGATTAGATCTCGGTAGAAAAGACTGCCATCCCACAATGAATCTTTCCAAAATCACATACGTGCATTTCATTTTCACACTTCCTGCGTATAATTGGAGTAAGCAAAGCTTTAATTGTGGTTAGCCTTTTCTTTGGCCCCTTTCTCTGACCTAACTGCTCCAGTGTATTCTGGCCCTTCTTCTCTCCCAAGGTGCCCCGATGGACAATACGAGAGAAGGTCCAGCATTGCTCTCTCCTCATCAGCCTCTAATCCTCACTTGTGTACAGTTCCCTCTGTTTCTTCCGACCTTTTTAGTTTTTCCTTTTTTCTTTCAAATATGATAATCTTTCTTTTTCTAGCTTTCCTGCAGACTTTCCTTTCACACCTTTCCTTTCACACCAAGCAGGTTGCTTATGCCCTGCTTTTCTTTACCCAAATACTGCACTTCAAGCTTTCTTTGCCGTGTCATCCCATAGCACACTCTGATTAAGCTCTTTGGCCATGCTCTTGCGCTCATCCTCTGTGCGTCCTGAAGACCTGCCTTTCTATTCCTATGGACTCTTGGAGCTAGACCAAAGTTCAGTTTTCTCTTTCAAAGGCTGAAATGGGGCCAAAGTCTGAGACTTTGCTAAATCCAAAGCGAGCTTCTTACCACCTGGCAAAAAGAAATGAGATGCAAGTTTTCCACCTCACGCTTCCAAGCTTCATCTTGCACTGAATCCCAATCGCAATCTGCGGTTCGCTCTACATTCTTAGCGAAGGCAGCAAACAACATCATTTCCATAGAAAGCCTATGCTCTGTGATGTCCCAGTGAAGTCTGGAGTATAAATGCTGTGGGTGTGCAAATTGCCACCTACTTTTAAAATAGTTAATGGATTCTATGATTACAGGTTGTAAATCAACTCTACTGTTAAACTTTGTCTTATATTCTAGTAATTTTGCTATATTATGATGAAGAATAAACAATAGTTAGGGAAATAAATGTGTATAAAAAGAATAAATCTAGGAATTACACGCACAGTTAATAGTGTATTAACCTTCTACTACTAGTGAAGGCGTAGAGCAAAGTCGATGCAGTTATTGCGTCTAGCCTGGGAAGCTGTTCTGTGATAAAGGTAACTGATGAAGCCAAGACACGAAAAGATGAGTTACAATATCTCCTGGCAAAAATATGTGATGAAAATTTGCCCTTGCTTTCAAAAATGTTTTAGTTCAGGTTGCTTTTCTGAGGCTTATGCCTGTATTTTGGAGCACTGCTCCCTGAAATCGAAGGTGTCCTTTGTCTCCATGTGTGACTCTGATCCCTGGAGCTGACTTCTAGAGTATATAGACTTCTCTAGACTTCAGCAGGTTGACTTCCAGCCAGAGCAAAGCCCTAGGTGAAAAGTCCTTGAACTTTCTTTTCATTGTCTGTCGTCGTCTTTATTACGTTTGAATTGATTGACTCTGCAATGCCATTAGAAGTATAATAATTCCCAAGTTATTTAGCTGTGCTCTGTTTTTGCTGGGGACTTGTAATATATTGGATACTCTGCCCTGACAGTTGGCCTTCGATATCAAAGTTTCTTCTGCCTGAGAGATCTCAGGTCATGGGTGCAAAGTTCTCCCCGATAAATACCTTTGTTTTGGGAAATCCACTTCATGTGGGTACTTACGACATGTTAAAAGTCAGTGAAAAAAACAGAACTGGAATCTGAATAGTACATTCTCTTGAGCTAAATGATAACTATCATGTCTAATTTTTTCAATTGTTACAGAGACAATGCGAGTGCAATCAACAGACCTCTCCAGTCAGGGTGGAAATGCCATTGCACAAATAAAGACCTCAAAATACTTTTTTTTGCTCCTAGGGCTCAGGCTGCTCCACTTTGGAAACTACTCTCGGCTATTGGCTGCAGTTATACAAATTACAAGAAGAAAACTTTCCCCCTCTCTCCCGCAGGCACCAGCACCAGCGCTGCCAGCACCCCGGGCTCCCGGGCTGTCCCGGGTTGTCCCGGGCTTCACCTCCCTACCCAAAGTGGGCTTATCTCCCTGCCATTTCCTACGCAAACGGAACGGCATGCGACAGGCCAAACGTGTCATTCGGATAACGTCATTTCTAGGTCAAATTAGGAGCCCTATGATTAAGTGTGTCCAAGTGTGCATACAGCATTGCCCAGAACAAACTATTTTTTTTTACATAAAGCTATAACTGTGAAATATAGAGCTGACCCTTTTGTCTTTCCCTTGCTTGTTTGAACACATGTTTTGAACTTGATCCTCCAGGCCAAACAAAGACAATAACCAGGTACTGCAGAGCAAAGTCTGCCTTCTCTCTAACTGTGCAGGTATCTGTCCTCTCCCTCCTCTGCAGGTCCTCACACGTGTGAGATGGTGGACGTTGACAATGCAAAAATATGCACTCAGAAGTCATGAAAAGGCACTGCATTATGTGTTAAAAAGTGGTTTAAGTATTAAATATCAAGTTTTATAATATATATATGTAATTTATGTAATATATATTATATATATAAAATATATATATTTATATATATAATATATACAAAAAAGTATTTACTTGCTGTAAATTCAGCTCTCGGATCTCTGGGCTTTCGGCGCCCCCGTAGCCCCTGTGCCTCTGTCAGGGACACCATGGGCAGCTTTGCCCCCTCAGCTGGGGGGAAGCGGGGGGTTGGACAGGGGGCTGCTCAACGCCCTGGTCTGCACGGAGAGATCACTGAGGTCTGCAAAGAGTGAAAGTAGTACTATATTTCAACTTGGTATGAAAACATAAGGAAAAGTTGCCTTTTTTTCTGACATGTATTTTTTGCTTTTCCACGTGATTATATATGTCTGCGTGAGTCACCACAGTGTAGATGTGCATCTTTTGGCTATAAGACAAAGCTGATGTCTTGATCGTTAAAGATTGCATGACATTTTTATAGCGGTGCAGGTGTTAACCTTCATGTCTTCACTGGGTGCAGACGTGGGTAATTACGTCGCAAGTCATCCTGGGATGTGCGGAGCTCTTCCCAACGGCACCGAGCACTTTCGCCCTGCGCCAACGTCAGGATCCGCTGGACCTGCGGGACCAGGCTCCGCGCAGAGCATCGCTGCAAGGAGAAGATCTGAAACTGCACGGTCAGCTTCAGCAGGGGCGCGAATGTGTGCTGGCTCAGGTCTGACTCGGTCTGAATTACAGGGGGGCAATAATCTCCCGTGGAAGCGGCCCGGATGATTAAGGAACTCAGTACCCAGCTTGGCAGCGCCGCCGAGAAGCGAAGTCGGTGCCTGTTGTCGCAGCAGCGAGCTCATCAGACCATCTTATCACCAAGCGAAGCGGGTGAGATAATGCCGATAATCTCGAGTTTCTTGGTTATGTGAGATGTGTTTTTAACACCTCACAGAGTTTTGAGATGGAAAGGACCATGAGAGAAGAAAAAGATATGTACATATATATGTGTGCATGGTATCTTTTACCCTTTATTATGCAGGTATTTTCAGGAGTTTTAAATGCCATCTTTGGAGCAGAAGATTCAGATAGTAAGTGGAGGGAAGGGAGAGAAGCTGAGAGGACCTGCTTTTCAAGCTCACTTGAAAGAGCACGATATCGGTAAATTAATTGCCACAACATTGCTATCTGCCATGGATGAGATGATATCTCACTCTGGTTGAGGGCCCATAAAGCCTCTGTGGATGGTGTACATGAGGCGTGTATGATTAAGCGTCTCCATAACAGCTTTTCCTACTGCAGAAGCCTGTGGATTCAGAAGTGCCATCTTTACCTCCACTCACTTTCGCTCACAGAGCACCGTGTTAATTGCAATACACTATAGAAAATTCAAAAGTACTGGTTGAGCAAAGTCCTTTTCCCTACTCGGGGTAACCTCCTGTGTGAAAGTACACTTGACCGCTGGATTTTTTGCAATACATTAGAACAAATTTTAATAGGGTTTAAGCAACGAAAGCACCCGGTTCTGGGCATCACCTTGGCTAGGAGCAGCCTTACAAAGACACACTGAGGAGAAGCTGTACTGGCTCTGAAGTTAACAGCCTTTCACGGCTGCGTTTAAATTGAGATGTTTTTACCCTATGTTTTCTTTCCCATATTTTATTTCATTCTTCTCTCATAGGTTCCTCATCCAAGCCGTGATCAGCCCTGATATACGATAGGGATTTTCACTTGAAGGACTGTGCATCTTTAAAATGTCTTCACTTTATTCTTCCTAGTTCTTACACATGTAATTTCCCCTTTAATTTGACATCATTTAACGGCACATTACACGTCAATGATGTGATCTGTGAATATTTACAATGTTCGTGTCATTTTTATTTTCTAATCCAATTTAAGTAGCTCTGCTTTTTATGACATCATGAATTCTTCAGTCTTTTTAGTCTTTTTGGAACTAATTATTCCATTAGTTCCTTTGAACTAGCTCCGTGTTGTCAGTCATTTTCTTCCCGTTTGATCATAAGACCTTTGCTGCCCTCCTTTGCATCTGCTGCCGGAGCTGGAGGAGGCTGTGACCACCGCTAATAACTGCGCCAGGCTCCTCACCCCTGCCCCCAGTGCGTTTTACTACCGAAACAAAATTATGTATGAAGTCTTTTAAATACATTCAACTTGAGCAACTTTCTTCCAGTTCGAACTTTTATGTCTTTTCTGTAAATGTCTTTCTGTCGTACCTCACGCTGCGAGGTCTCCAGGCTGTAGAGGACATGCTTCCCAGCTGCTTGGCTTTTTGCTTCTTCATCTACCGAGAGATGTAACAGAAAACAAAGCAACTGGTTCTGAGTGTAAAGTGGGAAGGAAAACATGAAATGAATGTAACACTACCATATGGTCCAGCTCGTATATTATGACTCATGGTTAATGCTTATTTTTAATATCTGGCTGTGATAAATTGACAGAAGAGAGGCTTAACTTGTTAAGCAGCCCAGGCTTCCCTAAGACCTTCCAGACCTGCTCGCCTGTCAGCATCCAAGGGAGGATGAAATGGGGCATAAACAGTCTCGGACCGCGCTCCAGCGCAGATCCCGGGTCTGCCCGCGGGACCAGCCTCTCCCAGCTCCCTTGTTTACTGGGAATGTTGAGCGTTTCCTCTGTAATGCTAAAGAGCTCTGTTGTCTGTTGCTGCCCTCTGTAGTGATAGAGTAGAGACCACAAGATTTCTCTTGCGCAGCAATAATTCTGTTTATCAGCAAATGCATTACAAAATTAACTGCCACGGCAAATGGAGGCTTTTCCAGGCTTTTCCTTCAGTTGCTTTCTTTCATTTAGGATTATCTGGTCTTCAGAAAATTACCAGATTGACAGGTCTTCGTGGGGTTTTTTGTTTGTATTTCTTTTCAATTTCCATGTTTAGCATACGTCAGGATAACATTTTTAGCATCCTGATCTGCTCTGAGTACAGCGTCTTAAAACCCATAAAAACTCGTATCATTTTGCACAGACCACAGAGAAGAGAGCGACTGTTCTTCTAGATTTCACAACAGAACAATTGTTTTTCTAAAAGAAAATGGGAAATTCACAGAAAATCCCATGTGTTGCTCATTGTCTCATTTCTTTGAAAGTTTAGCTAGATAAGGCAACTTTTTCTGTACAGTTGGATGTAAAATGCACACTACTTGGGGAATAAAAAGCAAATATTGACACGTCTGTTGTCTGGCCTCGTACATTGTTAAACAGATTTCTCCCCAGGACAATGCTCACTGATAACCATCAGTAGTTTATGGTAGCAGTAAGTGCAATATAAACTGTGATTGCTGAGAAAATAATGCTACCAGGTAGCGTAATTACCTTGCCTCTCCATATTGCCCTATTTTTTCTTTCTCTTGGTATAAAAATTAAAATATTTAATCTTTGAACACAGGAGATTTTATAAAACTGTGAGTAAAATTAGACCATGTATGGTAAACAGCAATTCTCACATTTTAGGTGACAGAAGTGTCTCACACTGTTGTTTTAGAGAGGTTTTCAAATAGTGGTTGTTGTGGACTGTATTTTAATTTTTGTATGATGGCAAAGAACTTAATTTGCAAACGGCAGTCTCTAAAGTTGGCCCTGGCCATCTTCTGGGTAATAAAATGTTAACATGAGGGAACGTTTCATTTTCGAAGTCCGAAGTGTGTGGGTCCTGATGTTTTGAAAGCAGGTGCTTCCTTTTAGGTTGTGTTCAACAAAACAGGGCATTTTCATCTGGAGATCAGAATGACTGTGCTGTTCAAAGTCTATCACGTGTTTGTGCCAGCCATATGTTAAAGATGTTGAAGTGTCCGTGGCACCCATATGCTCGTAGCATTTGAGATAGTTCTTCAGTGGTCTTCAACAGCTGTGGCTGGTGCAGTTGGATTGGGGAGTTCACCTGTGGTGGTTCTCCATCCATCACAGTGGGTCATCTGGACCAACATCGCTAAATGCAGGTAAAAAATGGCATTAAAAGTTAAACCAGAGTAGAGGGAAATTAACCTGAGAACTCTAGAACAACTGATTTTTCTGTGTCTTTATTTCCACAGCCCCTAGTTTTCTGCAAGGTTAGTTTTATGCCCAGATCTTTTAAATTTCCTCTCCATTTCGGTTCTCCTCCTCCATTTCCTTCCATTTCCTCTGTTCTGACATCACTCCTTCTTTCTCAGTCTTTTGTCTTTTGTTCCCTCTTTGCTCACACAAGTGCTTTTCCTTTTGTTTTCATAAACGAATTCTCAGTGTTAACCGTGATAGTTTTGTTGGGTTTTCTATCCCCTCAAACTTCAGCTCCTAGAGAAAAAGAGTAAGTTTTCCTGGTCCTAACTGTTTATTCTAATGGTTTTTTCTAGTTCTAACTTTGAATGATTTTTTTTCCCCAGACTTTACTAGAGGTTTACAAAGTCATAAAACAGTAATAGTACCACTGGTGCTAACAGTTAGAGAGAAAAGCCACCTACATCGTTTATGGTGGCTCAACACGTATTTAGATGTAGACGCTGCCCGTATTGCTTTCTTGCTCTCATAGGTAGAATGACTAGAAGAAGAAAAAAAAAAAAAAACAACCAAAAAACAAAGAGAAAAACAAGAAGGAGGGAAAGCTCATATTCCTTTTTTTTTTTTTTACATTTCTTTCTATCTGTCTGAAGGTACCAGCCAGGAACCTCTGTTTCTCCTGGGGAAAATGGTGATTCCCGTGAGCTGCAGATCTTTGCCTGCAGGTAAGGCAGGAATAATGCATCTCCTAGTGCTGCTCGCTGTTGTGTCCCAGCTGCCTGGGACTGGGGATTTAATTCTCTTCTTTCCTTCCGTGCTTTCTCACCTGGTGATCTCACGCATGGCAGGCACTGAGAAGGTGAAGAAAGAGTGAAGGTTTTGTACGATTTGCCCACAAAGGCAGTGTCTCTAGGCATACAAGGCCTGCTATTGTATAACCCACTTGCAGAACGAAGGGAGAAGGTGGAGCAGACTCCTTCACCCAGAGCTGAGGCTGTTTTAACAGTGGTGGGTATAAGCACCTTCTCGAAGGCTGTCATGGTTTCAATCTGCAGGTAAACCTTGTGTGGGTTGTGTCAGTGCTTCAGACTCTGCGGGACAAGAGAAACTTCCAAATCCCCACCCCAATTGCATCTTGACGTGCTTGTAGACCAACCCAAAGCCTCTCAGAAATGCATCTTCAAGGGTGGGTACAGACAGAGGCACCCAGCTTTGCCCAGGCTCCCAGTGGCTGGCTTTGCATCCAGCCCATCATGGTCTGAACAGGGTACAGGAGTTCCCAGACAGTGGCCGGACACCCAAAAGCAAGGCAGGCTAGCTCCAGGCTGACGCTTCCACTCATTTTTTCTTACAAGACCCACTAACTTCAGCTTTGTTGTCTTTTATTTAAAGCTATAAACATGTAACAAGTGTACAGAGTTCTCCTCAGCAGGGAAGCGTGGACACTGAGCAATTTTCAGAAGTTCTCTTTCCAGTTCCCAGTTGGGCTTGCTCTTATTTTTGTTTGTAATACACCAGCAGCTACAATACCTAAGCACGGCCAGGAAGTCTCTGTGGTCAGCAAATAGAATTTGTGTCCCCACAAGTGAACGATTAGGTAAGATACAAACTTTTCACCAAAGAAATGTTCACGCTGGACTAAAATCCAGCTCTTCTCGCTCTGAGACTGGGGCTCGGCCAGGAGAGGACACGGTCTCTCAACAGACCATGGTACCTCCAACACCCCTCTCCTCTAGAAGGGGGAGGGGGGCGGGAGGGGGGAAGGGAATGTACCTCTGAATACTCAAGAACAAGGTATCAAAAAAATTGATTTGGACAATTAACCTCAATCTTATAACATTATTTTAAAGATATCAAAAATTAAAATCTACAGGTATGTGAAAGCTAATGATATTTTGAGAAATAAATTACATTCAACAATAAAAAACAATAAAAACCAGAAAAAAATAACGCCAGGCAAGTAACTTTCTGTATTAAGTAAGTAAAGGAAATAAAGAAAAGAATTGTTGTTGTTATAGCATAGCTAGGTATTAAATTTATATGCTAATAATTACATATTTGTCAGAAAGAATAGTTTAGTCTGATCACGTAGCATGAAAAGTAGCAAAATGCATTGTGGAAAGGATTTTCTTTAATCCTGCTTGCCTAGCCTGTATGTATGTGTGTGGTTTTGCTCTCCGGGAAAGATCTCTAGGGAAAGAGTGATGCCCCCCACCAAGCAGAGTAGCTTCCTTTTCCTTTCAGGAGGTATCTTTTGAAATATTTCCTGCACTCAGAAGTTTAAAAGAGAGACACCAGATCCTACTGAATTTGTTAATAATTAGGGAGAACAAGGTGGAATTTTTGCTCCGCCAAATTGTCTGCAACGAGAGGATAAAATGCAAAAAAAAAAATCCCAACAAAATAACATTTCTGTAACCAAGTTACAACACCAAAATCTTTATTGATGACATATGGCAAAAATAACCCCGTGTGTTACTCTTTCATGTGCAAATGGGAAAAAACACATACTCTTCTCAACAGAGAATATTTAGTTTGTAATCATTTAGGAGCAATGAAGTGGAACTCCATTAGGTCCACGGTCATTTCTGTGCAGCTGTGCTGATGCTCAGTGTAGGCAGTGCTCAGCACAGAGGCGGGTTAAACGGTAAAAGAAACGACTGCAACTATCTTCTAAAAAAGTCTATTTTGTGTCATGAAACCAGCACTTCATTCGTAATAATCACTGTAATGGCCATGGCTAAAGCAAGCTACTTGGTTAAGTCTCTCTGTAAAATTTCCATGTGTTTACCTTGGTTTTTGATGTTGAAAAAGTATCAAACAACCTGGTGAACTCGTCTCACATGGGATGAAGGGAACTATCAAAAGCTAGTTTGGAACAAGACATTTCAAAATCAGGAAGGTTTTCTGTGTTATTTTGGTGAAAACAGGATACCAGGAGATGTAGAGACCAGAAGACCCAGACGATGTCTTTTAACTTCCAGGGAAAGCTTATACTCATAAAACCACACATGCTTAAATCTAGCCAAAGCATTCAAGTTATCCCAATTTTAGACTTCAAATATGTAATGAATAATCTCTAATATTATAAATCCAATCCTCAGTGGGTACTGAGCTGCATTTATATTATCTGGATATCGATTGTTTTCCTGGGAGAATTGCAATCTAGATTTTTCTTTTTATATGTACCTGTGTCTATATTTTGCTATTTATTGATTGAACCCACTGGTAAATTAACTGTATTTTTATTTCTCTGAAGTTATATGCATCAGGGAAGTGCGGGAAGCAAACCACCCCTTGGCTGCCTGCGGCTGGCTGGAAGAATAAACTCCCGGGTAGCCCTGGGACGCGGTGCCGTGCCCGAGGGCTGGCTGCACGGTGCGTGGCCGATGGCTTTGCCGTCCTGGGCGCGGGCAGGAGGGATGCAGCCCGGAGCAGGGATGCAGCCCGGAGGCAGGGATGCAGCCCGGAGCAGCTCCCGGTGCTGGGCATCCTTGGCACCCGCGTGTCCACCATAACTCGGTGCTGGAGACAAACATATATGGGAGAACTGGCCCCTGGTGCGGGGTCTCAAAATGCAAGCGTTGGACATGGGCACGCTCTTCAGGAGTTTAGTTCTTTGTGGAAGAAAGCATTTATTATTTTTCTCCTTAAAGAAAGAAATCCCTTACCACCCCGTCTGCCTGAAGGGCCCGGGGTGATAAGATAGTAGCGAAAGTTTTAAGGACGTTTCGCTGCAGTTTTCCTCAGCTGCAAAAAGCACCAAATAAACAGTTTTCAATGCTTTCAGCTCCAGGAAACGCTTGGATCTGAGCAAAGCGTGTAATTGAGTGTACCTGTGCTGCAGGACTAGGTCTAATCAGTCGGCTGCGTAGGTGGGTAGTGTCAAGTGCCATTCATCTGCTTCCCCTGAGATCTGGGGAAACAAGGAGGAGGGGAAGCGATAAGACAAAGATATATAACCATGTTGACCACTGAAGTACATGGTTAACAACTTAATTATCTGAGTTCAGCTATCAGTCAGAAACAAACCTGTACAATTTAGACATACTTTATAATTTGCTATAAAAATGGCATAATGATAAGGACAGTGTTGCTAGAATTGGAATCCGCATTAAGTGTGTTTAATTTAATTTTTCTAATTATATTTCTAATAGCTTAAATATGTACACTGATAAAATGGTTAGCCACCTGCATTTAAATGCCACCTGATGCGTTTATTTTGGAACAGTAGCAGATTGATATAATTCGACCTGGAGTTCCTCTGAAAATTCCTTTATTAATGGATGTTAAAGTATTCTTTGTGGCTATGCTGCACGTGAAGCTGTAAAGCTGCTATCAGTGTGGGAAGCACTGTGAAATGCTTTAAATCTGAAAAAAACCCTGTATTTTCTGAACTGTGGATAGGGGTCGATTTAATTAAAAACTAAAAGTTGCATTGGCATTTCACAGTTCTTTGGTGTTCGTTAATTGTGGGAATTTTTTTTTAGATCAGGTGAGCTAAAATTTTTGCATAATAGTATGTGGCTTGCGTGTGTTTGCGTACAAAGCATCCCCATATGATATCGATTCGTCACATTAATTTAATAGGGAAAAATACAACTAAGTACGTGTTGCAGCTTCAGTGACAGCTGCCTGTTCTCATATGTCGGAGACTGACTAAACAACTCTTTCAGGCTGAAATTGTGCACCTTTGCCTAGATCTCTGTGACAGGTAAAAGCAAGTATTAAAAAAGTGATTATAAAAACATGGAAAAAACACCCGTCTTCCTTTCATATGAGTAAATGAAAACTGACTTTTAAAAAAAACTTCTGTGTGGCCGCTCCTGAGAGAAGATGTCTCCAGGCCAATTGGAAGTGTGTTACAAATTAAAAATAAAATCATGATTTAGAAAATGCTATTTAAAAAATCAAAATAGCTTAATTTCATGAGTTGTACACTGCAGATACTGTTTACAGGGCTATGAGAGAAATGTAAATCTATAAAATCAAAGCTTATTAATTCTTTATTTGTACTCTGAGCTCCATTTATTTTCTGTGTTTTACCACCAAAGGAAGAAGTTGCACTGTGATTGCAACCTGGAGAAAGCTGAGCAGAGCGAGTTCCTTTCTGTTGAGACAAATGAAATACAGAATTGGTGCGAACGTGGAATTTAAGCTTTTTGAAGCAAGGTTGGATAAAAAAAACCTCTTTAACAAGCACCCTAAAATACACTGGCAAAGTGAAGCTCAGCGCGTCGCAGCTGCCCCACGTGCCTGGGCTGGGCTCTGCCGTGATGCCAATAAAAACTGGGGCTCTGGTAATCTGGAAATCTGATAATGATGATGATTAGCGGCAGGCGGAGCTCGAGCAGGGTGGATGGACAAAGCCGGTGGCGTCTGCCCGGGACGCTGCTGGAGATGCTGCGCTCGCACAACCAGGGGTTGAACCATATGTCCCTGCTCTTTCTCTAAAATTAGGTATTTATTTACTACTTTCCCCAAAGAACTTCACCATCTGACACGGCCTCA